>Ga0214542_1003029_pt1 | contig 34662 bp, 17 predicted proteins | sample CNSS1metaG_FD_160096 | JGI IMG/M metagenome (GOLD analysis project Ga0214542, IMG submission 160096) | Root nodule microbial communities from cowpea collected in UCLA plant growth center, Los Angeles, California, USA - CNSS1 | ecosystem: Host-associated > Plants > Roots > Nodule | place: USA...
CTCGATCCTGAGCTATGTGTTACCAGTGTTACGATGAATCAAAATCTCTCCCACCACAAGGTTAGCCCTTAATGAGTTTCAGGCCTCCTGCTACTCCCACCACAAGAGTCAGTCCGCTCTAAGTGAGACTAACTGGCTCCTCGGAGCGTCAGGATGCAACCTTACCTTGAATCCTTACCTAGTTATACAGATGGGGCACCACCATGGACACCCACTAACAGGGGCCATGGGATTACGTCCCGACCACTGAAGCGCAACCCCGAAAGTCTCACCTAGAGACCCCAAGGACTTATGCACTGACACATACAGGACACTACCGCACAACCAAAATGATATTCACCACGCATTTATATGTTAATGAGACCGACCTTTAAGTCAACGCCTTTCATGTTCCAGGCTCAACACATTTCATCTCATCATGAACCGTTCATGTACCAAGGTCTTCCAATTCATATCGTTATCATGCCTTTTTTCATACCAACCCTCTCAATACAAACTCATGCAAAACTCATGTCAATACCATGTTCCTTAGATTTCAAACCACACGTTCATTTCGCATGCTAAGTCTCATACCAACTCCTCATCCACAAATTCATGAATCATGTCAAAAATATACTTCATGTTCCATTATATATACAGATCACTCCTCATACAATCATACTCAACCAAAACAGATCATTCAGGGACCAATAGACATTCCAACACAGCACAGTCTCGCCCAGCACCTCGCTCAGGCTGAGGGGTCTCGCTCAGGCTGAGGGGTCTCGCTCAGGCGAGACGTGCTCGCTCAGGCGAGCCTCCCCCTCGCTAGGCGAGAGCACAAAAGCAAGTGTGTGGGCAACGCGGGATCTCGCTTAAGCGAGATCCCTCTCACCTGGGCGAGTTGCCTGCTCGCTCAAAAGCCACAGCAGGTCGCCTGGGCGACCATTCGTGGAGAAAATGCTTAGGCAAGCCTCTGTTAATCTCGCTTAGGCGAGACTAGCTCGCTTGGGCGAGTTTAACAGAGTCCGCCACTGTTTTCTCTGCAACAGATGCGAAAACACACCACAAGCAATAATCCCATCGTATCATGCGTCCATATTAACAAGCAACCACAAGAAATCACCAACCACATAGAACAGCAATTCAGACCAAGCAAACAGGAGGGTTCTAGCTTCCCTTACCTGGGAATGAGCTAGCAAAAGACCCGACGTGCTCTTTATACCGAACACACGAGCACAGCGACTAAAAGAGCGAACGTAAGAGCTGAAAAGGTGGCTGAACAGAAGCACAATATGGTCACTAGGAACCCTAGCTGGGAAAAGAACGGAATGAGCAAAAGAAACAAGTATGGGCCTGCCACAACACTTACATGGAGTAGGGAAACAACCTCGAACTAGCTCGGAGACGGCAGGACCCTAACCCTAGCGGAGCGTCACGTGAGAGCAAGGGGATGACGGCTGGTTCTTTTCTGAAAGTGAATGAAATGGGGAATTAGGGCAACACGAAGGGTTCTTATATCATGGGCCAGCCATTTAGGCCCACTGCTGCAGGGCAGCCCTAAAGATTAAGATGACAAAAATAAAAGGGGCCTTACAATCGTAATGTAGATAAAGTGCACAAATATATTTATTTATTTATCTATCTTTAAATAAACTAATTCAAAAAATTATGTCAGTTTTACTCAATAATGTATAACATATTAAAGATAAAACCTTTTCTTTCACTGCAATAAAAATTTTCATTAATAATAAATTTAATAAAAAAATATTGTAGTTACTATAATGATTAATTTCGATACCAATTTATCTAATAAATAATTATTGATTACTTTGATAGTCATTGTTATGAATAAAAAATAATATTTGTTCACTAAATTGGTCATTAATTAATTAGAGACTAATTTATAAACTAATTCTTTGGTAGGAAAAATCTTGGTTGCTAATATTTAGTGACTAATTTTCTTTGGTAGCCAAAACTTTGATAACTAAATTTATAGACCAATTATAATTTTTTATTTATAATAGTGACTATTTCAGTAACTAATATTTTTTATTTTGAAAAATTAAAATTTAAATTGGTCATTATAGTAACTAACAATTTTTTGTCACTAAAATTGGTTGTTAATGAAGAATTTTCTTGTAGTGTTTTGTGATTGACGATACCTCCCTTATATTGAAACACACCTCCTTTTTTAACTAATCATACAATATTTCACAAAAACAACCAAGTAACCCTTTATTTATACAAAACCAAATCATTAATTTAGGTTGTAACAACTATGATTAGAAAAAAAGATACAATTAATTATATCATTATACAATTAATAATAAGCATAAAGAAACATATATTACCTCCATGAAAAATCATGTTAAACTTTCAAAATACATAAAACTCCTTCTATACGATGTAAAAGTTATATACATATACAATAATTACTATGCAAATAGACCATCAATAGTCACACGAGTGCACATTCCTCCCATGTGCATTATCAAACTTTTCATGTATAACATATGATCATAGTGTACAAACTAGAACCAAAATAGAAGACAAAGTAAGTTAATGAAATTATAATATACCATATATATATATATATATATATATATATATATATATATATATATATATTAAACCATCACATACAATATTATTTTCTTATCTCATCTCTTCACAAATGCAATTATCATTATCACAACCATAAAATATCACACAACAATAATCAAATGTCTAACATAACACATGCCCCTCATGTAAACTGCAAGCCCCTTGAATTATTTTCTTTCTTTCCTTCTTTCTTATGATTTTCTCTAGTGCCTCCATAGCTTTCTCACATTTTCTTTCTCTATTAATTTTTACCTCCAATTGCTTATCATTTTCAAAATCAAATTGCATCATAATGAAATTGAGGAGATGGATCGATCAATTTCTTCTATTGAGTAAATTCAATTTCTACTCCTTTTTTGTTAAAGTAATTTCATTTGTATCTTGCATGTGGCTTTGTTTTTTGGGGTTGTATGTAATTTTTCTATCTTCTAAATGGATCTCCATTTGTTTATGGTCATGAAATCGTGCCCTAGTCGTTTATTGGGCTGCTTTTATTTGTGTAGGTAGAGCAATTATACGTTTGGAAGTTGTGTAAAGGAAAAATAGTGTTAAGAATCTCTCTTTAAGGTTAAAGAGCTAATTTCTTTATAAATTATTAGTTTTGAATTTGAATGTAGAAAATTGTGTATGAAATGTGATTAATTGAAATATGGAATATGAGGAGTTAAATTAGTAAAGAATGTGAAGTTTATTGATGTATCATTTTGGTATGCATTGTAAGGTTAGATTCTGTGATTTGAATGTTAGATGGATGAATTATTTATGTACATGACTTAATTGTTAAGTCTTGTGGTATGTAAGAAAAGAGTTAGCTGAATCAATTAGGTATGATTTAAAGTTTGAGAGAGTATTGTTCTTAAGTTGCAATATAATCAAGTGGTATATGAACTTCTCACACAAAAACAATTGTTATGTTGTTTACGATGACGAGGTCACTCAAGTTAGAAGAGCTAGCTCAAATGACAATATATTAAGGTGGTAATGATGTGATATTTGTTTAATATTTTCATACATGTCTATGGATGATTTAACTATAGGCTCATAGATATGTAAATAATATTGATGTACATGACACATGCTCTTTTCAAAATGGTGTTTTTGTGGGTGATAAATTATATTAGATCGTTATATATTTATTTATTTATTGAAAATCGAAAAAACTATAAGAACAAGAGTGGATTTAAGCAATTAATAAAAGAACTAAATTCATTAATGAGCTAAAGTTGAATCTTGTCTTTGGAATTTCCACTCTCTATAATTTGAACATGATTGAACGTGTAATCTGTTCTACGTACATGCATGTGTGGTTTGAAAAAGAAAAAAACATGATAATATGAATGTAGTCAACAACTAATCCATTAATGTAAACTTTCCAAGTCACTTGTGAAAGGAATGTGCGAACGAAAAGGGTATTTGAAAGGAATGATGCACATAAGTCCCAGCATGTTAGAACAAAAACAATCAAACAGAGATGAAATATTTAGTCAAATCGGAGCCATCCCATGTGGTGGTAGCCACTCCAAAATGCGACGGACAAATGCTAAAATTATGGAGTTGATTGGTTGAGTTCGATGATGGTCCCAAAAAGAGAGCGTCACTGTTTTCTGATACTCTTTTCAACGAGAAAATGATAAATAAGTGAATCGTGTTGGGAGTGAGAAATTTGTGTGTACCATTGGTCGCATGCACAGTGTTCAAAGTGGTGACTGATTTAACTTACCATAAAACTTTATACTCACATGTGTGTGTGGTGATGGTCGAGGAAGAAGATGAAGAAAATGTATAATATATTTTTATTACTTATGAAGAACCTAAAGAAAGAAAAAAAAGCAAAAGGGAGAGCGTCTAATGTGCGCCTGATGAGTAGCATACGCTCCCGCGTTACCGTGGACCCGTCCGTACAGTTTCTTTAGTTGTGGAACACGAAGGTCAGGTCAAGGTGCAATTCATGCCCACGTGACCCGAGCAATCTGTCGCATCGATCATTCAACTTTCTCCGTTTCGCAACTTCACCTCCACTTTTATTTTTATCCCATTATCCTTATGGGAAAAACAATTCTTTTTTCGTGTGTAAATAAGTAATTTCGATAAATATTATATTATATAATATTTTTCAATTGACTTATAATGTTTTTAATTTATCATCATAATTCAAAGTTAATTTTAATTTCAAATTATTAATGTCTCGTTATATAGATATAATGATTTTTTTTAAAGTACTTACTTTCAGCATACATAATCATAATAATATAAATTATAATTTAACAATTAAATTTTTAAAATCACTTTTTATATAAATTTATAGTGAATATGGTAATATTTATCGTTTTTTTAATTATAATATTCTGGTTTGAGGCAAAATCAAGTTGAGACTCTTGCTCTGATTTTTTTTTCTCTTGAACAAATTTATGCCTCGAGCGAAGATCCATCAGAAGAGGGTCACAATTTCCCTCTGGGTTTTTCCTATAATGATAAATGATTATGTACGAAATTATATATTACATGCTTATTTACAATATAATCAAAGCAAGGCAAAAATGTATCAATAAATATAGTTCTTTCTATTTCTTTCATTATATAGCTGATTTTCATCATTTAATATTAAAAAGCACAAATAATAATATTGCTTGAGAATACTTTCATTTGCACGAAAACCAAGTCGAGAATCTCACTTTAATTTTTTCTTGAGTGGTCAATTTGTCACTTGAACAAAAGGAGAGAATTATTCCACTCATTTTTTTTTTCTTGAGCGATGGTTTTGTTGCTCGAGTGAAAACCCATTTGAGGAAAAAGATTATCTTCACTCACTTCTTTCCTCAGACAAAAATGTTGGTAAACTGAAAATGCATCTGTTAGGTTGCTGATTTATTTTTGATTTTCTTTTTGTTATTTTGTTGCTTGATACTCCTATTAATTAGGAGGAATAAATCACACGTTCCGTGATATTAGGAATCACATCTAGACATATAAATGTGATTTGTACAGTTATTTGTTTTGGTGCAGTGGCTTTATATAATCGTATATTTCTTGTATTTGAATATAGAGAACACTTTCACTTTCATCTTTTCATTTATTCTTTTGGAGTATTTATATATTTAATTCTAACAATTTGTATTAGAGTCTCGTTATGAGTTCGATTCCCGGTGGGTAATCATTAAAGGAGAGATTGGTGTGGGTTATACAATTGTTCTGTGGCGGAAGTTATTAACGAGGAGAAGATTGTTGTAGGTAGCATCAATTGTTCCATGACAAGGGCCAAGTGGACCGGGTGACAATTGAATCGTGATACTTGGACTATTACACTATTAAGTAAAAAAAATTATATCCTAACTGTTGACTATAACTATTGACTATAACTTTTGACTTTTAAAATTAAATTGCACCTAGACATAATTAAGGAGCTAAGGAACATTTTAGACCGAATAATCTATTCTTTTAAATAATTTGATTTTTTACCTTTTCTTTAAAAGCAACTTATTTTCCTTTTGTATGTTGTGTTTCTACGTTTTATGCACATATTTATCCGTTAAAGAACATAAAATTATGATCTAATTGTTCACTGAACTTTTCTTTGTATAAGTAGCGCTATTTTAAGTTTTGAAACTCTGTGAGAGAAAAGAAACATTAGGAGTCTACTCTATGATAAAGAAATTAATTATTTAGAAATTGTTGATTTTCTTAAAATATTGAGTGTTAATTTTGAAATTTATAATTTTATCTTTTTCTAAATAAATGAGATTTAATTTGAGTAGAAAAAAATAATGAGAATAAATAATTTTTTTTAAATAAAAATATAATTTGATCGCTAAAATCATTTACATTTGTCTCATAAAACTGCACTAATTAACACTCTCTGCAAATGAAACCATCTCACATTTACCTAGTAAAACTGCATTGAGACAGAGTGTGAAGGTTGGCATGAAAATGATCACAAATGCTCTGAACAATATGGCAACCACCTTTCTCATCAAATATTGTTCAACAAGTGAAGCTGCAGTGGCTTTTGATCTAGTCACAAACAAGAGTAACAATAATAATAGAAAGTAGAAACCAAACCAGTAGCTACGTTTGTCATTTTATATACAAGCCAGTTTTGACTGAATTAAGGTAAAAACCTGCATAATATACCATAAAGACCATGTAACACAGCTTGAAACCGCAAGAATTTAACCCTTTAACCAGTCTTCGGTGATAGCAGCACTTTATCGTGAAATGTGAATTAGAGGAAGCCATAAATTTCTGACGACGGGTCCTTTCTACAGTGTTATAATCTGAACACTAACCCTTAAAATTTTCACGTTAGACAAATCAAGTTTCCACTATGTCCTATGCTTAGAATATTAGAAGCATGCATATATATATATATATATATGGTTCTTACATGTGGTCTGGCATCTCTGCAAGAAAACATACAGTCACATACATAATAAAAGTTATAGGATCATTCCAAATTCAATTGTGTTAGGTTTATAAGAAGAAGTTTTACTGGGGAGATACAACACTAATGAGATCTGAGTTTAACTACATAAAGAATTGACACCACTCTCAATCCAAAACCTTAAGATCGTGTTCTTTTACATTCATTTACTGTTTAAAGAGATTATCAGACGTTGATTTCTGATGTAAGACGTGTTCTTATTAACCAATTTGGAAGCGATGCAAAGCGCGAAATTGGGAGATTAATGCCATCAGGGGATCCCGCTGGATCGAAGAGATTTGAGAGTGGAAAGGATTATTTTACACAAATAACCTTACTTTATATTCATATGATCATGCATGAAATGCTCCCGCCACCATGTACATAATGTTTTTGGAGAATCAGATTTGTTTTCTGGAACAGATTCTGTGGGTTGAAAGGAGATGAAATCGGTTTTGTTGTGGTTGGAACCGATTCCAATAGTTTTTTTTTTTCATTTTTAGTGTTTAAAATTAAAATATTGAATTTTTTATGTCATTGGTGTATGGAGCAAAAAACAGAATCAAATCCAAAGTGTTTTGGAACCAGATCTGTTTTCATACAATAAATGGAACTGGTTCTCTTCATTTTGGAACCTATTCTTTCTTTTAAAACTTTTGATTATGTGTTGTAGGAACTTTTGATTTTCTTTACACTTTTTTTAGCTTTAATATTAAAAATTAAAAATTTTAATTTTTACATCAAATATATTTTTATTTTTATTTATTTCAATTAAAAATTATTTTTAATAATTTTATTCATCATAAAAAATGTTTTCAAAAATAATAATAACCCATCTAAATATCATTTTATATTACTTTTAACATCAAGGACAATTTAGTTATTCTACATTTTCATCTATTAAATTTAATTTTTTTTAATCACATCAATCAAATCTTTCACAAACTTTCACAAAAATTACTCTCAAATCCACTCAACTATCACTCCCAAATCCATAAAAAAGAACAACATAAATATCACCTTCTAATCAATCCAAATCAATCTTCTCCCTTTCCCTCAAATCATCACCCACATAAGAACACACTCTAAGGTAATAGATTTATGGATCTTTTATTCTTATACAGTACTCTATTTTCTCATTTCTATTCAATATGGGACTTAGACTCACACTTGGATTCTTAACAAATTGTTACCATAAATTGACAAACTTTTATCTTTTAAGAACTAAACCTTTTATCTTCTCTTTTCAAGCCATGGTAAATTATTTAAAAAATATATATTTATTCAGTTGAGTGCTGAGACGTGAATATTGTAAAAACTTTGTCAAAAAAAATTATTTAAAAATCATTTTCGAATAAATAATGGAAGAAAATGAAGGCATGGATGCATAGAAGAATCAGATGAATATGGAAAAAAAAGCCTTTTAGCACCCAAGACCAGTTGGATAATTAAAGTAAAATGTAGCTTACACCTTGGAACCCAATTTCTTTTTTATGTGACTTATTAATTAATCAATCGCATGGACAGATTAATCAAAACACAACAATGGCTTCACACATCAACCTTTTTCCAGAAAGCTTCATGCCATAAATAAACGTGATCCCCTTGTCTTACCAACCTAAGGTCACACATCCAATAAATATGAAAAATCCTATGATCAAAAAGGCTAGCTAGAGCACATAAATCATTGTCACAGACTATTCCACTTTCCTCATGTTCATTTTCAGAAAAGTTAAGTTATTATGAGTCGATTAAGTTTCTTCATTTCTAAAATTAATAAATTTCGTCTATTTTTTCATGAATACTTAATTATTTTAGGTATAGAGAAATATAGTGGAAAATATATCATATTTGATAGATTTATATAAAATACTTGATTTGTTAAACAAGCGCATTAACTTATTCGATAAAATAAAAAATTATTCGTCACTAAAATAGTTATTATTATAAATAAAAAATTATAATTGGTCTCTAAATTGACTCATTCACCCAACGAATGGTGCATTACAAAAATCTTTGAATAGAAGGTGTCACAAAATTTAAAAAAAAAAAACAAATATTTTGGGGAATATGGAACTAACCCTATGGGATAGACAATAAAGACACATTCTGAAGGCTCAAGTTACTCATCATCACCATTATGTTCATCGTCAGTCCATTCTCAAGTGCTCAGAATGTTTAGGAGTTATGAACTCTCTTATTCATTGGGGTTGGATGTAATTGTTGGGCTGATGAAAATAATACGTTTTGAAAAGTCTCACATCGCTAGAATAAGTTAGGGAGTAGGTGTTAGTAACTATATAATAGACTCTAAGTCCATGATGATTTTTGCACCAAGTCAAAGACACTTTGAGTTTGAGCTAATGTTTGACTTTTCTTATACTCTTGTAGTTAGGGTCTTTTGAGGTGTAGTTAAATTCTTGCTCTAAAGGGTATGGGTGTACTTGGGGTCAAAGGGTTGAGATTGTTTCTTGTGTGTTGTACAAATTTACACATAGTGATTATTCTATACAGTTATTGTTTTTTTTTTCTCCATATTAGGAGTTTCCACGTTATATTCTTGTGTTCATAAGGTGATTCTTGGGATAAAGATGATAATATTCTCAATTGATGATACATTTTTCCAATAGTAATGCATCTTTCTTCTTTGTGATTTCTATTATTCAATATACTTATTTTTCATTACTCTTGTGTTTTGTTTGTTCTTAATTGTATGATTATTGATTGCATATTTATATATATATATATATATATGATTATTGATAAATAATTTAGAACCTTCATTAAAATAGAAAAATTAATAGATTTTGTCTCTAGACAGAATTTTATCAATTAGTCAATTTACACATTTGAAATTAACGCAAAATTTTGATAAAAATATCCAAGGGTTTATAATTTTCAGGGTTAAATATGTTTTTGGTCCCCCAAGTTGCAGTGAAATTTGGAATTAGTCTCTCTTCAAAAATTTTGATCAATTTAATTCTTCATCTTTAAAAATACGTGAATTTAGTCTTTTTAACCAAATTTTGTTAAGTTTATCTAACGTTTCAAGTGCATTTCATTATAGTATTTGAATTGTTTATATTGTTTGACACATTTTCGCTTTAATGTTAACTCAAATATTACTATAAAATGTGTTTAAAATGTCAAATAAACTTAACAAAATTTGGTAAGAAGGACTACATCCACGCATTTCTAAAGATGAAGGACTAAATTGGTATAAAGTTTCGAATAAGGACTAATTCCAAAATTCAATAAAACTTGAGGGACCAAAAACATATTTAACCCTAAATTTTATTAGTAGGATTTAGACTTGTCTCTAAGGAATTAGGACTTGTTAGCTTGTGGCGTAATTGCTAGAGTAAAAATTGAGAGTATATTATTTAGTGTTTTTACATTGATTTGGAATATGAAATCCAACCTTGACGGTGTCTTTACCACATAGTTAATTTCATCAATTTATTTGTTTTCTAGAATTTTATATTTATGATATTAAAAATTTAATATTTTCATTATTTTAAAGTTCTTAATCTTAATATGTAAATAATCATAATTTCTTTGAATAAATGTGAGTTTCTTAGAAAATGCTACACTTTATTACTTTCAATTTGATACCCTTACTAATATCATATTAGTCACTAACGGTCATTACTTATGAGATGAATAAATTAGCATTGTAATTAGGGGGATGTCAAGAAAATTCGTATCCACTAGTATCCGCAAATAAAATTCACAACGGGTAGGAAATTAATATTGTAAATAGATACTCACAAATAATGGGTACGGGTATTTTTATACCCCGCATGTTAACAAAGTTGGTACGATTATCATAGTATTCGTACCCGTGGATACGTGTACTTGTTATACTCTAATTTAAATTAAAAAAAAATAAAAAACATGATTAAAATATTAATACATTGATTTTGAATGAGTTATTTTTTATCAATTTATTTTAAAAAAAATCATTTTTATATAAATTGTCATTTAACACTATATGACTTGGTTATTTGGATTTTGTTTGAAATTTATGAATGTTATGTACTGTATTTTATTTGAATTTACGATTAAAATATATTGTTAATTTTTTTTTTATAAATACTCGCGGGTATCATGGATATTAAAAGAAAAATGTATCCACACAGATATGAAAACATACGGAATGCATATTTATTTCGTGAATAGATTACGGGGAAGCTACTGCATGTACCATACCCGAATATGTTAACATGGGTTGTTAGAAAAAAAAAAGGTAACTAATTATTATAAATGAAATATGTACTTTATGCATAAAACAAAAATACAATTACAAGAATTTAGTGTACTTTAATACGTGAAATCAATGAGCATTTAATATATATATATATATATATATATATATATATATATATATAATATAATATAATATAATTAATGCTTTGAGCTAGTATTTATGTTAGCCTTTAAGAGTTTTGTTTGTTTTATTTATTAAACTTAATATAATTTCACATTAATAATTTTATTAAATATACTTATGAAATAATATTATATTCATTAAGATTAACAAATACAATGAGAAATATTCAATGAATTTTGCTCTAACCGTTTAAAGTTACCTATTCCTATGGTATATATCATTGTAACATTATTAAGAAAGTATTTAAAATATGAATCAGGTTGTTAAAAGAAATCACAATATTATAATTAAGATAACATTTTTTCTTTTTGTATATATATACATTTTATATGAAAAAAACCTATTCATTACTTTAATCATTCAAACAATGGATACATTTTTCGTCAAATAATTAATTGTGTGCATTTAAAAATACAGTAATCGTTACTTTAAAATTTCAACAGTTGATACATTTCTCTTTAAACAATTACGATTATTTATCATTGTGCTAGTAAATTTCGCATGACATTATCATCATATCTATGCGTTGAAGTCTCTATTACATAGTTAATTTTATCAAATTATTTATATTCTAGAATTTTACATTTATCTTGTTAAAAATTTAATTTTTTCATTATTATAAATTTTTTAGCTTTAATCAGTAAATAATTATAATTTTCTTTGAGCAAGTACGAGTTTATTAAAAAAAATGATATTTGAAATTTTTACTTTATTATTTATACAATTTGATAATATTATAGCGGTTGTAATCAAGTTATTAATCATGTGATAAATGAATTAGGAGTGTGACATTTGTTAATTTGGGTTGTAAAGAAAAAGACAAGTAACTTTTATAAACGAAACAATGGAGTATATGCATAAAACAGAATTACAATAACAATAATTGAATGTACTTTAATACATGAATTTAATAAGCAATTAATGAACATTTACTATATATAAATATATAATTAATTCTTTGAGCTTGTATTTATGTTAGCATTAAAGAGTGTTATTTATTTTATTTATTAAACATAATATAAATTTCACATTAATAATTTTATTAAATATATTTATGAAATAATATTATATTTGTTAAGTTTAACAAATATAATGAGAAATATTCAACAAGTTTTCCTCTGATCGTTACTTTAAAAATTCAACAAACCGATACATTTCTCTTTAAACAACTAATAGGATTATTTATTATTGTGCAAGTAGATTTCACATGACATTATCATATTATTTTTTTCTCTAATAAGAATTGAATTTAGATTTTCTTTGAACTTTTTGTATTATCTATTTATTTTATTTTTAAAATTAGCATACAAACAGACGTTGTTGTGCTTGTGTGTATGCATTTTTTTAAATATACTGTGTATGTATTTTTTAAATATACATGATATTATAGTAGTAGGTGATGATAATGTAATGTTATTAAGTTAATATATAAATAAAATTATATTTATTAAAAATAGAGTGAAATATATAAAAAAAAATGAGAGAATAGCGTTGATAAATAGAGAAAAAAAAAGAGCAAAAATAGACGATTTTATAAAAAAATTTGTAAAAGTAATGGTCAATTTTCAAAAATTTAATAAATAATTATATTTTAAAAGGTAAAATTGGTATTTAGAAATGTAGACACAAAAGAGAAAATCCTCTTTATATACTGTTATAAATACAGTGATTTTAATATTTTAATATATATTAATTTTTAATATATTGAAATAAGTGTCTTTTGAAAGGACAATACAAAAACGACACAAAAAATTCACGGGAGAATTCTGACTCCTATAAGTTACTTTTGTTCTATAGATTTATATTTTATTGATCGTGTTGGTCTAAAATATTTTTCAGTTAATTTATTACTATGTTATGATCTAAAATTTGATTGTTAATTGACAATGAACTTATTTTCTCAATTGCGTTATTTTTTTAATTTATAAGACTTAAATTTTAAATATTATTTCTGGACATTAAACTTGGATCCATACCAACGATATACAGGTATGCTTTTTCTAAGAATCTCATTTAAATTAACTAAATCAATTGATTTAAGAATAATTATACAACATTAAGCATCATTCAAAATGCTTTGATTTATTTAAATCGAACCTCTATTTTCAAAGTAACTAATAGAGTGGAAACGCAAATTGGACAGAGAATGAATCATAAGACAAGGTGATCACATAATCAAATTTTCTCGTTAATATTTCAAAATCATCAGGAATTGGAGCACAAACTAATATAAAATTTATTTTTCCATAATTATATTACAAACATGTAAAAGTAACATGTCCAATTGTGCTCTGGAATGTTGTTACAACTAAGCAATTAATTACTTTTTCAAGTCGGAACACTCTCGCAAGCAAGAATCAACCACGTCAGTCACGTAACCACGAGCATCTGATACATAAAAACCATTATAAATGAGATAAAAAAGATTATTAGTAGAATTATAAAGAATAAAAACATTAAAAAAAATAATGTGAATTTGATTTAAAAAATAAGTACCAATAGTAGCGGTGATAGTCTTGTTGACGCCACACTTTGAAATACAATTATTGGCACCGGTAGAGCCGGTAGAGCCTGTACTATTATTACATTTTTCAAGACATTTAGCAAAACAAACAGGGTAAGGGTCTTCTGAAGCAAAACATTCTAGAGCGCATTCCGCAGGACAAGGGAGTTTTTTTGCCTCAATACTTAGAATTACCTCAAAACCTAACATAATCATCATCAAAATTGCAACTCTGTCACTTTTCATCATGTTTTCTGCAAAACTACTCTAAATCTCTACACTCTAGGCTTAGATTTTGTATGAATCTTGTTGCGTTTTGAGGAAAAATGAATCTCAATTTAAAGGCACGAGAAGTGTGTTTGAAGTAACTTTAACAACTATTATTGGTCAATAAGCCACTAACTTCCAGTCTCATTAAATATTTGAAGCCGTTTAATTTCATAGATGGATTTCAACGAGAGTGATCGACGGGATTTAAATGGATTTTTATTATTTATTCTAAGGGATTTATGGGTGAAAGTAAAGAGATTTAGAAATAAAATTTATGAAAAATGAAATAGATAAAAGAATATTTTAATAGACTAAGCTATAAGATTACAATTATACCCTATTTATTTATTTATTTATTATTATTATTATTATTATTATACAACACAAGTTTAGAGGTGTTAAAGTGAGTCAATCCAACTCATATGGGTTGGCATTGAGTCAAAAAAGAATTTTCGGTAGGTTGATTCATTTATGAATGTTTTTTTTTTGCAATTTATTTTATATACTTATTGTATTACAATGAGAGTAAATTGACTCAATTTACTTTTTATAATAGTGGAATCAGAGTATTCACCTAATTCTCGATATATTATTATAAATATAATAGTTAAAAATTAAATTATCAATGTATATGATTTGGAAAACAAATAAATTAAACATTCAAACTATTCAAATATTATTTAATAATATTTTAATGTTTAAAAATATCAAATTGTTGAACTTAGATAATTAAAAGTAGTAAATAATTATAATAAAAAAAAATTAAAATAGTAAAATAAATTAATAGGGTTGTTATTGGTGAGTTGTGAGTCAATTCAGCTTCAACCCGACTTGAATCCGTTTAACTCGTGAATTAAGTGAACATGATTTAGTTCAACCCAATTTTAAAAAAAATAAATTTTTTTGAATCCAACTTGGTTCAAATTCGTGATGAGTCGGGTTGACTTACGGGTTAAAATATATTTTGACATTTTTACCCAAGTTTGCTTCACATATCACCTCTAATGTCAACAATGAATAGATGCAAATGACACTACCATCTATGCAAAGCATATGAGAGTCTTCACCAACAGGGCTAAACATGTAAAATCTCAGTTCATTCCCTCTAATATTAGCATATATGCAAGGTTACAATCCTCCTCCCTTCCCCCAAATTAGCACCTTCACATCCATGCCAAAATCAATAAAAATTAACAAAGTTCATCTGTCCTTTTCCATCTTAAGAAACAATAGATCTTTACAAGTGAACATAATTTTAATGAATTTATAGGACTAAATTTAGGGATGACAAAAATACTTGTGTTCGTAAATATCTGCGGATAAAATTCATGACAAATTGTTGATACTCGTAGGTATTTGTTATCCGTAGGTAGCGGATAACGAGTATTTTAATATCCGTTTATAAGTGGGTCAACTGCGAGTATCATACTATTTGTACTTGCAGATACCTGTTATCCACAAAAAATAAAATTTATGTTTTATTAAGTCAAATTTAATTAAAATTAAAATTAAAATTATATTTTTGATTAGATTAAATTAAATTAAATTTATATTTTTAATTTTATTTAAATTTAATTTTAAAAATTTATAAAATATTTTTTTAAAATATTTACGAATATTCACGGGTACTTGCAAATTTTAAAATATCCACAAATATTTTTAATTAGGTACCTATTCAGATTGTGGATAGACACTATTCGCGTCCAATCCAACTTGTTTTCATCCCTGACTAAGATAGAGTTAGGCCCACCATATTTTGGTTTTAATATAGTTTGGTTAGCTTTGATTTGATTCCATAAAACACCTATCTTCACTAAATAGGTAAGGACTAATTTATTTGAGTTTAAAAATTAAATTAAATAAAGAATAAAAATATCTTTTGTGAAAGACTGTACACAATTTAAAATAATTCATTCTCCGTTTATTTCACAATTTTATTTTTCTAAATTTTAACTTTCTTGGAAATGTACTTTCAATTAATTCATTCTTACAATATAAATTTGATTGTCAATTGATAACGTTATTTTTTCAATTGCGTTTTTCTCTTTAATTTATAATAGTTAAGTTTAAATATTATATTTGGACATTAAACTTACTAGGATTTATACATCGCAAGCAAATTTAGAAATAATGACCTATTTTAATGATATAAATATATTTAGATCAGTTCTTTTGATAATCAAAATCTTTGTAGTTAATGTTAATAATCAATTTAGTTATCGATTTACAGATCAATTAATTTTTTTGAAATTATTTTAATTAATAATAATTTTTTATTTATAAATTTATATCTAAATTAATCAATATAATAAGTAATTATTTTTTGTTATTAAAATTAATAATTATTCAAGGATTTTTGTTGAGTGATATTTATAATAATATATAAGAGGATTCCTCTTTTTGTGTCCACTTTTCAAAATATCGATTTTACCCTTTAAATATAACAATTTATTAAATTTTTAAAAATTGACCGTTACTTTTACAAACTTTTTGTAAAATTATATGTCTTTGCTTCTTCTCTTCTTCTCTATTTATCAATGGTTATTCTTTTATCTGTTCTGATATATTTTACTTTATTTTTAATAAATATAATATTAATATATATATATATATATATATATATATATATATATATTAACTTAATAACATTATAATATTATCACCTACTAATATAATATCACACATATTTAAAAAATGCATACACACAATAGTGTCTGTGTTACGTTAGTCAATGGAATATGAGTATATTTTTTTACACGATTCTTGTTTACATTAACTAAATTAATTGATATAAAAATAATTGTTCAAGCATCATTAAAAATGCTTTGATTTATTTAAATCGAAGATTTATTTTTAAAGTAACTATAGTAGAGTGGATGCGAAAATTGGATCGAGAATCTAACAATTTGGTTAAGTAACCAAATTTTTTCGTTAACATTTTAAAATCAATTGAAATAAATTTTGGTAGGACGGTAAATATATTGTGAATATGCATATTTCATGATGTTGATGTCGATCCATAATTGACATCACCATATTTTTTTATTATATTATTTTTATTTATTATTGTTATTCTCTTTTTGAATAATTAAAGATTTATTCAATAATTTTAAAAAATATAAGTCTTTTATCTTTTATTAGATAATTTATATTTTATTAAATGATTTTAAAAAAAGATAAGTATTTTATTTTTTATTAAATAATTAAGATTTTATTCTATAATTTTAGAATAGATAAGTTTTTTTATTACATAATTAAAATTGTATTAGATAATTTTAGAAAAGATAAGTATTTTATATTTTATTAGATAATTAAGTTTTATATTAAATAATTTTAGAAAAAATTACTATTTGGATTTTATTTATGAAATATTTTGAAGATAGGTGAAAATCTCAAAAGATCGAAGAATATATCAAAAGTATGAAATTTCATAAGATTAAAATATATATATCCATGATATTCAAGTAAAATTCAATCAAGTACAACTTTTAGGTCGAGACCGATTCATTTCATTCGCCCAGCTTTACAAAAATCATTAAATAAAGTGCTTCATAGATTTATAAATTAATCTTTTGGAAAATAGGAAACTAATCCTACGAGGATAAAAGACAAAGACACATTCTAAAGACCGAAAACATTAGTCATCACCATTATTTTCATCATTTATTATTTTTTTAGTGTTGTCTAGGAATAAGTATCTCCCTTATTCATTGGAGTTTAATGTAATGTATCTTTATTTTTTGTAATTTCTATTTTTTAATATAGTTATTTTTTAATAGTTTTGTATTCTATTCTTGTTCTTAGATGAACGATTGTTAATTGAATACCGGTATGTAAACATTAGAAAATAATTTAGAAGCTTGATTACGAAATAACAACTAATAAATTTTGCCATTAAACATAGAGCTCAATCAATTAGTCATTACAAACATATGCGAATTTTTGATAAAAATATGTAAGGTACTAGAGTTTTTAGTAACCAGGTTTAGACTTGTCTATAAAGAATGTATAAGGAATTAGAGTTTGTTAACTCATGGTCTAAATGTTAGAGAAAAAAATGAGAGATATATAGTTTAGTATTTTCACATTGAATTGATACATCAAATATAACCTGGTGAAATTTTTACCTCATAATTAATACCATAAATTTAATTCTTTTCATAATTTAAAATTATTTTATTAAAATAAGTTTTTATTATTTCAAAGTTCTTTTAACCTTAAATAATCTAATTTGTTTTAAACAAAAGGGAATCTTTAAGAAAATGATATATGATTTTTTAACTTTATTATTGGAATTTGGTACACTTACCCCAATATTCATAACGGTCATTATTAATCATATAATAAACAAATTAGAGGTGTGATATATGTTATGTTAAATACAATAATATTATTAAATATATTAAATATTTATTAATTACGTATTAAATTAATGTATTAAAGTACATTAAAATCTTTGGTATTTGGTACACTTACCTTTATTCATAACCGCCGCTATTAATTATAAGATTAAATATGTTTTTGTCCTCAAGTTTTAGTGAATTTTGAAATTAGTCTTTTTTCGAAACTTTATACCAATTTAGTCCTTCATTTTTGTAAATGCGTGGATTTAGTCATTCTTACCAAATTTTGTTAAATTTATTTGATATTTTAAACGTATTTTATAATAATATTTGAGTTAACATTGAAGCAAAAATGTGTTAAACGGTATAAACAATTCAAATGCTATCATGAAATGCGCTTGAAACGTTAGATAAACTAAACAAAATTTGATTAAAAGGACTAAATTCACACATTTTTAAAGATGAAGGACTAAATTGGTATAAAATTTCGAAGAAGGACTAATTCCAAATTTCACTAAAACTTGAGGGACCAAAAACATATTTAATCCTTAATTATATGATAAACAAATTAGGAGTTGATATACGTTATGTTAATTTGGTTGTTCACATAACTAATTATTATGGATCATGCTAACCGCAAGCTATTATTTAAAGTGTAGTTAATGCATTATAACTTTAGTAATTATTAGTGCACTTTTACTTTATTTGGATGATAAAAATATTCATGAGTCTTATATATTTGTTAATTGATAATTTATTTGATAAAAGAAATAAAAAATAATTAAATTATATTTCTTAAAAATAAAGTGAAATATATAAGAAAATATGAGAGAATAACAATTGATAAATAAAGAAAAAGAGAATAGTAAAGATAGACGGTTTTATAAAAAAGTTTGTAAAAGTAATGGTCAATTTTCAAAAATTTAATAAATAATTATATTTTAAAGGGTAAAATTGGTATTTTGAAATATGGACACAAAAGAAGTAATTCTCTTTATATATTGTTATAGATATTATATTTGTATGTGATGATAATGTAATGTTATTAAGTTAATATATAAAATAAATTTATATTTATTAAAAATAAAGTGAAATATATCAGAAAAGATCAGAGAATAACAGTTGATAAATAAATAAAAAAAGAGTAAAGATAGACGATTTAAAAAAAAAGTTTGTAAAAGTAACGGTAAATTTTTAAAAAAATTTAATAAATAATTTAAAGGGTAAAATTGATATTTTGAGATGTGAACACAAAAGAAGAAATCATCTTTATATATTGTTATAGATAATGATAATAATAATTTTTTTTTATAATAAATAATCATATATAACATTAATTTTATCTATCACATTAATTTATTTATTCACAAACTTTGATGAACTTCATTATCAAATTCACTTACCCTACCTCCAAATCTTTCAAAATCAACAACTAAAATTCATTTATTCAAATTCATCCTCTCATCCTCTGAATTGAACACATCCTAAAATTTCAACAATTGATCAACAACTAGGATTATTTATCATTATGCAGGTAGAGTTAATGTGACATTATCATATCATTTATTTTTCTAATAAAAATTGTAGATTTTTTTAATATCTATTTTATTTCTAAAATACACTAATTTTGAGATTTTAATATATATATTAATTTTTAATATATTAAAATAAGTGTATTTTGAAAGGAAATAAGATAATTATAAAATTTATTTTGTCATAATTTCATTATTACAAGCATTTTTTTCAATTGCATTTTTTATTTATTTATAAGACTTAAAGTTTAAATATTATTTCTGGACATTAAACATACTTAGATTCATATATTGCAAGAAATTTTTTTAATAATAATAATAATAATTAATTTCAGTAACAAAAATATGTTTAAATTAATTATATAAATAATTCTTTTCATTGTCAACACCTTTAAAGATAAAGTTAGTATTTGGATTCATACTGATGTACGGGTATGTATTTTTACAAGAATCTTGTTTACATCGACTAAATCAATTGATATAAAAATAATTGTTCAAGCATCATTCAAAATGCTTTGAATTATTTAAATTGAAGCTTTATTTTTACAATAACAATAGTAAAGTTGAAACGCAAATTGGATACAGAATAAATCTTACGACAAGTTGATCAAGTAACCAAATTTTCTCGTTAATATTTTAAAATAAAAAGGAATTAAAGCACAAAATATTATAACATTTATTTTTTCATAATTTTATTACAAGCATGTGTAAATAAAATGTCTAATTGTGCTCTGGAATTTTGTTTCCAGTAAGCAATTATTTACTCTTCCAAGTTGGGACATTTTTGCACTTAAGAATCAACCACATCAGTCACTTCACCACGACGATATGATACAGAAAAGTCATTGTAAATGAGATGAACAAGATGATTAATTGAATTATAAAGAATAAAAACATTAAAGAAAATGTGAATTTTACTAAAAAATAAGTACCAATAGTAACAGTAACTATCTTGTTCACGCCACACTTTGCAATACAATTGTAGGCACTGGGAGACACTTTATTACAGTTTGCAATACATGAATCATAACATTTTTCATACGGGCCTTCCGTAACAAAACATAGTGCTGCACATTTTGCAGGACAAGAGTTTATTACCTCAATACTTAGTATTTCCACAAAAACCAAGATAATCATCCCCAAAATCGCAACTATGTTACTTTTCATCATGTTTTTCCCCAAAAAGTACTTTCTACACTCTAGGTTATGATTTTGTATTTTGAAGAAAAATGAATATCAATTTAAAGGCACATAAATTGTCTTTGAAGTAACTTCAACGTAGACACGTCAAAGTACAGGTAGACTCGAACCGAGTTAAAAATAAGTGAATTTAATCTGGTTTATTTTATGATAAGTTAAAAATTTTGTAATTCGGCTCAATCTACTATGAGTTGGTGGGTTAAATAAATTGACTCACCAACCCACATAAAAAAAATTATTTATGTATTTATTTTTAAGTATTTATATATTTAAATAATTTTTTAAGCAATCCATGAGATGACAATCACAATAAAATCAAGAACTAATATCTTCATCATACTCACCACCAATATATGATGAATTATTTCCAAAAAAATATTCATATAGTCCAAGAAAACATGGCTAATATTACATATTGTCTGTTATGCTATTCAACAAAATATAAATAAAAAAACTACACATTTTTGTCATGCTAATTTAAAAAAAAAAATAGTTTATAAGACAGTTTGATTGAATAATTTACTATAAAAATTATAGGTAAATATTAAAGTATCAACGTATATAACTTAATAATCAAATTAATTAAACATTCAAACTATTCAAAATATTATTGAACAACATTTTATCATTTAAAAATATGAAATTGTGAACCTATATAATTAGGGATAGTAAATAATTATTAAAAAAAATTAAAAAAAAATAGTAAAAAAATATTGGTGGGTTAAGTGGGTCAACCCACCATCAACCCGGCTCGAACCCGTGAGTTAAGTAAGCCGTATTGAGTTCAACCCACTTCCAAAAAAATTTATTTTTTCTCAACCCAACCCAACTCGAACTTGTGATGAGCTGAGTTGGCTCATGAGTTAAAATCCATTTTAACATCTCTACTTCAACGACTCATTATTTGCCAATAAGGTAATAACATAAGTCTCATTAAATACATTAATAAATGAATCCGTGGGGCTAATACACAGTTAGCCCACCATATTTTATTTTTAATATTGTGTGCGTTAGCTTTAATTTAATTTCATAAAACACCTATAAGACAAAAAAAAAATTGTCTGTTACAGTTAAAGATGTAATTATGGGAAACATAAATTTACAGAAAATAATAATATGATTCTTATTTTTTGACTATTATCCTTTATTTAATGATAGACTTAATGTAGATAATTAATTCTTTCAAAAAACAATATAGTGGTACATTAATCAATGATTTATACTAAACTACGTTAAAGAGTAAAGAAAAGGATTAGAGTCAACAAATAAGAGCCATAGTATCATTTTCCTAAAGTTACGTTTATTGGCAACAACAAACTCATGTGTACACGAGGATGACCAAGCGTACTCCTTGATTATGTTAAAATTATTACTAGTTATTTGAAAAAAAATTATTTTGTCTTCCCTAATCTTATATATGTGTTCCCTTAGTATATTGTTCCCACTGACTTAGAGTCTTAGAGTGTGTTTGGATAGTGTATTTTAATGAAGCAATTCTTGTTTTTTTTTGAAGAATTTAGATTTCTTTGTAATGAAATGCTTTGTTTGGAAGAAGAAATTAAAAAGCATTTCAAATGCAAGCATTTTTTTGAAGGATTTCAATTAGCTAAATTAGTAGACATTCAAATACCCTCAAAATAGTTGAAATTTGAAATTCTTCTCACTTAACCTCACATTCTAGACGATCTAGACGGGCACGACGACTCGGACATACCCGACGACCCCGACGACCCGAACGTGCCCGATGACCCGGACAGGCCCGATGACCCGAACGGGCTCGACGACCCGGACGGGCCCAACGACCCGGACGGGCCCAACGACCCGGACGGGCCCAATGACCCGGACGAGCTTGACGACCCGAACAAGCCCGATGACCCAGACGGACCCGACAACCCAGACGGGCCCGACGACCCGGATGGGCCCGACGACCCGGATGGGCCCGACGACCCGGATGGGCCCGACGACCTGGACATGCCCGATGACCCAAACAGGCCCGACGAACCAGACGGGCCCGACGACCCAAATGGGCCCGATGACCCTGACAGGTATGACGACCTAAACGGGCCCAACGATTCAGACGAGCCCGATGACCCAGACGAGCCTGACCTAGACGGGCCAGACAACCCGGACGAGCCCGACGACCTGGACGAACCCGACGACTCAAACAAGCATGACGAACCAAACTAGCCTTCCAAATCATTGGGCCCGATAACCTGGACGAGCCCGACGACTCGGACGTGCCCGACGACTCGGACGTGCCCGACGACCTAGAAGTGTGGGACAACGCGGACAGGTCCGATGACCCGAACGAGCCCGACGACCCGGACGGGCTCGATGATCCGGACCGGCCAAACGACCCGGACGAGAACGATGACCCAGAAGGGCCCGACGATCAAGACGAGCCCGACGACCCGGACAGACCCGGCGGTTTGAAAGGGCCTGTACGAGTTGTCGTGCCCGTTCGAGTATCAGTAGATATGTCAAAGTGAGTCAACCCGGCTCACACGAGTTGGCTAACCACGAGCCAGGTTGAAAATTAGTGAACCCAACCCGGCTCACTTTCTAGTGAGCTAGAAATTTTGTAACCCGGCTCAACCCACCACGGGTTGGTGGGTTAAGTGGGTTGACTCACCAACCCACCTAAATTTTTTTTTTAGTATTTAAATATTTAAATAAAGAACCAATGTTTTGATCATGCTCACCACCAATATATGAAGAATTATTTCCAAGAAAGTATCCATTAGTCTAAGAAAGCATGACTAATATTACAAATTTTCTGACATGCTATTCAACAAAATATAAATAAAAAAATTATACATTTTTTTCATGCTAATTTAGAAAAAATTGTTTATAAGACGGTTACTTGAGTAATTTACTATAAAGATTATAGTTAAAGATTAAAGTATCAACATATATATAACTTGACAATGATATTAATTAAACATTCAAACTATTCAAATATAATTATACAAGAAACTAGCATTTAAAAATATTAAATTGTGAACAAATATAATAGGAGTAGTAAATAATTACTAAAAAAATTAAAAAAAAAAATTGTAAAAAAATGTTGGTGGGTTAAATGGGTCAACCCACCTTCAACCCGGCTCGAACCTGTTTAATCTGTGGGTTAAGTGAGCCGGGTTGAGTTCAACCCACTTTTGAAAAAGTTAAATTTTTCTCAACCCAACCCGGTTCGAACCCGTGGTGAGCCGGGTTGGCTCACGGGTTGAAACCCATTTTGACATCTTTAAGTATTAGGCCCGTTTAGGTCATCGGGATTGTCCGGACGTGTCCAAGTCGTTGGGTCCATCCGAGTCGTCGGGCCCATCCGAGTCGCCAGGCCCATCTGGGTCCTCGGGCCCATCCTAGTCGTCGGACCTGTCCGGGTCTTCGGGCTCGTCTAAGTGTACGGGCCCGTTTGGGTATTCGGACCCGTTCGGGTATTCGGCCCCGCCGGATTGTCGGGCTCCTCCAGCTCGTCGGGCTCGTCCAGGTCTTTGGGCTCGTCCAGGTCGTCGGGCCTGTCTTGATCGTTGGGCTTGTTTGGGTCGTCAGACCCATCTGGAGCATTGGGCCAATGACCTAGACGGGTTGGACCAGGCCATATTGACGAACTTGACGGCACAATCGTGCAGTATGGGCCGTCAGGCCTCTAGATCATCGGGCCACTCAGCCTGTCTGGGCTTCCTAATTGGTCCAACTCGGGTGGGTCGTCAGGTCTAACCAATCTAGTTGGGTCTGCCCGACCCATCTGGGTGTTCGAGCATGTTTCCAAATTTATCATGAACTCAAAACATAATTAAGCGTAAAATAAATATTGTTAAAATTAAATTTTATCTCGCAATAAATTTAATTTATTTTTTCAAAAAAGAAAATTGAAATGTAAGGTATTTTAATTTCCATATCCAAACAACTTATGTAAAAAATGAATGAAATTTAATTACAAGCAATTCAAATACAAAGCATTTCAATTTCGAAGCATTGTTGAAACGCTCCTTCCAAACACAAGGTTAGAGTATGTTTGGATAGAGTATTTTAATGAAGCAATTCATTTTTTTGAAGAATTTAGATTTATTTGTAATGAAATTTTTTGTTTGGATAGAGAAATTAAAAAGCATTTCAAATGCAGGCATGTTTTTGAAGGATTTCAATTAGCTAAATTAGTAGAAATTCAAATACCCACAAAATAGGTGGAATTTGAAATTCTTTTCACTCAACCTCACATTTTAAATGATTCGAACGAGCATGATGACCCGGACGAGCCCGACGACCCGAACATGCCCGATGACCCGGACAGGCCTGACGAACCGGATGGGCTAAACGAACCGGACAAGCCCGATGACCCAAATAGGCCTGATGACCCAGACAGGTCTAACGACCCAAACAGGCCCGACGATCCAGACGTTAATATTAACCTATCATGGCATTAATTGTGATTTTCCATTTTGACAGTACATGAATTGTGACGTTGTGGTGGAGATTCAATCTATTTTTTTTTGTTTACCTTATCATAATATATAAAGTTTCTATACTTATATCATTAAGGTTCAATTTGGAGAGTACTGTAAATATTATTATTATTATTATTTTTTATTAAATATATACATGATATTTAAAATTACTTCAATAAATAGGACAATGGTGTATAATGGAACAATATTATAAAATTATTGTGTAATACGTTAAATGTGTTCATAATAATAATAATAATAATAATAATAATAATATTATTATTATTATTATTATTATTATTATTATTATTATTATAATAATAAAGGTAAAACATATATTTTTCTGAAACTGAAATGCTAGCTATAATGTTATAAGTATTATAACTTATTTTATTATTGAAGTATATTATTTTGTAGTAATATTTTTATTATTTTAATTACAAACACTTAAATTTTGATGTCTTGAATAATTATAATTTTTATATCATATGTTCATAATTTATTGTGTTGTATCATAAACTTTTAGGTATTGACATACTGAAAATACTGTGGTATAAGTTTTGAGATATTACAATTCGGATGGGTCTGACGACCCGGAAGAGCTTAACGACCTAGACGAGCCCGACTGTCCAAACAGGCTTGATGGGTTCGAGGGTTTCGACAGGCCCGTTTAGGTCATTTGACCCATCAAGGTCATAGGGCTTGTTTGAGTTGTCATGATTGTTCGGGTCGTTGGGCCCGTCCGGATCGTCGGACCCGTTTTGGTCATCGGACTCATCTTGGTCATCAAGCCTTTCTTGTTCGTCGAGCTCGTCCGGGTTTTCAGGCTTGTCCGGGTCGTCACGCTTTTTTGTGTTGTTTGGCCCATCCGAGTCGTCGGACCCGTTCAAGTTGTCGGGCATGTGCATGTCGTCGTTCTGGTCTGGGCTGTTTGGCTCACCCAGATCATCGGGCCTGGCCGGAAAGTCAGGTCTGTCTGGATTGTCGGGCACGTTCTGGTCATCGGGTCCGTTCGGGTGGTCGCACCTGTTCGGGTCGTTGGACCCATCTGGGTCATCGAGTCCGTCTGGTGGTCGTGCTTGTCGTGGTCGTCGAACAGGTCTGAGTTTTGGGCATGTTAGGATTGTTGTGCTTGTCCGGATCATTGGGCCTGTCTGGATCGTCGGGTCCGTCCCACAAATAATATTATATTTTAAAAAATAATATATTTTTCAATTTGAAGATAAAAGTCCATGGATTGTCCCTGACCCACAGGGCTTTTGTGAAGTTTTTGGCCATGTGAGCTTCTTTGATGGCGGCTTTTTTTCAATGTGGGTTGTTTTTTACCCTAACCCACATGGACCAAGGCCAAACCCTACGCACCGTACTAAATTGACACTTCTAACCCTAGTTTTCGTTGCCCCGCTAGAATCATTATTGCCGACAATGTCCATTGGTGATCGCCGTCGTCATCACTAGCCCGAACCACTGCCGGAATATCCATGGTGAATCAAAGAAGCAAATCAAATTGATATACACAGAATTTAAGGATTCCTCGAGCAAAGTTAAGCATTCCGCTGTTTGATTGGAAATCAAAGTGTCAAGAACAAGTTGTAGAGAATATGATTCTATTCAACACAATACAAAATACAATTGAAAATCAAATATCAATATTTCAGGAAAGGGAATTTGGCATACAACAACTATAGTTCCTGACACAATAACAACTTATATATTTGATGCTCGTCATGCTCATTTTCTTGAATGAAATAAAACTAAGAACTGCTTATTTGAGCCATATGATAGGTTACATGTTATGTTTTTGTATTGAGTGAATTGTTCTTTACTTTATCTAAGTCTTAGAGATTCTATACACTACACACAGATACGTCTTCTGTTCTAAAGGAGTCAATGGAATACAGAACATTTCTGGTTTGAAGGCAGTGAGGTGAGAGTTATCTTAACTTTTCTTGGTGATTTCATTATTTTCTTTTTCCAATTGTGAGGTGAGAGTCTTTTACTTGGTGAGTTGTTTGGAGCTCTTAGGGGACGACTCCTTGATAGCAACAAAAACATCGTCATGGCTGCCTTAACAACAATTGGCAATGTTGCATCTGCAATCATTCTTATATTAGGTTATATATCCTTAATCTCAAACAATTATGTTACTTACAAATAAATATATATAAAAGGAGCATTTATTAATTATGGTACGATCCGAATTTCATTTCACATTAGATTTAATAATCACGTTTAAACGTAAATAACATAATTTTATATATAAATTTATATAAATTTTAAAGTTTGTTTAAAAATATTTAATAAAAAATGTCAATTTTAGTAATTAGTTGAGTATCAATTAAGTAATCTTTTACTAGTCTTATGGTCTTAAGTACGACCATATTGATGAATTTGACGGGACAATCATGTAGTATGGGCCTTTAGGCCTCTAGATCATTGGGTCACCCAGCCTGTCTGCTCTTCCCAGTCGGTCTAGCTCGGGTGGGTCATCGGGTCTAACCAATCCGGTTGCGTAGTTGGGTCTGCCCGACCCATCTAGGTTGTCGAACATATTTCCAAATTTATCATGAACTCAAAACATAATTAAGCGTAAAATAAATATTGTTAAAATTAAATTTTATCTCACAATAAATTCTTTTTTATTTCAAATAAGAAATTGAAATGTAAGGTATTTTAATTTCCTTCTCCAAACAAGTTATTTAAACAATGAATGAAATTTAATTACAAGCAATTCAAATACAACACATTTCAATTCAAATACTTATGACATATGTGGAGAGTAACTATGGATTAAGTGGGGGAATTATGTTGGATATTTTGGTCATTAGTTATAGTTCTTAAATAGAAAAAAAATTAAATGTAAACAAAAAATATTGAATGTGGACATAATATAAAATAAAAGGGTTTTCATTACTATAACATTTATCGTTTGATGATTTTATTACAAACATGTGAAAAATAACACTCTGGAATGTTGTTAGTGTTCCAAGTTGTTGAGACAGTTTTTGAAGCAAGAATGAAGTTGAGCAGGAGGAGCATCTGATAGATAGAAGGCATTGTAAATGAAATGAAAAGAAAAGGATGATTAGTTAAATTATATATAAAGAATAAAAACATTAAAGATTAAAAAAAGAAGTACCTACCAATAGTAACAGTTGAGGGACACTTTATAACACATGCTTCATAACATCTTTGAAACGGAAGTTTAGACACAGCACATGCTTGAACACATTTTTGAGCACAAAGGTCTCTTGCCTCAATACTTTGAATTTGCAGAAAAGCAAACATAATCATCCCCAAAATCACTACTCTCTTCATTTTCATCATCTTTTTTATTTTCTATAACTCTCTGTTCCGTTCTATTCATTTTCAAGGAAAATCAATGTCTATTTAAAGACACAAAAAATAACCCTTCATTATTTCCTAATAAATAAGAGATCTTCAAAATCTTTCTTAATCTTCAGAATATATAACATTTATAGGGAGGCATTTATTATAGGATTTTCTAATAAGAAAGAGACCTTCAAAATGAAGATAGCATTTATAAAAATGCTATATTATAGGATTTAATTATAGAAAAATATTTATTTCAATTTTTTTCTTTAATAATATTAGTTTTTACATTATTAATTGTTGATATTTTATTATTTCTTTAGTTTTTATGTTAATTAATTTATTATTTCATTTAAATTTTATTGTTAAACATAATTTTAATTATATGAAAAAATTTATTTTCATATTTCTTCTTTTATAATATAAGAGTTTTATCACTATTAATTAAAAAATTGGATTATTGTTCTAATTTTTGTACTAATTAATTAAAATATTTCGTAATCAACTCAATCTAACTAAAAATAACTTAGATGAGCAATAGAAAACGATATCTTCCAAATATATAACATTTTATAGGAAAGCATTTATTTCAAATATTCTTTATACGAAAACATTTGTTTAAAAAAGAATATATCATCTACTATATATCTAAGAAAATGTTAGGATAGTGAAGTTACTGAATTGACCATTCTAATTGATTGACACGTGTCTCAAATGAAGGATTTTTTCGTCTTTTCTCTCTTCTTTAAGATTTCCCGCTTCTTCCTCCTCAATGATTGATAAAATTTTTGAAAGAACCACATTCAATGCTTGATTAAAATCTTGATTGATGTCTGACAAATAATTACTATTTTTTTTTTCTTCTCCGAGAAAAACTATCCGCATTATTCTTTTTCCACAAAAATTAAATTTACAGAACCAGAAGAAAACCCTCAAGGTTGTCTTCTTCTTCTTCTTCGCCTTTGTCTTCGTCTTCTTCTTCTTCGTCTCCTACTCCTGCCGTCATATCCAGTTGAAAGTCCTAAAAACATTTGTTTAAAAAAGAATATATCATTTATTTATAGAAAAGCATTTATTTCAAATTCTTTCTTTTATAATATAAAACTTTCATTGTTTTTAATTATTAAGATTTTATTATTTTTTTAATTCTTCTATTACTTAATTCATTTATTACAATTTTAATTTTAAAAATAATTTTAGTTATAAATTTTTTTTTTAAATTTTTTTTTTCTTAAATAAATTCAATGTCTACACAGATAAAATACTAATAATTAAAATCTTAATTCAATCCTAACCCAATTCAGCTAGTTCAATTCAAAATTATAAGAGCATAAAAAGTCCTAATCCACCACGTAGCCAACCTTAACAGTAAGAAAATTAATACAAATATATAAATGTTAATACTATTATAATACTTATATTATTATTAAATGTAATACAAATACATTTTATATATATATATATATATATATATATATATATAAATATATATATATAACTTATTACATATAATTAATTCTTCAGTTTATTCATCATAACTACAAAATATAAATTCTTCATTATAATAATTCAATTACATAAAAGAAAAAATTCAATCTTCAAATTCAATAATTTATTTTAAAATTTAAATTTAACAGACAAGCATTCAAATTGTGATTGTATGAATTATTTATTATTACTATCTAATTTATATCATAATTATTAATATAATAAAAATTATAAATACAGTTCAACAAATATATAACTAAAATATTATATTTATATCATCATTATTAATATAGTAAAAATTACAAATACTGATCACCGAATGATTTTAACATTATTTGTGCAATACAAATAGAAAGTATCAATTTGAATCATTTATAAAAAAAATCAACATTAAATTGAATTAATTTAAAAAGTTATGACCAAATTAAGATAAAAAAAATTAAAGGACGAACTTAACATTTTTTGACAAAAAAAAAATGATTAAACTGTTAGTAATTAATAGTCGTACACTACAAAAAATTATGTAAATTGTGGCAGTTTTAATGTGAACTTTGGGTTAAATATGTTATGTTTGGTATCCTTGAACTTGTAGTGAAAATTAGAATTGGTCTTTCTTGAAAACTTTGAATCAATTTATTGTAAATACGTGAATCTAGTCATTTTAACCAAATCTTATTTAGCCTAGTTGACGTTTCAAACACATGTGATTATAGTATAATTAGTTTGTTGATACTGTTTGACACATGTTCGCTTCAATGTTAGTTAAAACACTCGTTTGAAATGTCAAATTAACTCAAAAAAATATGATTTAAAGTACTAAATCTATGCATTTCTAATTAGTCACTATAATAATCAATTTAGTGGCAAAAAATATTTAATCAATATAATGACCAATTTAAATACTAATTTATAAACTAAAAATTATTGATAATTAAACTAGTTTCAAAAAATTGTAATTGGTCTCTAATTTAGTAACAACAATAAATTTTATTATGAATCTGTCCCTAGATTGATAACTAACATCTCTTACCTAGATTTTTTATATTCATACACTTTTAATTGGGCTTGTGAGCCTCAGGGTTGGACTACATTTCAATTAGAGTTTTTAATAGGTTCTAAACTAATTGCAAATTAGGATTTGTATGATATCATTTAAAACTAATTATGATATTATTTTAAGAAAATCACAAATAGATTTTATTATAACATAAAAAAGAAGAGAAATAAAAACAAAAATAAAAGGATAAAAAAAGTAACATATTTGAATGAAGTATTTAATTAATTAACAAAATAAATTAGAAGAATCATTTAGAATAATTTTTTTTTCTAAAATTAAAATTATTCAATTAAAGACCTAGAGCAAAGTCATCAAAATAAAACAGAAATTTATTATATGGTAGAATAGGTTGAAATAATCACTTCTCTCATATATTCCCTCTAAGATTGATGGCTAAAACATCAAGAAACCAAAACAATGGATATTAATTTACTAAAAAAAAATCATATAAATTAATTAAGTAGCAAATTATACCAAAATCATGCATTAGGAACAAATCTTCCTAGTTGGGATCGTTAAAATGAGATGTTAATTTTATATGCTTTAGAAATTTTTATTTATTTTTATCAAATTGTGCTATTTGTAACAAATAAACACCACTTGAGAAATTTCATTACAATCATACTTAATATACACATAAAAAAAATAAAAGTAATAGATTTAAAGGATGTATACTATGATAAGAAGAAAGATAAAAAGAAAAAATAAATATATAATATATACATATGAAAGAGAATAAATACCTATATTGACGGAGATGGACTTGTTCACGTCACATTTCTTTACACAATTGAAGGTACTGGGAGACATTGGAATACATTTTTTGCAACATGCAATATAACATATCTGTTTAAAAGTTGCATGTATACATTTTAGAGCACATAACACGGGACAAGGGAGAGTTGCTTCAATTTTTACAATTTGTGTAAAACTTAACATAATCATGAATAAAATTGTAAATCCACTTGTTTTTATCCTATGTTTTTCCATAGTTTCCCCCAAAATCTCTGCACTCTATCTCAAGATTTTTTGGATAGATGTTTTTTATGTGATATTTTAAGGAATATGAAGATCAATTTATATGCATAGGAATAATGTTGGTAAAAGTAACTTAGACCTAAGTTAAAAGCCTTTCAACATTAAAATAACTTTAACTTCTCATAAATTTATGTTAATTTCTGTTATAAGAAATTAACTTTAAATATAATTTTTAAATGAGATTTGTATTTTATATATGTTGGGACTAAGTTATGATTATTATATTTAAAGTTCATTAATACATTGATTCTTTATGGATATACACCATCATTAATGAACATTAAATAAAATTTCATGTTTGAATATAAACATTAATTACATTTTAAAATTAAAACAAAAACATTTAAAGATATGAAGAGGAAATAATATATATTTTGTTAGACATTTAATTGCATGTAATATTCTACAATATTTTCAAATTAATATATTTTCCTTTAACATATCAATTTTAAAGTACATTAATATGTATTCAAATTTTATTATTAAATACTAATAACAATTTCAAAACTTTTAAAATTCCAATCTCATTGGTTTTTTTTTTTAAATCTAGAAAAATTGTATATTAAGATTGATAGTGATTTAAAAATAGAGACTCAATTATTTTAATATTAAAAAGTTTTAGTATAAATAATTTTATCATAAATCATCTCTCTATAAACTATTTGTTTAGAATTCTCTAATTTCTTCTTAGGAGTTCTCTGTCTCTGCTATGTTCACCTGTTTGAAGATATGAGACCGTTAAAGCGATCCTCGTAATGAGCTTTTTAAGATAGACCGATCAGTTCCTCTGTTTTCTGTCCCTTTTCTCTCGATCCAATCTGTTTTGTCTTTGCATGCAGTCCTCTTTTGGTTGCTAGTGTTATATAAGTGTCACAACCTACATCGTAATGGGACAAATACAAAAGGATAGATAGTTGAAAGACAAAGTTTGGAGTCGCCACATAGTTTATTATGGATAAAAACCATAAAATAAGAGTTGTTATGCGGAAACCATATTTTGGGTTGGGGAAGGGAGTCAATTACGTGTAAGAAAGGTATTAGCACCCTACAATTCCGTCCTAAGACGATATCTTTAATTAAATACACACAATGGATGTGATTTTTATAAATATTTATTTTTCTAAAAAATAAAAATAAAAGAGTGTATAAGAGAAACAAAAATGTATATTTTAACTTTTGGACCCGACAAGAATTAACCTCAGTCCTATGTATTTTCATTTACAATGGAAAACAAATGTTCATGTAGTTCTTGTGAAAAACTATTTGAAAAATGATTTTGAAATATTTTGGATTTTTTGGGAAGTGAACTCGACAAGGATTTACCTTAGTCCTATGTATCTCCATTCATAATGGGCAATAATGTGTCACGTAGTTCTTTGAGAAACATTATTTGAATAATGGTTTTGGAATATTTTGGGAAGTGAACGTGACAAGGATTGATATCCGCCTTATGTATCTCTTCTATTCATAATGGAGAATCAATCATCACGTAATTTTCTAAAAAGAAAAAACATTTGTTCGTAGGAAACATTTGTGATTGAAAACTTTTTATAGGAAACATTTGTTGGTAGAAAACTTTTATAGAAAATATTAGTGGATAGAAACGGCTTTTAATTTAATAATATTTTGTTAGACCAAAATTATGAATATAAAAAGATATTCCAAATGATTTTAAAATAACTAAATTAGGAGTACATCTAAAGTGATTTAAAACATTGAAATAATCAAATTAGAAGTGCATCTAAAATCGTTTGAAACATTGAAATGGCCAAATGAGAAGTGCATCTAGAGTGGTTTAAAACATTAGAATGACTAAATTAAAAGTGCATCTAAAATAGTTTAAAAAACTTAAAATAACCAAATTAGAAATGCATATAAAATGATTTTAAAATCTTGAAATAACCAAATTAGAAATACATCTAAGATGATTTTAAAGTCTTTAAGATAACTAAATTGGATGATTTTATAATATTAAAATAAGCAACTTAAATATATATATATATATATATATATATATATATATATATATATATATATATATATATATATAT
>Ga0214542_1003031_pt1 | contig 34631 bp, 38 predicted proteins | sample CNSS1metaG_FD_160096 | JGI IMG/M metagenome (GOLD analysis project Ga0214542, IMG submission 160096) | Root nodule microbial communities from cowpea collected in UCLA plant growth center, Los Angeles, California, USA - CNSS1 | ecosystem: Host-associated > Plants > Roots > Nodule | place: USA...
TGCTGTCGCGGCCGACGCCGAAGGTGCACGAGGCCGCCGCCTCGACCCTCGACCTGCGCGACATCAAGGGCCAGGAAAGCGCCAAGCGCGCGCTGGAGATCGCGGCGGCCGGCGGGCATCATCTGCTTAAGTGATGTCCTTTTGATCTGAGATTTATTGGCCATCTCATGTTGATGTGCTGTCCTTTTGATCCAGAACGTGGGGGTACATCTCATCTTGGTGCGATGGTTATTTCGGGGTTAGCCGGCGCGGGCGCAGCACACGAAATGCCGTTCTATCTGCGCAATTCCTTCTGATCCGGCCCATCAAGGGGCTACGCACTAACCTTGAACTCAACGGTGACCTTCTCGACCGCCACGCCGACCCGGTCCGCGAACTCTCGGCGCACGCGATCAACGAAGCTTTCCTCCGCCTCTGGCGCGGCCACTTCAGGTGCCGTCACCTCGGCTGTCAGCACAAGCGGAACGGTCTCCGACCACAACGCTTTCGCCTTAAGGTTCGAGCTGGTTGCCGAGGGACCACGACCAGGTGCGACCGTGTCCAAGCAGACGAAAATCGGCGCGGTCTTTGACAATACAGCGTTGTTCGCCTCGCGAGCGGCAAGATTGGCGTCGAACGCCTTTTCAACTGGCGCTGAGTCGAAGGCGTAGATCTCAGCGCCATTCGGCCCGAGAGCGGCAACGACGATGAGGTCGGCGTCACGCATGCCCCGCCATTTGCCATTCTCGTCGCGCATCCAACCGACCCAGCGGTCGGACGAGGTGCGGACCGCCACGTTAATCGACTTACCGCCCTTGGTTGCTGTTAGGCGGGCTCCACCGGAGCCGCGCACGACCTCGACCTTAAAACCTTGGTTGGCGATACCCCGTTCGGCCGCCGCGCGAAGGGGTTTCTGGTTTGCATACTTACGTTCTGACATCTTACGGCACCTCAGCAAGGGGTTCTGGACGTAAGCCGAAAACATAGGCAAGCGTTCCGAACTGTCAAGAGGGTTTTACGAGAACCCTCCTGCTTCCTACGAGAACCCTCATCCTGCGGCGAGTGCACCCATCGCTTGCCGCTGCAGCCCCCGCAAACCAAGGGCGGCCCAGCGGGGCGGCGAAAGCTGAATCGACACAGGTGAGAAGAAAAGTATCGGACGAACGCGTCAGCTCGAGGCTGCCCGTCGTGCTAGGTCAGAGAGATTACGACTTGGAGGTAATCGTGGCGCATTCAAAGGACTTCATCGATGGGCTCAAGGCCGCCGAGGCAATTGCCGAAAAGGAGCTGTCCGCAGCCGAAAGGGAATTGGGTTACAATCTCGCCGCCAGCGTTAGAGAGCGGACCGAGGTGAGGAGAAACACCGCCGAAACTATCTTGCGAGAAATTCGCCGGGCAATGGTCTAACAATCAGATGAGCAGACCGAAAAAAAGATCGCCCCGCTGGAATGCGGGACGATCTGATTGAGACCGCGGTTGGACTTCCGAGACCTTGATTGACTATCGTTACGTCATTGGTGGGGTCCGTAAAAGTGACGTATGGGATAGATCAATACAATCTTACGGAGGCGGCGCCTTCGTCTACATTGTCGCGATAATTCCCATCCAGAGAACGACTCCCTCTGACCCGATCGATAAACTGGCATGAGGCCGACAGCGCCTCTTCAAGCTCGTAACCAATCATCGACTTGGTCAGAATGGCTGCGGCTTCAAGGTTCGGTAACCTTTCCGTCAATCTCTCCAGTATCTGAAAAATTCGAGCCGTTCGGGGTGTCGTGTGCGGTTTGAAGGCAGCCCGCTTGCCGTTCTCGACGGTCGCCCTCGTAGTCACGATGCCATAGTCCAGAAGCCCGACGTCATTCAGAAGTGCCGCAAAGTCCGCCGCCGACATTGATTGATAGTACGCCAGCCCCGCCTGGCCGTGCTTAAATGCGCGACAGAGATCTCTCTGCAACCTGCTGACATCAGCGGTTGGAGTTCGTTTGAGATAGGGCGCGTCCTTCGCGTCCAGTCCAGCAATCATGTCAAAGAACCGCGCGAAGTCTCGAAAGTCCCCGAGTGTCTTGATGCATCGGCGGTTCGTACTCCAATGATCGTCCCAAAACCGGCGCAGCTTGTTGAACTCCTCGATGGTCTCCCAGGGCCTCGTGCTGAACGCAACGTGTTCGAACTTGCGCCCGAGCGGCAAGACCTCACCGGAGAGCATAGCCACAGCGTGCGGTCTTCGTTTGAAGTCGAATTCCATGCTGATGCGGCGCGGGATCTTCTTCGAAACGAGGTCAGCGTCCCACAGGATCGTCTCCCGGATGCTCGTGTGCACCTGGAAGTCGATCTGGCTCGTCGCCGATCGATCGAGGAAAGTATGGACGATATAATCGTTCTGCTCGTCGAGCTCCGTGGAGAAAATCGGTGGTTTAATGCCGGCGCGAGCCAACACGATCGATCCGTCTCTTGCCGCCTCGCCCGGCCGCAACGTTGCTTGGCCTCTGGTTCGCCAGCCAAGAAGCTGCCGGACAGAGTGCTTCTCCTTCAGCGTGTCATCGATGCCCGTCAGTTCTTGGCGAAGACGGCCGAATTTCCGTGCTAGAGGTCCAGACTTAGCGACAGCCATCTCGTCCTCTGTCGCGTCAGTAATGAACCCATCTGTTGTCACGCTGAAAACCATTCGGTGCGCGGGAATGCGGTTCATAATTTCACCCACAACAGCGCGCACACCGGATGTAATCTCGGCCGCCAGAAATGGATTGGTTATCGGACTCGGAGATACCCGTTGGCCGCGCTTTGTCCTGAGGTTAAAGACGCGCTTGTCCCTGAGCCCCTGTGCCGTTTTGCCATAACAGGAGTTCGTAGCCTCCTTCCAAAAGGCTTCATCAAACTCGCTGCCAGCGTCCCGAGCCGCGAACCGGTTCGCTATTGACTGTTTGATGAATGGAAAGAAAATCCTGTCATTGACATCCCTGGGGATGCTGATGCCGAGCAGCAGATTGAGCCGGCACCCCATTTGGCGTGCAAGCTCGATCTCCGGCATCGCGCAGCAACTGCGGCCCTTCAGCGGAAAAATGATGCCATTCTGAGATCGAACTGGCAGGACCGGGTATCGGGTAGAGGCGGGAAACTCGAAATCAACCCATATAAGGCCAAGATCATCAGGCGTTATTTCAGAGAATGTCCTCACGGTATGCGCCTCAGTCCATCGAGGCCGACCAATACCAGCCATGACGGTGGGGTACGCACCTGAAAGGTCGTAGTCTGAATAGTCTCCGACTGGGCTCGGTCCGAACCACATCTGTTCATTGCGGCCGCCGTGATAGCACTCAGTCGCAAAATCGATCCAATAGTGAAGCTCTTGGATGAACGGCTCGCGCTTCTGAGTCCGAAAAATGTGCCGTTTGTCATCGTACACTTTCTCCTCCACCCGTTCACGACCGACTACGTCGACCGGATCGAGTCCACTCGCTTCCCAATCCTTGATCAGGAGCTTCATGCCTATTGAGGAAAGAGCTGTCGGAGCGAAATCGCCGGTGATGTCGGCGACGGTATCAGCGAGCCTCTTGTAATACCGGGCGCAGATTTCGGCATCGAGCAGCGCATACTCCCGAAACAGATTCCAATCGTCAGCCCTCACGAGCTTCATCAGCTTCTTGAGCTGTCGATCCTCCTCGTTGTTGTCGGCAAGCTTGATTTTCTCGACACCGACTAACGGCGCAATCTGGGCCAGGCTCTTACGATTGGCCGCTGTCAACAGGATCGTATCGCGAACGTAGACATTGACGTCTGCATGGTCATCTTTCGCATCACTGAACGTGATTCGTACTTTGACCGGCATGCCAAGTGACACAAGCGAATTTCGAACGTTCTTCAGCCGGGGAAATATTTGCTTCGTGTCGTCAAAAGCCGGCACATCAGCGCGATTGTAGTGCCCGACGAGAATGATGGTCTTCGGGATCGGCTCCCCAAGCATCGCCCCCTTGCCGAGCGCGTACACCAGAAACTCGGTGAACGAGAGGCGACGTCCCGGCTCTGGAATGGCAATGCCAGACCATTCGGCACCAGTGTAGTTGATCGCGTAAAACTGGTACGAGAGAACTTCGTACTTTGCCAATCGATCTCGCACTTCTTTGTTCGTGTAGAATTCCTGCAACTGCTGATACTCGGTGTCAAAGCCGAGGATCAGATAGTGCGTGTCCCGTTTGAGATCGCCCCAAACGTCTCCTCGGTCGATTGAGAATTGAGTCTTTGGTCCAGCAGGCCGCTCAGCTATCAATGTACTTGGCGTAGCCAACAGGAACGCTTCTCCACCATGCTTCTCCTTCGTTTTCGACGGCATCGCTTGATCGGTGTGCTCAGCGAAGTCGGCCGGCTCTTCTGGCATAATGTCCATTTTAGTTACTCGTTCCGCTCGCGTTGTTTCCTTCGCTTATGGATGGCCAAGCGCGTTTTCGCGATCTGCACTTCAGCCGCCGTGAATCGATCCGAGTCGGCAAAGTCGATGATCGCCTGCTCCACTGAAAGATGCTCGAGATCGTGTTCCGCGAGCACCTGAAATCCATCGTACGGCTTGAGCACGTTATTCATATCGACCAGCATCTTGGCGACTGATACGGCGCCGTGCTGGTCAATCAACTCGCGAAGACCGAAGAATGAATAGTCGATCTGGCTTTCGGCCGCTTCGATGTTTGTGAGCACGTGGTCTTGAAATCTCTCTTCTGGTGTCATTTCGATTTCGTCTTTCTTTGCGCGATAGGCACGCAAGCCGAGGGCGATCCGTGCCCTCGGTCGATCGTGCGTAGCGTTGGAGTTTTTAGACTGTGGTTCGGGTTTCCGGGGCCGGCTCTTCGTCCGCGATCATCCACCCATTCTCGCTGGAGTTGGTGATGAGATGGACATTGCTCGCTGCAATCTTTTTCAGAACCGACTTTCTGACCTGTAGCAGTGAGCTTTTGCTACCGTGAACGAGAAGAACTGCATCGTCGCCGATGTTTTCAGCGAGATCGAGCACCCGTACCAGATGATCCCGGACCAAGAACGCGGAACAGCCCGGGGTAAATATGACAGTGCTACCCGCCAACTCATCATCGTCGGAATCTGTCGGATTAGCCTTGGCTCCACCGACCACTGTCGCGGTTTCGCTCTGGACGACTTCATCACGTTGGGCTGCTGATTCAGAGTGTGAGCTCCCTGTGCGCCTTTCGTTTGCGGTCTGCTCCTGCGACACCTTTGAAGGCTTGTCCGGCGCCGGGGGGCGGAGGCTGTTACGTTCGCTCTTCAGCCACTCGCGTGTTGCTGGCCCATCGCTGCTTACGAGCAGGTCGTGCAACTTGGCTATTGCGGCGTCGGCGTCCTCGATGCCTCGGATATCCTCGATGGCTTCATAGAGAAGTGCCAACTCGTACAGCACCGAATAGCCGGGCTGTACATACGGAAGGATCTTAGGATGCAGAATTACTTTCGCGTTCTGCTTGATCTTCTTGAGCCTGGAGACCGTCGAGCTTGAGGTCTTGGCGGTAACGCCTTCTGCGACCTCTGCTGCCGTGAGGATCTTTGCCCTGGCAAGCTCCAGGAGAAATTCCTTCATCAGCGTCTCGTCGGTCGCAAATGCTGTCAGGCCTTCCGACAGGACGACCGTGCTCGACACCTCCTCTTCAACGCTCGTAGCACGATGGGCGACGAATCGTTTCGCGAAACTGGCCGGATTGCTTGTCTCGCAAGCCGCCACGTCGTGACCGGGGAGGAACCCCTGTCTTGCACCGTCGGTGCAAAGACCGTCCGGTAAGTCGTTGGACGGCAGATTTTCCGTAAGTACTTGCATATCAACACCTTTTGGTTGGTTTTGTGTTGATAGTCGTATCAATGAGTGGGGGCCGCGTCGTGTAGGAGATTGCAGTCTGCTCCTACACGACCTGCTCTGGCTAATTCTAAGGGTCGAACAGCTTCAGTAGCTCAACATCTTCTTCCGACGCCCTGCCGCTCGCCACACGGTCTCTCTTCTCTCTCAGAATTTCCTGAAGCTGGATGCGTAGGCTCTCGCCCGTTGCCGGGTAATCATTAGGCTTGCTGTTGTGGAGGCGTTCACAGAGCAGGCCTCGACGGTTGTTTTCACCTTCGATGCGCTGTGCCGCCACGTCGCGAAGGAACTGGTTCTTGTCACTCTCGGTCCAATCCCTCGTCATGCGTGTCCAATAGTTCGCATAGGCATTGACGACAGCGACCAGCATGAACTGCCAGTGTCCTGGTGCATTGATGTCCAGGCCAGCCCTGTCGAACATCTCCACCAAACCCGGAGCACTGTCTTCATCAGGTATGTGTGGTGAAAACTCCGGCTGCCATTCGTCGCCATCTCGTTTCACGTCGTCCAAAAACTCGAACAGCTCCTCCCGGAAGTTGCGGCTATGTTGCCTCTTGGGTCCTTCCGACGCCTTCTTTAGGGGCTTCTTTGTCACTTCGCATCACCTCTTGGCTCTCTCTGCCGAAGACTAATAGACCATATCGACCGTTGAAGCCTCATTCGGCCCGCCTTCTCGCAGCCCTGTCCTCTTCAGCCGACAACAGTCACCTGGAGCTGGTTGATCACAGACTTGGCGTTTTTCGGGCTCTAAGACTCGTCTTCCGCAATTGTTGCTGCTTACTTGTTGGAGCGCAGTTAGCTATTAAAGCGTCCCAACTCGGAGACGCCCTTTGCACTTCAGCGAACGATCGGCTGCCTGAGAGGAGACTTCACTCAACAATCAGTTGGCAATTGGTCCAATCTATAGAATCGAACAGCGAGCGCTTCTGGCGCCGCTTGAGGAGGTAATCTGTCCAGCCTTCGTCCGGCTGGTCTTGGACATCGATCTGCCGATACCCGAAATCCGTCTTCGCCCATTCCTCACGGAGCACGACCTCAAATCGGTCGAATGAGCAGTAGTAGGGGCGGTCGATGATGCAGTGAAAGTGCAACCGGTGGTCCGCGCTCGTTTCCAGCACCACGATCATCAGCAGGTGCTTGCCATATCGCTTTGTTGCACTCCCGAGCAGTGAGTGCTCAAGTCGGTTCCGAAAGTGCCTGAAGTTCTCGGAAGCAACGATGTCGTCTGCAGACCTTCCACCGTAACGCTTCTTCATGGTCAACGTCACGGCGGCCGGGGCACGGAAGGGCATCGAACCTATTAGGCGAGCCATCTCTGCGCGACAGGCCTGTTCGGCTATACCCATCAGTATCGAATCGGTGGCCAACGTTCAGACTTACGTAATCTGCACAGCGTGCGCAGTAGAAAGTGGCGAGCCTTGTCGCTGAGAATGAGAACTGCGCTGGCTGGACCTGTCAGGCGGATTTTTTGCTCGCCGAGTGACGTCACGCCACCAAGACGGGTTCGATACTTTCCAGTCGTACGTCGAGCGTACAGGGCACGTCTCAAATCCATTAGCTCCTTGTAATTCTGAGGCTTGTTGAGCTGAAGCCATTCGAGAACGTCGGTGGGCAACGATTCGGGATAGCGCTGACGATACGTTTTGCGACGTTGTTGCGGCACCGACGGCGCGGTCGAAGGCACAGAAAGCGAATCGTCTGGCTCATCCCAGAGCGTTCTTGATTGAACCTCTCGACTTTCTGCGGGCTTCCACACGTGTCTGTTCACGAGAGCTCTCCACGTTGGCGGAGATGGGCCTCGTACCTCTTGCGCTGCTCTTCATTGTAGACCCGAGCCGGCCCCGCTGCGCCGTAAGTTCCACCTCGGAGACCGCGCTCGTGCTGGAGGTTGTTGCCGCCATACCTATTTGTCGCCATCCCACGAAGGTGCGAGGGATAGTTGCCGATAAGGCGGTCTTCGTTGCTTTTGAGAGTTGGGAATTTGAAAGCCGAATTGTCTCGGCTAAGTGGCTTGTGGGCCATGATATCTCCGTTCGTTGAGAATGGGATGCAGCGATCGGCTGCATATGGAGATATTTAGGCAAGCATCTCGTGAGCTGTCCCTGGTTGGGAGCGATATCGGCTTCCGATCCGACTTCTGTATTACCGAACTTCTTCTTGCGCCGTCGGGCAAAACAGTGATTAATAAGGTGCTGGTAGCCGTCTTGGGAGCCAGTATCGTGACCGACGACACGTCTTCAGATCTATCGAAGATCGCCAAACTCAACGGCGGCTTCAGGAGGAACTATGGAACGCTACTCGGAGCGTTCCTGTATCTGCGCTCGATCAGTGCCGCACGCGGGCGTTCTTGGCTCTGGGCCGGCTGGGTTTCGCTCGTGTGCTCGGCAGCGATGACTTGGCTTGGGAAACACGGCCTGTCCTGGTTAGTCGCCGGGTGATCGCTCTAACAAGTGCTTCAGGGGTCTTAAAGCAAACTATTGCTTGGCGCCCGCGTGCCGCGTCCGAAAATCTTATCGTTCGCTTCACTGTGCCATCCGTCGGAAGCAAGACGTAATCAAGGACCGCCTGATTGTGCTCAGAAAGCCGAATGGCGGCGATCCATCCCGCCGGCACGTGTGCATCGCACTGGATCGTCCAGTGCGGTGAATGACTCTCTATTTTCCCAGGTGTCCAGCGCGCTGCTCTGACGGAAACACACGTCGTTCCGTTTACACGCAGTGAGTCAGTCCACCCTCCACTGCTGGTCCGACCACCGGCCCTCCTGATTGCGGCGCTTATCCGAGCCGCTAGCATGGTCTTCTGCTCGGACCAGATTTGACGCGCGTCAAGAAACTCATAGTTTCGCTTCGGGGTGTAGCCGATCAGTCGATAGAGATTACGCATGCTACCGAAGTGAGTTTGGCAAGTTGCCACACAGGGTAAGCCCGGCGTTCGATCAATGATGTTGACGCTCAGACGCCCTTCCTTGAGCAGCGTCTTGCGTAAACGCAGGAGCATCTCTTCCTCTGTGAGGTCGACCCGGCGCTCTTCTATTAATTTGCGAGCCTTCAGAAAGATATCGCGATGGACGATTGGTTCAACGCTGCCTTCACTTCTGATCCACTGTTCAGGAGGATTGTACGTGCGAGTTTGACGAAGCTTCCATGATCGCCGGTTGAAGATAAGATTCCCGATGTAGCTTTCATCTCTGAGAATGGCACCAACCATTACTCGCGTCCACGGCTTGCCCGGTCTCGAAGGCACCTTTGCTTTGTTTAGCTCCCATGCAATGACCGTCTCGCTCTTCACCTCTAGAAATCGATCAAACACCCACTGGACGACGGCGATCTCATTCGCATCACCGGGACGCACTCTGATGTGATCGGTTGTGAGATATTTTCGATCACCGCTCTTCATTATCCCCTTCGCCTGGCCCTTTTCGTCAACAAGCTCGCGTACAAGTCCGTAACCGACCTTGCCGCCAGGCTTGTAGCCGATCCGAGCGAATCGACACTGGCCCGCATAAACCTTTGCCGACAGTTCACGACTGTACTCGGCCGCCATTACCCTTTTGATGTTCTTGACAATACTCGCCAGCATGCTGCCGTCATTATCGAATTGCTCGGCGCAATAGGCGATCTTGATGCCAGCGCGCTTACACATGAACTCATAGTGTGCGCTTTCGTCGACGTCTTGGAAGCGTCCCCAGCGACTTACGTCATACACTAAGAGATGGCCAAAGTCGGTCTGTCCGCTTTCGACATCCTGCAGCAATTGTAGGAGTCCAGCCCTATTCTTGATGAGCAGGCCGCTTTCTCCCTCGTCCTTATAAGTTCGGACTAGCGTGAGATTATGGGCGTACGCGTAGGCTGCGATTGCTGCGGCTTGATTTTGGATAGAGTACTGCTGACGGTCGGTAGACATCCGGACATATTGAGCAGCTCGAATTCCGAGAACTGCCCTCGGCAGATGGGATTTGTGAACGACTAATGCGTGGCTCATCGACGCCTCCACGGTGCGGGCTGGACGGTGAGAGATTGAACGCCGGAGTCTCTGGCTGCTCAAGAGAGCTAACGAACAGCTCGACACCGAGGACCGTGGGAATCCTGGCTACTGCCGGAGCAACCGAAGCATGGGCGGCGAAAGACCTAAAATGAAGCCACAGGCTTATTTGATCAGCTCATTGTTTGGTTTCATTGCCATAATCGACCGCCAACACCTCGTAGAATTGCCCCGGCATCGTCTGAGTGAACAGAATTTCCAGCGCTACAATGCCAGCATAGCCCCTGCTGTCGTTGCTGACGTTAATCAGGTCAACGACGGTAGTGCCGTTGCCAGTGTCGAAGTTGGATGCTGGTGCACCGGGTATCCGGATCAAGCCCTGCATGCTAGGCCCCTTAGTGCGGATGGCTACCTTGATTTGCGGCGTGTTTCGCGGGAGTCCTGAGGAGCGGAAATCGATCCTCTGCCACTGTTCACGGTCCCCCGAGAGGCGGCCCACGTGCATAGAGTCGGCCATAGGGTCGATTGCCGCAGTCGCTCGTGGGACGAGCGCCAACACAGCAACGAAAACGAGCCGAGATGTTCGACGCATAGCAGCGACTATCAGCCTGTCGTAGGTAGGACGGCTCAAACGCCTTCGCTCAAGCTCGCCGCGCACAACCTCTACTGTTGTTTCATTCCAAGTTGCTCTGCGCAAACGCTGCCAAGCTGGACGCCAGTTGGGATGGGTCCGTAATAGAGGCTTTTATCCTTGTCCTCGGTATCGAGACTCTTGATCGTTCCGTTCGGCGCTGCAACGACGTTGACCTTGCAAGCGTATGCCCGCGAACTTCCCGATGCGCCTGATTGGCCATCACGGGAGACCGAAAATGAACTCCCAGACGCCAGTTGCCAGCTATACGCGGTATCGCCGCTATTCATCTTGAAGCTGCTGGCTGGCGGCCCCCACCGAACGGCAAGAGCATCAACATTCTGCCCAACGTAGTCTTGGCCCAACTTGGCGCGCACATCTGCGCCCGTTGCGTAACATCCCCCCAGTGCCACGCAGAGCACCGCAATTCCCAGCCAACGCATTTCCTCTCCCCCAAGGAGGAGATATCCAAACGCAACTAGCGCGTGAGATCAAGGGTCAGCGCTATTTTCTAAGAATAGCTGTCGTGGAGGGGCTGCTCTTGCTGCCCGGAAATCCCCCATAATTCAAGTTGATAGCCCGCTTCGCGTATTCCAAACGGTATCGCCGTTGCCCAGAGGGCGAATTCAGAAGAAGGCGGCTCCATCAACAACGAGGAGCCCATCATGGCACGAGCTACTATCTCTCTGGTTTCCGTACAGAAGCCGACCGCTAACACTCCGGTCCTTCAACGGCGCAACAAGCTTACGTCCAGCATCGACCAGCAGATCACGAAGATCGGGCTCTTTCGCGAGGGAAAGCGGATCTCTCGGGAGCAGTTCTGGGTCGACGCGAATGGCGGAATCTTCTTTCAGCTTCGTTACGGAAAACAGCCGCTAGAGTTGGAGAAGGGGAAGAGCACGGTCAAAGCTGTCGGCACCGGAAACGCTGCGTGGGACGATCTGGTCGAGCAGTTGGAGCAGATCAAGACTCTGACTGTCGCCGGCGGTTTGGACGAGGCCCTGGCGGCATGCGCCAATGCAGTGCGGTCGAACTTCAAGACTGCGAAGGACAAGAAGGCGGGCAGAGGCTAAGCCCGCCGTTGCCCATCATTAAATTTGGGCAGACCCTCCGCGAGTCGCACCTCGGAGGGTTTTTCCATGGATGATGAACTTGTTGCCCATGCGCTCTCGCTTATCCTTGATGATCCGCGAGTAGGTGAATGGGTCACCGCAGAGGCCGACAAACGCCTGGGCCGCAAGGGGCCTGAGGACATTGAGTTCTGGAGAACCTACACGATCGTCACGAATGAGCTCATTGCTGCCGTCCTGACTAAGAACGAAGCTAGTTAAGGTGACATGCCTCTAAAGCTTTTTAGCGGACCTGCGAGTCGGACGTTCGAGGAAATCGGCCGGCTCTGCCTGGAGCACCTTGGAGATTTTCACGAGAACCTCCAAGCCGACCCACGTCGATCCCTTCTCCAGCTTGCTGATGTAAGTGCGGTTGACGTCGGCCTCATAGGCAAGCGTCTCCTGCGAGAAACCACGCTCCCGTCGAATCCTCCGCAGGTTAACTGCAACCACTTGGCGCCAGTCCATGGGCCGAAGTGATCAGGATGTCGCTTATTGACCCACCGCTTTAAATCGACAAAATGGGACCTTTAAACGAGGAATTGTCGGATGGTTCAAGGGGTTTGGAGGCGCGAGAACAAGCCGGGAGTGGAGTTCGACCGGGCCTGGAAATGGCTCTTGCTGCCTGGTGTCGTTACTCAGTGGTTTCTTTACACATTTCCCACCGGCAGCTTTGCCAAAGTAGTCACGGACACCCGCGTCGCTCGAAGCCCCATAATGACGTACGTCATCAGCGGGATCTTTTACATTCTGACGCTGCCGCTTATCGGGTTAGCCCTGTTCACTATGATCTCTTCCCGGTGACGCATGGCGAAGAAGCCACCGCAAGAGCCGCTCGGCTGCACGATCGCAATCTTGGTTGTGCTCGGGCTCGCCTATTCGCTGCCCTATCTTTTCACCTTCACGGTCTATTCCTTTCCATTGTTCCTCGGTTTTCTCTTGGTGTTTGCTCGATGGAGAAGACGGCCGACAGCAGAGCTGATCGACGAGTCGCAGATGAGCGCTGCCTTGCTTGATCTTGAAACAACCAAGAGATCGCTGCTTGACGAGATTGCTGATCTTAGACAGCGAGGCGCAAGGGAAGGCGTACGCTACCTCAAATTAGACGATCGGTTTGAGATGAGGTCTCGCAGAGGGCAGGAATTGAACGAAGCGCTCGCGAATGCGAGGTCGGCTCTGGCCGATGTCGTTGCTCGCATTGAGATGGCGCAGCGTCCTCAGCATCGCACAGATCACGCTTGGCGGCTGTCTATGCGATCTTGGAGACGAGGAAGAGCCTATCGTCTCGCGTTCATCGCCGCCCTGTTGAGCTTTGCTGCCTCCGCAGCTCTCCTTGAACTTTATGTATATCAAGGCATCCGCGGTGATTTACTTGTGTGGAATCCCTTTCCAAATCTTATCGGTCGTCACGTCGAAGTGGCGACTGTTCTTGGATGGGTGCTTGGCTTGGCGACACTATCGGCACTTCGACATAGCAACCGACTGGCCGATGAGAGTGAGAACGATGCTTTGGAACGTCACGCTGACGTGTTGGAAGATACCATCGAACCACAATCAGGCGATGGCGGTGAGAGCAATGAAGTGATCGACGATCCTTATTTGATCTTGAATGTCTCGCCGCAAGCGACGATACCTGAGATAAAAGCGGCCTATCGACTCGCAATCGTCAAGTGCCATCCCGACACAGTGGCCGACCGCAGCAAATCAATCCGCGAGGCTGCTGAAGCCGAGGCTCAACGCCTCAATGCAGCATACGAAGCCATCCGGAACGAGCAAGGTTTCCATTAGCGCTCTGTCGCTAAGGCAAGTTACCTAGTCCTAGTCCAACGCTGCGGTTTCGAGATCAATTGCGATTGCCGAACGCCCCCAGCCTGCTGGTCGATGCTAATATGATTGGGCCTTTCGTATGGCCATGTGCTCGCTCCGCGAGCATTTTCTAGGCGGCCTCTCGTCGCTCGGGTCGTAGAGACCTGATCGCAAAGCCGGCCTCGATGCATTCGCCCGTGAAACGCGAGATCATTCGGCCGACCCACAAATTCGGCCAAATCGTAGTGAAGTTGGTGGCGTGGACTTTACTTCAGAGCCACGCCGGTCTTCACGATCAGCAGATTATACTTTGAAGAGTATCGCCGGCTGAAATTACTGTTCCGATGGCGCTTTTCACCGGTCCCGGCACTCCCGGCAGGTCACGGATGAATTCTAGCACTGCTCGCAGTTCTGGCCATTTGCTGCAGAAGTCATCCCTGGTTCCCTTCGGTCCAACTGGAGCAGCCGGACCGAGCGTCTTAAATTTCTCCTCAATTTGCTTTTCTTGTTCTGCAGTAATTTCTTTCGTCATCCTCTACTCCTCCTGTTTGTCACCGGACTTATGATTCAATCGCTGTTTCCTGCTCTGATCCGAGCGTTGCCAAGGCGTAAAGCAAGGGATCATCAGGACTCACTGAGTTGCGCAACAAATCGTTAGCGGCCCAACAGAGACGGCAGATGTTTTCGTGAGACAAGCCGAGGGCGGTAAACGCTGGGTGCAACAGCAAGGCCTCAAATCCCAACGATCTTACCAACCTGAATAGTGGGTCTGATTTGAATTCGAGAAGAGCATTTCCTAGTTCTTCAGATGTCGCACATGTTCTAGCTAGCCGCTGACTTCCATAGCCCATAATGACCTGTTCGTTGCAACATGCCGTAACACGCCCGTCGTAGCGAACTAGCTGTGACCCCAACAGTCCACATGCTCCAAAGCGCTGTGCTCGGACCGCATCATCTTTGACATCAAACAATCCCACCGCCCGCCCGTAGGCCAAAGGGCGGCTGGCAACTACTTCTGCGTAGTCCGAGTAGGACGACCCTAGGGCCTCAGTGAGAAGGTAAGTCGCACGCTGGGCATCTTCCCGTCGATCGAGAGTTTGCACCACTATCCAGCAACCGGCCTCGGCTATTGCACGAGCTGCCTTGACGAACACTTGCCGGTTTACTGTATTTTCATGATAGCGGTCGGTGCTCAAAAAGACTGTATCGACCTGACGCAGTAGTTTTCGGACCCATTCTGCGACCTCTCGCCGCGCCCAAATACCGCTCGTGAACAGAACAAGCCGCTTGTTCGCCTGCTTTAGGACTCGAGCGGCTATCTCGACGCCACGGCGCTCAACTAGTGGCTCTCCACCGGTTATAGCGACGAGTTCAAGAGCTTGTTGAGAAGCAAGTCCAACGAGCAGTTCGTTAAAGAGTTCGAAATCAGTAATTGTTGGACTGTTCCGGCGAGAATCGACCGAGCAATGGGCACAACCGACCGGGCAACGGTCCGTTATGAACAGACCGGCGGCGCGACCCGGTTGAGCACGCAAGCGAGCGATGTCTTCTGCTCTTAGGTGCTCGACCATTCTGTCTTGCTCCCAGACAAGCCTCTCAGGGACCAGTCCTCATATCCCGAGATATTGATCCCATTTGCATCGAGCTCCGCTCCTTCCGACATCCTCTCAATTAAGGCGGCTTCTGGTCGTGACAGCAGCAGCTCGGCCGTGGAGTGCAGCTCGTGGTTCTGAGAGAGCCTCGAACACGTTGCGCAATAGCCGGCACATCGAGAGCCAGAGTGTTCTTCAGCGACCCTAATCGGTCCGAAGGTTCGGATAGACCTGAGTACGGGAGACTCCGTTGCACGTCTTCTTACTTGTTGCCATGAGTCAGACTCGGCATTTCCGAGGATCAGATGAGGCGCGCGTAGTCCGTTGACCACATCCTGGTTGCAACAAGCTACGATTGTGCCGTCGTAAGCAACAACCGGCCAAGCCGCGCCAAGACATCCGCCCTCATTCTCTCGCAAATCCTCACTAAAGCCTAAGAGATCTTTAGCGCGACCTTTGGGTCCAATGATGCCTATGTAAGCGGGAACTGCTTGTCCAAAGGTGGAATCGATCGCCTCGGTAATTTGGCGAAGATAAGGGTCCGTGCTGTTAAGCCCTACGATTTGGAAGCTGATGTCTTTTCCAAGATCCAACAGCTTTCGCGCAGTCGCGAAGACGCGATCTCTAGGCACTTCTTTTTCGTGGAACGCATCAACGCTAATAGTGATATGGTCGGCCTTCTTCAACGCGCGCAGTATCCTCATCGGAATCCGAGTGCTAGTGGCGAAGAACGCTCCTGTACCCACGACGACGTTGGCACCAAACTGATGAACGAGGTTGGCTAAGCTTTCCACCAGTTCGGGTCGCAGCATCGGCTCGCCGCCCGTAATCAGGAAATAGTCTGGCCGATTGTCGCAGCTCATCGTAGAAACGAACCTTGAGAACATTTCTTCGGAATGCTCTTCGCTCTGCATGCTCGAGTCTGAGCAACAATGTGCGCAGCTTAGAGGGCAGCGTCGCGTTATCGCGAGATACAAACCCGCGCATGCCCTGGATCTAGCCTTCAATACTGCCGCTAAGTGCATGATCCGCTTTTCCACTGAGCAGACAGAGCTAATGGGTAGGCGCTAATTCTTCCAGAGGATGTTCATCCGGGTTCGGTTCTGCCAAAGTCGCAATGCACCGGGCGACTCCCGCGACGGTAAATGCCGCATTCGCCAATATCGACTGACGATCGCCTTTTGAAATCACTAGTCTGTCAAGGAATAGATCAAGCTCTCTCAGGTGTTCCTGATCGACGTCGGAATGAATCCTAAGCGTACGAAAGGCGTCGGATGGGTATCCGGTGCTGGCTTCCATGCGATCGATCTTTGCGGAGGAAGGCGGAGCACCTTCGAGCACAGCGATATAGCCCAATAGCGAAAACGGATTGTAGTGTAGAGTGAAGTAGTACTGGGCCCCCACAAGACGTGCTATCTCATGGTGTGGACGAGTAGCAGTTACGCCCAGTCTGTTGTGTCCGATCAATTCGAGGTCATCCAACAACCATTCGTCATGGTGAGCCTCTTCATCAACGTGACGCGCAAGGTAATCGGAGTATTCGACGATAGCTGCTGTCCTCTTCTGCATCTTGCGCAAACGTTCAAGCGTGGTTTGCATCAAAGGAACGCTGCTACGAACGATCTGATGGAGCATAGTGAGGTAGCGAGGATAGATCTCGCGAAGGGCGCCTCTTGAGAAGGCATTCTCGGCAGCCTGATCGGCAACAGGATATGCTGCGCGAATCACCGCGCGCAATTCGTCACTCAAAGTCATTGCACGACTCGAGAGTTTTGATTGTGATCTCGGAGACTAGAGCTTGCGGCCCTCAAGGGCCGCAGGCACCTAGAAGATTATATTTCCATCCATCGTATGAACTCTGCCGCTCATCGACTTCTGCGCTTTTGCGAGAGCTTTCAGCTCTTCGTCAGAAAGGGTGCCGAGAGCCTTGACTGCTTCGATTGTCAGGCCTTCGACGTTGGTCAGTCCGAGATCGGCTAGTCTCTTGAGTTCGGTGTCCGTAATGGCCATCGATTCCCTCCGAAATGAATTTGAATTAACGAAGCTATCTTGGCCCAGGTTGTGTTATTTGTCCACAACGACCTGTGGTGCGCTGCAACTAAGGGGCTAAGGCGTTGGGCGGGCGGCTTCAAAGATGGCCCTGACGATGCCGCGCCTTGCTAAACGATCTCGAATGGTCACCTCATAGCGGGCATTCAGTGGCGCAAACTTCCCCTAGCAAGCCCATTGATGGACCGCGAGCGCATCGTGCGCTTGACCCATTCGACAAAGGAGCTCGTCGGCACTTCGCCAGCCACGAAGTCCGCTCCTAGGAGCAAATTTAGAGGTCCAGAATGCTACTCACGAAGGACATGGTCGACTTGGTCAAGTACATCCTCGACCAGAAGTCCTGGAAGTTTCGAGCCCGAGAAGCTCTAATCGATCTCATCAAACAGAAAGCGCGCGGGCAATCCGATCACGCCGAAGGAGTGACTGGCTAGCGGCAACGTCGTTGATCTGATGGAGGCGCTCCTCCGGAGCGTCGGGCAGGAGGCAATCCTCCAAGACTCAAAGGTGAAGAATTCAGCTTAGGTACTTGGCGGAGCGGACTCCTTCAGGAGTTCCGTAAATGTGACGTATGGGATAGATATACAACCATTTACTGACCTTCCGGCGCGCACTCTGGGCATGTGTCACCGAGCGAATCAAGCACGTCGCGTATCTCCGCATCTGGAGCAAGAGCTCGCTCCCTAGCATGAGGATCAGCTCGGTCCTGCATCCAGCCGTGCTCTTCGCATTCTCTAATGGCTCCGGTTTCATGCAGCACCGAGATCACCCAGCCACGTAGAATCCGAATAGCGGGCGGCCTGTCCTTGAGCATCAACATCGAGGGTGCTCTTGCGCAGCCGAATCCGACCGGACCGTCCTACGTTCCGGCTCGTAAAACAGGGCAGGGATTCCGAATTGCCGTAGCTGTGGCTCTTCCACCGTGTTCCGGCGTGCTGACTGTTGCCTCTCGAGTTGCTCGGCTGAACAGCTTGCATCAACTATCTATTAAACGAAGTATCATGGAAGTTGCCCATTGCACTCGTTTCGCTCGACTATAAGCTGAGCTTTTATTGATCAGATTCGAGCGCGGCGCCTCGATCAACCGCATAATTCAGGGTTAAGGAGCAAATGCAAATCATTGGGGGCAAGCTCACTCTCAGCTCGGGCGATTTAGTCGGCCATCTGAACTGCCTCTACCTAACCGAGCTCGATCTCAAGGTAGCCAACGGAGAACTGGAAAAGCCGAAGATATGGGATCCGGTTCTGGAGACGCTTGCGGAAAGGGGGGCACAGCACGAACGTGGGTTCGTTGAACATTTGGAAGCTGAAGGAGTCCCTCTCACCCTTATTGATGGCGCAGGTATCGATACTGCCGCAGTTGGTTCGACTCTGAAGGCTATGGAGCGGGGCGAGCCCGTCATCATCCAAGGCGCTCTTCAGTCGGGCAGGTGGCATGGTCGAGCAGACGTATTGCGTCGCGTCGAAACACCAAGCCGGTTTGGCCGTTGGTCGTACGAGGTGACGGACACCAAGCTTGCTCGTGAGACGAAGGGCAACACTGTCCTTCAGATTTGTCTCTACTCGGACATGCTTTCCGACATGCAGAAAGCCGATTCTATTTCGGCATACGTGGTTACACCGGGCACGAACTATGTTCCTGAAGAATACCGGATAGCCGATTACGCGGCCTATTACCGACACGTCAGGAAGAGCTTGGAGCTCGCCGTAACATCACCGACCAGGAGCGGCGCGTATCCAGAACCGATCGAACATTGCGATACGTGCAGGTGGCGACGGCACTGTGACGCAAGAAGAAGGGCCGATGATCACATGTCTTTGGTCGCGGGTATCAGTAAGTCGCAAATCGGAGAGCTGGAGAGGCGCGGTGTAGAAACGATGGCAGCTCTCGCCGAGCTTCCCTTGCCGTTGCAATGGAGGCCGGAGCGTGGAGCGGTCCAAAGCTACCAAAGGATACGCGAACAGGCGAGAATCCAGGTCGAGGGCCGACTGACACATAGCGTTCTATACGAGGCCCTACCGCCAGTACCCGGGTTCGGCTTATCTCGACTACCGGAGCCTTCCGCAGGCGACATCTTTTTTGATTTCGAAGGTGATCCATTCGTCGGAGACGGAGGACTCGAATTTCTGTTCGGGTACCTTTACCGCGAGGCCGATGGCAGCTGGCGGTACGAAGGAGATTGGGCGTCCACCCGGCAGGAGGAGAGGGCCGCATTTGAGTGCTTCATCGATTTCGTGATCGAGCGGCAGAAGACCCATCCTGACTTGCACATCTACCATTTCGCCCCATACGAGCCAGCTGCATTGAAACGTCTGATGGGACGGTATGCAACGCGCGAAAACGAACTCGACAACCTCCTGCGAGCGCAAACGTTCGTTGACCTATATTCAGTCGTACGCCATGCCATCCGTGCGAGCGTCGAAAGTTATTCGATCAAGAGGCTTGAGCCCCTCTATTCGTTTACACGCAGCGTGCCTTTGGAAGATGTCTCGGCGGTGCTTGCAAGAACTCAAGCAAGGTTGGAGGTCGCGGACTATGCCGGCATTCCGGAGGACGATAAGACCGCCATCAAGGGTTACAATCGTGATGATTGCGCCTCGACAGAGGGTCTCCGCAATTGGCTTGAGGCCTTGCGGGTGAATCTAATCGGCGATGGTGCAACGATCGCTCGACCGGCGCCAGCCCATGCTGAAATCAGTCCGGAACTCGACGCTTGGCAGAAGATGGTTGCTGCCGTAGGCGCACGCCTCGTTGCGGGCGTGCCGGATGACGCGAACGAACGCACCGCAGAGCAACAGGCGCGGTGGCTTCTCGCGTCGCTGTTGGACTGGCATGGCCGTGAGAAGAAAGCCGTATGGTGGGAATACTTTCGGCTGAGAGATCTTTCTGCTGACGATCTGCTGCACGAGCGAGACGGCTTGGCCGGTCTGGGGTTCATCGGCCAAGTAGGCGGCACGTCTAAAGCTCCCGTCCATCGGTACTCGTTCGCCCTACAGGACACCGACATTCGCGCGGAAGATGAGCTCAGGAGCTTGGGCGGCGATAAATTCGGCACGGTAGTCGCGGTCTCATTGGACGATCGAACAATCGACGTAAAGAAGCGGAAGGACACAGCCGATCTTCATCCGGAAGCCGTTTTCGCTCACAGCTTCGTCGATACCCAAGTTCTCGCTGACTCACTAATGCGGCTTGGAAAGTACGTGGCGGACAATGGATTGGAAGGCGACGGAGAGCATCGCGCCGCTCGTGATCTCCTTATGGCCGCGGCCCCGCGCGTTCTAGCACAAGATTTTCAGCAAGCGGGCGAAGCCGCTCTGGCTGCTGCAGTACGTGTGGGTCTCAACCTTGATCAAAGCGTCTTTCCGGTGCAGGGCCCTCCGGGCGCTGGTAAGACTTACACCGGAGCCCGAATGATCTGCGCACTTGCGAAAAGCGGTAAGACCATCGGTATCACAGCCAATAGCCACAAGGTGATTCGTAACCTTCTCGACGAAGTCATCGTGGCTGCGACCGATCAACATCAGAGGGTCCGGTGCATCCAAAAGCTCTCCGAGAAGGAAGACGACCTACCAAACTTAAGGTTCACGACTGACAACGCGGCGTTCCTGGGGGCTCTTGGTTCAGACTCCGACGTCGGCGGCGCCACCTCGTGGTTTTGGGCTAGACCGGACACTTCGCGGAGCGTCGATGTTCTTTTCATCGATGAAGCCGCCCAGATGTCGCTTGCGAACGTTCTGGCTGTATCGCAAGCTGCCTGCAACATCGTTCTTCTGGGAGATCCACGCCAGCTCGAGCAACCAATTCAAGGAAGCCATCCCTACGGAGCAGAGGTATCAGCGCTAGACCACATACTCGGCCACCACGCTACTGTGCCTCCCGATAGAGGCCTATTCCTTGAAGAAACATGGCGCCTGCACCCCCAGATCTGCGCTTTCAACTCGGAGTTATTCTACGAGGGTCGCCTTCATTCGCACGCAGGGCTGGAGAACCAGGAAATCAGGTCTAAAGGCCTGCTCAATGGCGCTGGTCTCCGTTACTTCGCCGTGGAACACACGGGCAACCAAAGCTCTTCGAAAGAGGAGGCCGAGAGTATTCGTGCGTTAGTCGCCGATATCACGACAACCGGCACGACTTGGATCGACAGGCACGGTGTCGAAAAGCTTGTTGAGCTGAACGATATCCTGATCATCGCTCCCTACAACGCTCAGGTATTCGAACTGCAGGAACGGCTACCCGGCGCGCGCGTCGGCACCGTAGACAAGTTTCAGGGGCAGGAAGCGCCCATTGTCATTTACTCGATGACGACTTCTAGTCACTCCGATGCACCACGGGGGATGGAATTTCTTTACAGCGCAAACCGCTTAAACGTCGCTACTTCTCGCGCGAAGTGTCTTTGCGTTGTGGTTGCATCTCCTCGATTGTTTGAAGCCGAGTGTCGGACTCCGCGGCAGATGCAACTTGCAAACGCCTTCTGCAGATATTTGGAGCTGGCGGGCAGGTTATAACCTGCTGTCGCACGGGAGGGGGGAACTTTGTTCGAACTCGCAAAGCAGACAAATAGCCTCAAGCTTCTGCACTGGACGAAAGAGCTGCCGTCAGCCAGCGCTGGCGATCCACTCGGCCTTAGCCTTCGGGTCTCCGCCCGTCTCGCGAACGAATTGCTCTACTGTATCACGTCGATTACGCCGCGTGCCCGCTACTACGCGTTCTTCCCGTGGGCATTTCAGGACTATAACGACCACGAATATGCGACGCCAGCCGATCGGGGCCGAGTCAAGGCGGTCCTATCTCGCGAGCGGGCCATGGTGCTGGGCGCAGTTATTCATCACAATGGCCCCTGTAAGGGCGGCGGTCTTGGAGGCTCAGACGAAGCGGAAATTCTGCTGAACAAAGGCAAGCGTGCGTCTTACGATCTCGCGTCGTGGAGCCACCTTAACGCCTCCGAAGGCCAGTTCGGTGCAGCCTACAAAGGCTCCTTGATTAATCTAGGTCTGTTTAAGACGGACGCAGCGGATGTGGCCGACGAAGCTGACGATCAAACGCGAGAACTTAGTGATGAAGCGCAGGCCGTTGAAGTACGTGAACTGAGCCCGCTCGGCAAGCGTCTGGCTAAGGCCTTCGGCAACTCAATTCGCAACACCTGTTATGTCAAGGAAAATTGGACGCTGCGTAACAAGGTCGACGCAAAGGTTCTAGAAGAATTCGGGGCCGTTGCCGGGCTTTGCGAGCTTTCGAATAAGAACGCGGCGGATCGCGAAGTGCTGCGCAATGTTTTCTTCTCTCGATATGACGAGATGAAAACACCTGCGCAGCAGCGGCGCCGCATGTCCCTCCTCTTTCTCTTAGAATGCATCGCCCATGCGAATGCGGCAGGCACCTCACTCACGAGCGACACCTTTCGCGACATTTGCTATTTTGACGCGTTACTGGGGGGAGAGAAGAAGCCGAGGGTCATAGCCGTCGCGATCGATGCTCGATTGAAGGACATCGCCCAGCGTTGGCGAATCTACCACGCGCACAGTTTCCTCGCCGTCGCACTCCAATCCTTTCTCGTCACATGTGTTCGAACTTTTCGCGAACGTCGCGGCGGCCTCGGTGAAGATGACTTTTTGTTGTCCCTGAGCGCCGGTGCGATCAGAGGTCAGTTTCGCGACATGACGGGCGTCGACTTGACTGAGAATTTTTTTGCACTGACACCGCGACAAACTCTTCCGGCCTGTGGCATGTTCTGGAGCAAGCAGGCACCGACGACGCTCGCGTCGCCTCGCATTGAAAACCCACTTTGCGAGCGCGCGCTGGAAACGCTACTTATCAAGAGCGAAGCGAACGATAGCGCGGGCATCGCTTTTGCAGCGCTGCTGCTTTATCAAGTATTGCTACGGTACCCAGCTATGACAGCCGAGCCGATTCAGAATTGGTACCGGCAGCAGGTTTATGATCCTTATGCGGACGTCTCGCTGACAGTCGTCGGAGATTTCGTTCAGGGCGAGTTCGGAAGTGATTGGATCGACCACCCGAATGGAGAGCTTCTTAAGCGCGTCATCTGGCGTTTCGTGATCCGGCAGCACCAGACCATGAGCTACGAGCGCGGCTTCGGCGGAACCGCGCCGCTCTTTCAAGTCGACGGTTCGACGGTTATAGGCACGTCAGTGGATTATACTGACCCGCGATCGACTCACCCGCGCTTCAATCGAGCCTTGCAGATTTTGGAGGATCTCGGATTGATCGAGGATGACAGCGAGGTTGGTTATTGGATCACCGACGATGGTAAGAATTGGCTTCGTGACGAGCTTTCGCAAGGTATTTTGTCATGAGGCCGCTCGATCTGCTCGATCAATTCGACAGAGCTCCGAGCAAGATTGCTTTTATCGCTACGTATGAGTTCAACGCGCAGTTCTTCGAGCGGAGGCTTCTCGCAAAGAGAACTTTTGGCTCCGCGGAGCGCGTTGTCGTCTTTATGGACCAGGGACGCTACCATGATTTGATAAGTGCGGGTCTGACAGTCAGTGGCTTCAATCGTCGCTACCTCGTCGTACCTGTCGATCGCGGGACTTACGTTTTTCACCCGAAGCTCTACCTAGCACTAAGTGACAACCGCGCAGATGCGGTGATCGGCAGCAACAACTGTACTAATGCCGGAACCGCTTACAACATCGAGATTTGTTCCGCCTTCTCGGTGTCAGCCGATAAAGCCGAGCCAAGCGACGGCAACGCTAGGAGCGTTATCCGGCAAGTGTTCGATGTGCTTCGTGAATTCGCCGCCGGGTCGGGGGTGTTTCGGGGCTTGATAGAGAAGGAGTTTCTCGTGCCGGCCGAGAAGTGTGTGCCTTGGCTCGACCCAAAGGTCGTATTGCCGAGAGGCGATGTGGAGCTAGTGCATTCACACCAACGGCCGCTTTGGGCTCAGCTTCAAAAACGTCTGCAAGAGCTGACTGTACGTAAAATCACAATCCTCGCCCCCTTTTTCGATTCGGACCTTGGGTTCCTGAAGAAGCTTCGATCGCAGTGGCCGGATGCTCCGCTGGCGGTGATCGCGCAGGAGCACTATGCCACTTTGCCCGGACGCAAGCTCAGCAAACTTCTAGCGAAGCCAAAGGATTGCTTGTTCGCTGCAGAAATCAAGCCAGGGCGTCGTTTGCACGCCAAGGCGTACGCGTTCGAAACCAACAAGGGTACGTATTGGATAACAGGAAGCGCCAACGCCACGAGCCCGGCTTTCGAAGGACGAAACACAGAAGCTGTCATCTTGTTTCGAACAAAAGAAGGCCCGGACGCGATACTCGACGACGGGCCATTCAAGCTCAAGAAGATGGTTCCCGACAAATTCATCCCTGGAACAGAAAAGGAGCCGCGTAACGAGAATCCGCGAGCAGCCTGTCTCGCGCTCGAGGCGGCCCTTCTTGGACCCGAAGGCACTCTCTCTTTGCAAGCTCGCGGTTTTGAGAGCTTTCGCAGAATCTCTCTTCGCGTTCGTAACTTCAACGAAACCACACCTGTATTTTCGCTTTGGGTCAAGTTCGATGACAAAGGGCACTCGCCCACTTCCCTTGACGAGAACCAAATGGCGCAACTCCGGGGAGCTGTGCTCTGCCAATTGAAGGGGGTTAACTCGAGTGGGCACGATGAAGTAAGCAATGAGGTTGCGATTGCACAACTGCACCAGATTTTGAAGGAACGCGGTGGTCACGCTGGGCCGCGAAATGCGCTGCAAACGATTACGGAGACCGGCGAAAATCTCGTCCCGTACGTAGACAGCTTAGGAAGCGTGCGTGAGGCAGTCGAGTTCTTTAACCATTGCAGCATCCGTTTTTTCGATGGAGAGACGTCAGGGCGAGGTTTTCGCCAAGAGACTTGGAAGCAACGCGATCCATTTAAACCAGACACACCACCGACGTGGGCCAACGTGCCTGCCGGCGGCACGGCGGAAGATTTGCGAAGGGCAATTTGGGATTTTGTCGAGCGTCACCAATGGGAGAAGCTGAACAAGCACGTTCGGCGCGGCAATCTTAACGGACTACCGAACTTTCTGGACATTTTCCGAACACTGAACGGTCTGTTGTTGACTTATCACGCGAGGAGCATTGGTGGCGGTGGCCCCATTGTGCCGTTTCCGTTTGTCACCCATGGAATCATGATTAATCTGGAACTACTCATCGGTCCTTTCGAAGACGGCGAGGCCGATTGGTATGACGGACACGGCTTTGTTGCTTCCATCATTGACAACATGCCAGCGGATCGAAAGCTGGTGCTGGATCGTTTAAAGGAGGAGCGTGTGCCCCAAATGCTCCGTGCAGCGGTGGAGGCCATGGTCGATTGCCGAGCGCAGGCCCGGAAGTTGGGGGTGCTGGACGCGTGGTCCTTAAGCAGGCTTCGCTGGGTGGCAGCCTGGATTAAGGCACAAGGCTTTGATGAGCCAAGTGCGGATGATGTACGCGCTGCCGGAATGGAATATTCGTCAGAGGGACAGGCCGCTTAGAGCTATGAGGGCTTGTCGTTCCTCAGTCGACTACAGCCGGCCGTCAAACATAAACGCTGGTTTATAATTGAAGTCCATGTCACACGGCCTACCAAAACTAACTCTTCAGCCGGACAGCAAAACCTCGACACGCATGAAGGCAGTGCGTCGAACCGGTACGGCGCCTGAATTGATCGTTCGCGAATGGCTATCGCGCTGCAAGATTCGTTACACGGTGAAGAACAAGGATTTACCAGGAACACCGGATCTCGCGAACCGTACGCGACGGTGGGCGATCTTCGTACATGGTTGCTTCTGGCATGGTCACGAGGAGTGCAGGATCGCGCATATTCCGACCCGAAATCAAGAGTTCTGGCGAGCCAAGATCGAGAGGAATAGGGCCCGAGATCAGACCAAAGCAGCCGAGCTGGAAGCTCTGAATTACCGAGTGATCACGTTATTCGAGTGCCAACTCAAGAACTTGCGGAGTGCCAACTCAATCAGTGGCGAAGTGATGGTCAATCTTCTTCGTCGTAGCCCGATTCGGAACCATCGTCGTCGTCACTGATAGGTCGCCCATGTTCGGCGTCGCTCTCCTGCTTGGAGGTCGCGACACTAAATCCACGTCGTTCGATTACTCAGCTCGATTGCTCGTGGGAGTTTCTCCGGGGCTCGATGGCCCTGCCCTCACAAATGGGCAAGCCGATATTTACGAATCGTTGAAGCCAAGTTGGAGATCCGGCCGAGCTTGTTAGGTTCTTCCCGATGGGCGAACGCGATCCATGATGCCTCTCTTGTTGCCTTCATTCGAGGTCATCCGAGAGATTTTCCGCTGAAATCTAGGGGTGCGATAGTTGTCGATGGATTCATCATCATTTATGATGATTCTCGCATTGATTCCGAGGAAGTCGGATGGCCGCTAAGAAGAGCTTGCGGCGGAGAGATTGGCAAGGGCAGGTCAAGGGGTTGCTGAAGGCGGAGTTGAAGCGACGAAACCTTAGCTATGCAGACTTGGCTGCAAGACTTGCTGAGATCGGCGTCGAAGACAACGAACGGAATATCGCTAACAAGATTAGCCGGGGCACATTCACAGCAGTGTTCTTTCTGCAGTGTATGGAGGCCATCGGATGCAAGACCATTCATCTTGAGAACGCCTGATGGACCGGCCTGATAACAATTTTTCCCTATCGCTCTGCTCGGGTGCAGGCGGGCTGGACATTGGCTTAGAGGCTGCTGGCTTAGAGACGATCGCTCAAATCGAGATAGATAGGGATTGCGTACAGACTCTTTCAGAGTTCCAACACAAGCGCAGCGGCCGATGTGAGGTGATCGAGAGGCGATTGGAAGATGTGTCGCCCGCCCTTCTTCGACGGCGGCTAGGCCTGAAACGCGGTCAACTAGCCGTGCTTGCAGGCGGTCCTCCTTGTCAGCCGTTCACGACCCATGGACTTCGGCAGGCAATGCGCGACGGCCGAGCCGCTGGTGTTTTTCCAAGCTACTTGGACTTCGTTCGCGAGTTTATGCCCCACGCAGCCGTTATGGAAAACGTTGACGGCCTGCTGTCTGCCGCTCTCGTGCATCGTCCCTTGAACGAGCGCGGCCTGAAGCCAATGCGCATGGAGGAAATGAAGGGGTCATTCCTTCGTTGGCTAGTGGAGGAGTTCACGAGACTGGGCTACGCCGTTAGCTGGGGTCTCGTTGAAGCCGCCGACCACGGTGTGCCACAGTATCGGCAGCGAGCCATTCTCATAGCGGTTCGCGGCGACGAGCCTTGCTATATCCCGGCAGAGAAGCCGAACGCTGAAAGACGAACGCTACGCGACGCCCTAAGGGCCATAAAGCACCCAGGTCCCATTCAGCCGCTGAGCGAGCGGAAGCGCGAGATTTACAAGCTCATTCCACCTGGCGGAAACTGGCGAAACCTTCCCCGCGAGCTACAGGCCGCCACGATGGGCGCGGCCTATCTGGCGACAGGTGGCAAGGGCGGGTGGTGGCGTCGGCTGGCCTGGGATGAGCCTTCCCCAACGATCCTGGGTATGCCGGACCACTCTAGTACGGGCCTGATCCATCCCGATGAGATTCGTTGCCTGGGACTGTATGAATGCTCCGCCATCCAAACTTTCCCCAAAGGCATGTCTTTCGGAGGCACCCCGAGGTCACAATACCAGCAGGTAGGGAACGCGGTCCCGCCGAGGCTAGCGAAGGCTATCGGTCAGCACTTGCTTCGGCATTTCTCTGGAAAGAAGCTCAACCGGGTACCTGCACCACCTGAGTGGCGACAAAGCTCTGCCAATCGTCGGATCGGCACCCACGGTTGGGCCGTCGCTACCACCGCTGGCATGAAAGCCACCTTGAACGTGAAGGTCCGCGATGATCATATCTGGGCGGTTCTCCCGGATATGATTCGCAGGCCTAATGACCTCTTTAGCGAAGTCGCCTAGATCGGACGTTGCGCTCGTTAGAACAGCGGCCGGTCTCCAGCCGAATGAAGGCCCCTCCGATGAGGCCATCGAAAGCGCGATAGACGGCTTTGCGGGGCAGTTCGAGTTCTGGTTCACGAGGGTGATTGCGGGCTCAGTCCCGAAATACAGAAATGTCATCATTTCTCGCATAAATGGCTTCATCCGCCCTATTGAATTTGACGGTCTCTCCGCAACGGAAGTAGCCACCCGCCTCGTATCAGACTACGTCAACCGCAACTTTGTCACTGCGGGCGGCTGGGCCATCGAAAAAATGGCCATTGCGTTGGGGACCGGTGGATCGAAAGCAGCCGCTCGCGGCATCGACCTGCACCGGATTGACGCGAAGGGAGACCACCACCTCTACGTCGTGAAGAGCGGCAAGGTCACGCGGAATTCAGATATTCTCGACAAACTCAAACAACACGCTCGCGAAGCGGAGAAGCTGCTTAAGCAAGGCGGCGCGAAGATCGGAGTTTTCGCAAACTACGTCGTTGCTGCCGGGGCGATCACCTCGACATTTGAAGACGGCATCTACCGTCCGGCCTCGGGTCAGTTCTGGTCTGAGATCACCGAACTGCCAGAACCGCAAGCCTTGAGGTTAGCTCTTGAGATCGCGAGAGCGGGCGGCCTGAAGGTGGCCAGGAACACCGACGTACACATCGGCGCGCTTTGCACTCTTGTGAATGCTTATATCTGTTCGAAAGAAAAGCCCGATGCGGTTGATTGGCCATTTCTCTTCATCAGAACCATGACCGAGCGAAAGCATTGGAACGATGAGGATGCGGCCCGCCACGCTGCTGCAATGAAGGAGCTGAAGGTGACAGGCTACGAGATTGCAAAAGAGCCCACACGAACATCTAAGAAGGCAGCTGCCCAGCCGACAAGAAAACCTTCGAAGCTTCAGGCTAAAGGGAAAGCCGCCCGTGGCCAGCGGAAGGCTCAAGAAGTGTAAGCGCGGCTATGCGTTACGCCAAAGGCGCGCAGTGCGTTGCGACTAGGGACGCACCCGACTACTAGGCGCGTTTCAGATAATCGCGTTCAGCGCGTACCTGCGCGGCTGCGTCCGAAGCATTGGCGCGAACAGCGCTAGATCGATGTTATTACCTGTTGTCTGATTTGTGCGTCTCGTTGATGGGGTGCCCACCATCTGATTTCAGGCGCCCCATGACGAAATTCATCGCGTACTTCCGCGTGTCTACTGAACGCCAAGGAAAATCTGGACTTGGCTTGGCGGCTCAACACCGCAAAATCACTGATTTCGTAGCGGGTGCGGGAACGCTGATTGCGGAATTCTGTGACGTTCAGTCCGGGAAGGACGATTCGCGTCAGGAATTGCAGCGAGCGGTCCAACTGGCTAAGCGCGAGAATGCAAAGATTGTCATCGCTCGCCTCGACCGCTTCTCACGTCGCGTCAGCTTCATCGCCAGCATTCTCGAACAGGGCATCGGCTTGGTGTGCGCCGAGATGCCCAACGCGACCGACTTCCAGCTTCATATCTTTGCAGCGCTAGCCCAGGAGGAACGCCGACTGATTTCCGAACGAACAAAAGCAGCTTTGGCCGAAGCCAAACGCCGAGGGAAGATTCTTGGATTGAATGGTCAGTGTTTGGCCGCGAAGAACCGCAAGGCCGCTGACGAATTTGCATCTCAACTCAGGGAACAACTGGATGCGGATCTATTGCGGCGTTCTTACAGTGAAATTGCGCGGCACCTGAATGATGCGGGAATTACGACCGTGACGGGACGAAAGTTTTATCCGCAGACGATCAAGAACTACTTGACGCGAGCCAGTTTGGAGGATCTCCGCTGAGCTGCGCATCTCTCAGCCCCACACCTTTGCACTGACGGCATCAAAGTAGATGACGCTTAGATCATTCTTCTTGCCTTTTGCGGGGCCGCGCACTGCAACCAATTGTTCCGCTCGCTTGAAGATTACCTTGTTCGCTTCTGAATTTGGATCGCCGTAAATGCTAATTGCTATAACGGGACAGTTGCCTCGAGCTATGCAGCGCAGGATGTGGTCATCATTTTCCGCGAGCGAGTGTCCATAGATCGTGACAGCACTTGAGCCTGAATTGCAGCAGGCCTCAAAACTGCGAAGCGCCTTATGCAGGTAGCCATTATGTAGAATTCGAGCTCTCTTTGCTTCGCTATCTCCTTCGGACACGAACAGTGGGTATTTCTCTTCGTCCAATGCTGTCCGAATCTGATCAACAATGGGGACGTCTGTTTTCGACCAAGTGTATTTTATGATGTCTGTACCGGCATCAAATAGATGCAGAGCACCGTGAAGATAACTAACGGTCGCTTGATTTCCTTGCTGCCACGAGACCCATGGTTGATTTGGGTCACCTTCAGGGTGGCGGAACCCATCATCAGGGCGGAGCTGGAGCTTGTCTACTTCGCTCTGCATGAGAGCCCAGTACAGGAGCACATCATAGTTCAACGTAAAGATATGACCGAAGTTCGCGAGAAAGGCTCGACATGCTGAATACTGTTCCGCTTTGATCTCGTAGGGCCTGTTGGGGTGACGCTTGGCTATGGTTTGGACCAAGGCATCCTTCAGGCCCGCTGCATCTTTCCGCAAAGCATCTTGTAGGTCCTTCTTGTCGGACGCGTATATCGCCAATGTGGTTGCAGCGTCCTGCAGGTGTTTAATGACAATCTCGAAGTCCTTGGTCTTCAGTGCCTCAAACAGCTGTTGGACTTTGGGCATTTCTCCAAAGTCTACGTTTTCGTATAGCGAACCGTATGCGAAAATGTCGGGCTTTAGCGCGATGCTGAAGCCGTTCCCGAGCAGTACATGCTTATTCTTGAAATCCTTCAATGCATGCAGCGCTTGCTCGAACGATACGACAGTGGCCAAGATATCCCCCAGAAATTTCTCAACAGGGCACTTGATTCGGCGGAGTTGTCACTAATATCGGAAACAATCGACGATTGCATATCACACCATTGGAACGCTTAGCAATATTTGCCGAAGGCCTCTAGGTCACGGCACGTTCGATGGAAGGCTTCAATCGCGGTAGGTCCATTCGTTCACTGAAGCAACCGAATTGAAGATTGTTTCGGCCCCCGCATTGATTGGGTCTGTCGTAGAGATTCGTTCCTCCGCCCAAGACAGCCATTCGCCAAGCTTACGGCCCCCAATTTCCTTTTCTCGGTCGATCTCGGCTTGCTTGACAGCTGCTAGAAACGCTCGGGCGAGTTCAAGTTCTCTCCAATCCTTCGCAATGTCGATGAACCGACGCCAACGATTATTGTCGCGCTTGCGGCGCTGTTGTTCCTCATATCGTTGTTGTTCAGCTATGCGGCGCTGCCGTTCGGCCTCATCTCGTTGACGACGCTGCTCAACCAGCAGCGGCCCGGCGGCGATGATTGTAGTGATGATATCCGGCAAGAGGTCTTCCAAGCGCTTTCGCTCGCTTTCAAGCCACTCTTGGCGCAGTCCGGCCGGGAGATACGTCTTGATGGTGAAAACGAGATAACCGCTTGGCTGCAGTTCTTGAACAAACGCGCGATCTCGGTAAATCCAACTCTTCTTCTCCTCGGCGGTCGGCGGTCGACGAATCTGCTTTTGCTTCTCGCGCAGCTGAATCTCGATCTTCTCTCCCTGCAGCTCGACTAGTAGCTCTTGCCGCTCACCCTGCTTGACACGCGCACCTTGTTTCTCAAGGTTCTTGAACACCGCATCGAGAATTAGGTGCTGTCGCCGATCGCTTTGAGTCAACTCGCCGGGATCGAGGTGCTTCCTTCTCCAGGGATCTCGCTCTCGTCGGGCTTCTTGCTTCCGATGTTCCCGTTCGGCGAGCCATCGCGCTATAATTTCGTGTGGCCGCGTCAGCCTCTCAGGTAACCTGATCTCTGACGCTGAAGAACGGGCAGTTTCGACGGCTTCCTGAACCTCGGCCGGAAGTTCTGGCTCTTTTGGAGCAGGAGGAGTCGGAGATATTGTGACATTTGGCGGCGTATTCTCGGTGGCTTCTGGCAATCGATAAGTGACCACCTTCTTGCCAGCGGCCTTCTTCGCCCAATATCCACGCGGCGGATACGGGACGTTCAGCCTATCGCAAATTTTCGCGAGGCCATTTCCAGTGATGCCGTATTCGGCGGCCAGGCGGCTCATCGGAGTTTGCCAGACCTGCTTGTAAAGTTCGTCCCGGGTAAGCGTTCTCGGATTCTTGGAGGCTTCTTGATCGCCCATCCGGACTTCCTCATCGCTTGTCTCTCGGTGCATCTTACGACGAACGATGAAGAACAGTGAAGAAAGCCGTCTGCCTCGGTATCGCAGTTTCGATCACTCTGGCGCCGAATAATCCGGTGAACTACAATCCCGTGGGCTCGAATGAATCGGGATTTGTTACGATGGTCGTGCGTTTTGAGGATAACAGTCGCATTCCGACGCGTGCACTGCAAATCTATCAGGTGCTGGTTGGTCTGGCCTGGAATCGCCAGACAATCACTTATGGCGCCCTGTCTCGGCACCAGATGGAGGGATATGGCACCGGGGGTATCCTTGCCGGTCCGCTCAGCTGCATTATGACCTGGTGTCGTGAGAATGGACTCGAACCCTTGACGGTGCTCGTCGTGAATGACGCTACGGGCGTTCCCGGCGAAGGCTTAACGACTGTGCCTCTGCGCGACTGGCCTGCTGCGCAACAGAGGGTGTTCGATTTCAATTGGTTTTCGATAATGCCGCCGTCTCTAACCGAACTGGAGGAGGCATATCGGCGATCATCCAGTTAAATCGAGCCGGCGGAGTCCCATTGTAGACCCAGCGACCGGGGGTTTCCCAGCGGGGAAGTATTAGTTCTCTGAGTGACCTGTTTGGGAATCTTTATTTCCCGTCCAGCGCTGGTTCGTCGGCCGGCAGTTGGATGATTGCTCCATCAGCTGAAACCATCTCGAAATCCGGTCCCGCTCCACTGACCTTCTGGATAAATTTTGTCGGGTTCTCCGGGTCGACGAACAAGGTCATTGCGTGCCCATCATGGAAGGCGACCTCAAATCGTTGATTGTCCGAGAACACCGTCAATCGCAATTCCTTGATCAAGGACTGGAGCTTCGAAGCAATCTGGGCGCGGAGCTTGTAGACATCTCCGCCCCTGCTGGATCGCACACGTTCAATCAGCCGTGCAACCTGGTCCGGATGCTTGTAGTACGTCAATTCGGTCTGTTCGAGAATTGCGATTTGGCTGCGCAGCGGATGTACTAACCTCTTCGCTTCAGCCAACTCCTGCTCGGTCTTCTTAATCCGTTCGGCCAGGAATTCGCTGTTGAAATCGACCATCTTCATGCCAAGCTCGAATGCACGGCGAAGTTCCTCTGCAAGAAACTTGATCCTCCCTTCCGTGGCATCGAGCTGCGAAGCGAGCTCGGTCTTCTTGCTGGCGTGCTCGGTGGAGGAGACCAGCGAGGCCAAATCGAGCTTCTCCACGAACCGCAAGAACATTGTCTCGAACTGGTCATACCGCCAGCGGCCAATCATTTCGCAGCCGAGATTTCGGACAGCATTCGAGCACACGAGGTACGCCTGCCCCTTCGGTGGCACACCCTTGTTTTGATAGTGCATCGGTGACCCGCAGTAGTCACAGACTGCAAGTTTCGAGAACAGATTGGTGAAGTTCTTGCCTTTCGGTCCACCGCTACCCTTCTTTCCGTTCTCGGGCTTGGTCCTGCGCGAAAGTCGGTCGCGCTGCGCGGTATCAAACACTTTCTGCGAGACGACTTGAGGGAAGTAGTTTCGGATCGGCTCGCCATCGGGCGTTCGCCTGCCACCCTCAATACGATTGGGTTGGAACGTCCCAATCGCCGCTGCGCTGCTCAGGACTTTGTTGACCGTCGAGTTCTGCCAGCCTCCCTTCCCGGTGAAGGTCGGAACGGCATCTTCGTTCAGGCGGCGGACGATCGTGAACGTGCCGATCCCGGAAGCAGCCTCGTCGAAGATCCGGCGGACGATCGCAGCTTGCTCCTCGATCACGTCGAAGCCAGTGCGGTCTGCAGTGAGACGCAGCCAGCTCGGGCAGCGGGCCGTGAGCTTCTTCTGACCAATACTGGCCCGTTTTGCCTTCCAGGCCTGTGACAGACGATCGCTCTTCCGGGCTGATTCCTCGTTCGCCCGGCTCATCTTCGCGATCGATATGATTAGGTCTTCGAAGCTGATCTTGCCGTTGAAAACGCGCTCATCATCCAGGGTGACCAGAATCAGGCCCGCCTCAACGATCTCCATGAAGGGCTTGAGAGCCACCACGGGCTCCTGCCGGCTCATTCGGTCGAATGACTCGACAAGCAGGTATGATCCCTTCTCGATCTTCCCTTCCCGAACGGCCTCCAGGAACCGTCCGAAGGCCCCAGATGCGAGATTTTTGCCCTTGTAAGCAGAAACCCCAATGTCATGGAGTTCGAAGTCCTCAACCAGCTCAAGGCCATACCTTTCGGCGTATCTAGTCGAGGCCTCACGCTGACGGCGAAGGCTATCGCCCTTCAGCTGAAGGTCGGTGGACATCCTGACGTAGGAGTAGGCCTTGGGCAGAGCCTTCGGAGCTGCTATAACCATCTGGTTTCATTAACATTTAGTAATTTAATTGTCCACCATATTCTGATGATCGGCGCCCCGGGCGCCGGCAAATCGATGCTGGCGGCGCGGCTGCCCTCGATCCTGCCGCCGCTGTCGCCGGGCGAGCTGCTCGAAGTCTCCATGATCGCCTCGGTCGCCGGCGAGATCG
>Ga0214542_1003034_pt1 | contig 34600 bp, 23 predicted proteins | sample CNSS1metaG_FD_160096 | JGI IMG/M metagenome (GOLD analysis project Ga0214542, IMG submission 160096) | Root nodule microbial communities from cowpea collected in UCLA plant growth center, Los Angeles, California, USA - CNSS1 | ecosystem: Host-associated > Plants > Roots > Nodule | place: USA...
AAGCTTTAATCAATTTATTTCCACACCTCCATGAGCTCAACTTAGCTGCAGCTGCACTAACACACCTCAAAATATCCAAAGAACATTTATGCAACTAAAAAGCTATTTTTAACATGTTTTTGTATCTCATGCTCAATAAACCCAATTATAGGAAATCTCAATTAAATCAATCTTTAAACACATCAATTCAATTAAATACCCATAATTAAACACTGAATGAGGGCAAAAATACGCACTCATCAATACCGCTTGATGAGTCTCATTGGATGTGATGGCTGCAACGAGGAGGCTCGATGGAGTATTTGAGCAGAAGCAATTGAAGATTAGTGACTTAGGAAGTGGTGGATTGAATGATGGTGGAAAAAATCTAAAGAGGTAAGGTCAACTTTAATAGAGGAAGGCTAGAGGAGATTCTAAATGAATGCTCTAGCTAGGTGAATCTCAAAGAATGTTTGGGGAAAAAATCTCAACAGCATAACATTGCACATTCAAGAGTGTCTTATAAGAGGAAGGGAGGCTCTCATTTATAATAGAAAGCAAGCTCCCAAGTGCAAATGAAATGCTACTTTAAATGGAATGCAAGTGGAACTAGGCAATGTGAAACATGCGTGCCTAGATCTAGATCTAAGATCCATGAGTTTCGGATCACATGCCACTTGGCTTGGTCACGCCTTCCTTATTTATAACATGTGTTCAATGTGCAAGGCATGGCTAAGCTAGATGCAAACTCAACCTAGGGTTTTGTAATTGGACTTGAATTGATCCAATTACAAAAGCTAAGTGAGTTATGATCAAAAACTACTTCTAGTAATTTATTTTTAAAACATGGCCTAACAATTGGCCCAATTGAAATCTATTCTAATGAACTAGGACAAGCCCATCATATCTTGACATCTTCCTTGGCCCATGAAAATAACATTTGAAGCCCATGAAGCTCATTTGGGCTTTTGAAGGTCCATCTTGATGTGACCCCAACAAGCCCAACCTCAAATGCATCAACAAGCCCAAGCCTATATCAGGGCCCAATCACTATAAGCATGATGAGAAAGATTCATATGGGCCTATCACAAGATGATCAAGTCAATCATGGGCTTTTTACATTATTCACATGGGCTAAAGAAATCTCTAAAATATGAGATGATGCATGAAGGAAGTAGTCTAGATTTAAATTAGGTCATTGTTTAGGCTTTGCTTTCAATAAAAGTTAGAACACTTTTTGGGATCAATTGGGCCGAGCCAATTTGCTACCTTTGGCCGAGAATTACTTGAGTGACTCTCTATTTGGATGCAAGCAAAGCATGAACTAAGCAAGGAGAATGTGATGGAAGCATGGTGCGTGTGACTTGGGCAAGGAGAGTGTGATATGCCACTTGGCATCATCAAGACTCATTTACTACATCATATGGTCTCCAATCAAGCTTCTTCTCCAAGCTACATTTGCATTTCATCTTTGTTGCATTTTCTCTTCATTTGGCCGGCCATGTGCCTATAAATAGAGCCACTCAAATATTGTAATGGTTACTCTTGAATTGCTAATAGATGCTAGTGTTTGAGATCACTCCACACTTCTATTAATTTGAGAGCATACATGGCTAACCTTCTCCTTCATCTCCTCTAGCCACCTTCCATACCATAGTTCCACTTCTACTCTTCATCTTCACCAAATTCTCCATTTCCGAGAGCTACATTCATCTATTTCTCCAAATTCCGCTGCACTCCATCTCCTTCTCATCATTCTCCATGGATTTCCTTCCTCTCCTACTCCAAGGACGTCCATCACATCTTAGCATGCTTCTAGTGACTGGACCTTTTATTGGACCTATAGTTAGGCCCAAGTCATCACTTATTCTTCTTCCTCCTAAAACCCCGAGAAAGAACAAGAGAAAGTCTGAATACTTTCATTAAATTTTTTTAAACTTACAAAAAGAAAAGGAAAATGAAAAGATATAAGGTGAGATCCAAATTTTACTGGATTTTCTTAAAAAGCCCTGAAACTTAATGAGAGTTTTTAAAACCTCCATTATATTTATTTCTTACTGGACATTATTATAACCCCAACTGATAAACCCTACTAAAATTAGATATTTTTGTAGTGTGTAAGTTGTCATAATTACATTATTTCATTTATTTTCACCACTCTCTATTTATTTTAATTATTTATTATTATGTCAAATAATTTAGTTAACTTCTATTTTCCATTTTAAAATTATTTCACAAAAATAATGGTATTTATTAATTTTTATATTTAAAAAATTATATCTAAATAAATAAATTATTGATGAAATGTAAAGATGTGTAAGAAATGTAATGGGACTTATTTTAGAGACCAAAGAGAATCTTGGATTAAAGATATCTAATTCTTATAGAAGTGCTTATACTAGGAAGACTAAAATTAAAGGCAGGTGTTTCCTATACCCTTATACTTTTAACTTGCAGATATAAGCTTAATGAAAATACATTTTTACCTTAATAAAAAAATAAACAAAAACTCTATTTTTCTTTCTTTTCCTCCTAATCTTCATCCATAGCAACATAGCAACTTCTCCTTCCTCTTTCATTACACCAAGTGTGTTCTTCTTCTTCTATAATAGCATACACGTTCTCTTTTCTCTTCTATAGTTGCAATTGTGTTCTACTTCATCTCTTATAGAAACAACTGTATTCTCCTTCCTCTCTTATAGAAGAAATTGTGTTCTCCTTCTTCTCCCATAGTAATAATTGTGTTCTCCTTCCTTTCTCATAGCAGTAAGTGTGTTATCATTCCCATCCCATAATAGTAATTGTGTTCTCCTTTCTCTCTCATAGCAACAATTGTGTTCTCTTTCCACTCCTATAATAGTAATTATGTTTCCTTCCTCTCCCATAATAACAATTGTGTTCTTCTTCCTCTCCCATAAGAGCAACTATGTCCACCTTCCTCTCCCATAACAGCAATTGTGTCCACCTTCCTCTCCGATAGCAACAATTGTGTTTTCCTTCCTTTTCCATATCAACAACATTCTCCTTCCTCTCATAGCAACAACTGCACCCTCATGTGCTCTATTTTGGTTGTTTCTTAATCGAAGAGTGAAATCGTACCCTTGACTAGCTATTAGACCTTAGAGTGTCATTGTTGTCGTTGCACAGCTTGAAGAGGTAGGCTTTTGAAAAATGTTTGTTTTTGCCTTATGTACATTTGTTTTCTAGGTTGGGTAATCCAGGAATGTTCAGAAATATATAATTCATAATATATTTTCACCCCTGAAAATATATTCTGAAAGAGTACATTGCAGAATGCAACTTTTTAAACACATTGGAATGTGCATTTTGGAAGTGTTTCCAACTTTAGAACATGTAAAAAAATTTAAATATATTACAGAGTGTGGATTTCAAGATGTACATTCAAATCTAGAAATACATTCTAAAATGCACAATTCATAATATGATTTTTAAATATGAAAAATGATATTTTAACCCACTTTTTTTGACCCACTTTTTTTGACCCACTTTTAACCCATCATTCTCATCACCCTTAGATCATCACATCACAGAACTACAAAAAAATTAAAATAAATGATCTAAGGATGATGAGAGTAGTGAGTTAAAAGTGAGTCAAAAAATGTAGGTTAAAGTATCATTATCCTTTAAATATATTCCATATTGAACATTTTCATAATACATTTCAGAATCTAAAAGTACATTCCATTGAAAAAAAACTAAACGAAACACTAGGATGGAGTGGATGTGACTATTACTAAGGGAGAGGAAAGAAAACGAGGTGAAGAAAAGGAAAAGTAGGGTTTTGTTTGTTTTTTCAATAAGGCCAAAAATGTCTTTTCACCAGGCCTGTGGGGTGCGTGGAGAAAATATGGGAGTGCAACACCTGCCAAAGGTGAATCGTGTGTATTAATAGATCCATTATTAAGTATTGATAGAGGTTTTCTTCTAGGCAACTTCTTCCTACACCTCTATATATTTCTTTATACACCCTCATATAAAAAAATCATTTGCCCTTCCAGATTGTATAACCCAAAAGTAAAAATTGACTTGTATAATGCGAAAATCACTTTTTCCTTTTAGTAAAAACTTTCGGATTGCACAATATGAAAGTGACTTTGAGATTATGCAATTCAGAAGCCAAATTACTTTGGAAATGTCTAATCTCAAAGCATTTTTTTTTCTTAACCCTCACCAACTTCTGGAAGTTAATTTTTGCTTTTGGACTACAAAATATGGAAGTCATTTTTTTATTTCCAAATTGCATAATCCAAAAAGGACAAAATGAGAAGTTTCTATATATGGGACTTCGATTGTAGACATCGAAGGGAAATTGCTAAAGAAGGGATGAAATAAATTGATTGCAAGTGAAATATGAAAATTGCTTACTGGATCCCCAGAATTACTAATTGCATTGCCACAATTCCTAAATCCTAAACCTTTTTTAGAATGTATTTAATGCTTTCTGAACTCCTAATTCTGGACATTTTGTTCTGGAAATCTGATTTTAAAAATTCCAAAAAGCTTGTTCCAGTAAAATTTCAGAAATATATATTCTGGAAATTATTTTTTCAGAAGGTAAAATGATTATTTTGAAAATTTGTGGGGGGTATGCAAAGAAAATGTGCGTGTTAGAAGTAAAATTTACCAAAAATATATATAAAAAAGGTGAATGAGGCTCAAATCGTGCACTCAATCTTAAGATGATAAATTGGATGCTTCTTCACACCCCACATAATCTAGAATTCCAAAACTATTCCTCATTATTATTTTCCGAATTGAATATTTCGGAAATTATTTTTAGATCCGAAAATAGATTCTGAAAAATTCAATTTGAAAGGTAGAAAAAAATACATTCTGGAACGAGTGTTTCAAAAAAGAATTTCTTGATCTAGAAATGCCTTCTAGAACATTTGTTATGAAAAATTTGTGTTTGGATAAAGAATTTCACCAATTCCAAGAAATTGAAATTTAATTGAATTACTTGCAATTGAATTCTCTTCATTTCTTAAATAACTAGTTTGATAAATAATTGAAATATCTTAGATTTTAATTTTCTTATTTTGAATAAAGCAATTTAATTTATACTTTACGACGAACTCAACTCTACCTTTGAGTCTAACTTCTCTCGACCTTTAATCGATACAATTTGTCTCGACTTTTGGTTCCAGTCAACTTGAGCTTATTTGACCTCAGCCGATTCGATATGAGCCAATTCGAATCGATTTGACCTTGACATAATTTTAATTGATTCCATCTCAGTCGATTCAAATCGATTTATCTTGAGTTAACTTGATTCAATCTTTAACTAGGGTAGATTAGTTTAAACCTTTATGTATAGGCAAAATTGGTTCGACTTTCAGCCTAAGCCGACCTAGCTCAAACTTCAATCAAGATTGACTTAGTTTAAAGCCATCTTGTTTGGACCTTCGGTTGAGCTGACTATGCTTGAACTTTGACCTAAGGCGACTCGACTTGACCTTTAGTCCAAACCGACACGACTCAACCTACGACAACAACCGACTAGGCTCAACCTTTGGCCAAACTGACTTAGTTTAGAGCTATCTCATCTCAACCTTTGACTTGGGCCAATTTAGCTCAACCTTTGATCTGTGTTGACTCGGTTGCCCTTCGACCTCAAGTTGACTTAACTCGACTTTCAACCTAAATTGACTCAATCGACCTATGAGTGGGTTGACTCTACCCGACTTAAGACCCAACACAACTCAGCTCTCTCTAAGGCTTGGGCCTACTCAGCTCGATCTTCAGTCCAGGCCGAATCGACTCGACCTTCAGCTCAAGCTGACTCGCCTTGACCTTCAGCTCAAATCGACTCGTCTCAATCTTCTTTCTGACCTGACTTAACTTAAATTTTTTGGATTTGTGAACTTTTTTTGTTCTAACCAATAAGCAATTTCATAACTTGAAAATTTTCAATTTCATTTTTTTAGTAAATTAAAAATTTTAATAGTTTAGTTATTTGAAATACTTTTTTAAAATTTCTCAAGTTGAATTTTCTTTTAATTTACTCATCTAAAACATATCATTTTTCTTGAAAATATTTCAAATTCTTCAAATAAATGAATTATTCTCTTAAATTATCTCTTCCAAATACACTATTAAGGTTTTTACTTTGACTTGTGAAAAAAAGATTTTAAAATTTAGGGGGTGCAGAAAGAAAACACGCGGTGCAGGAAGTAACAGCCTGATAAATAATACCTTTTCGTTGGATTGTTGGGAAAAACAAGGGATGATATGAAATGAACTGTAATGAAGCATAATGGAATAAAAGTATTATTATTTTTTTTATTGTTTTAATATGAAGGAGTGAAAATTTTCTGTTCTGTTGAATATCATCATTTTCACGAAAAAGTAAGGGGGAAATTAAGGTAAAAAAATTGGAAACAATGAAACACTTTTTCCTACTCTTACTCAATTTGCACATACATTCTGTTAGTGACAGAGGACTTGAGAGTTTAATTTCCCCTAAAAGTCATATTTTTGCTAGATCAAAACCAACAGATTGATCACTAAAAAAATTCAGAGAAATTACTGGTAGAATGTTATTTATGCTTTCTCCTGTACAAAGCATTCTATTTAAGTGGGGCATCTTCCTTACAATAGAGGTATCGTTTGATTCAACGTGCGCATAGTATTATGTATAAAAAGTATAAACAAAACTATTATATTACCATCAAACTTAAATGAAATTGGCTTTTGAAAACTTAATTTTGATGTGAAGTTATTTGGGTACTGCATCTGTTTTTCATTTGATCGTTAGCCACAAACACCACTAGAAAATTCAGTAGCTTGGTTAATATCATGCTAGTCATTTGATCATACGTAACTTTATGATACAAAGTAGTACAAAAGAATGCGCGGCAATAATTCTTAAAACTTTTACACTGGTTATTGAAGTTCCCAGTAATAAAGTGCACCTAATGTATGGGACAATAAAAACATCCTAATTTGATTTCGACACAAATATCAACAAGTAGGAAGTTTAATATACATTATGAAGCAAATCGTATCTTACGCATTCTCTGGTGGTGATTGATCAGAAGGTCTGACAAGGTGCTCTCTTATTTGATCTTCATGCTCCGCAGTAATATCCGACTTGGAGGTTTTATTACCGGCATACAGAATATAATGTTGAATAATGAAGATAATGTCGAAGAATACAGACACCTGCAGTTGAGTGTTACACAAAAAACAATGTCACAAAATCCTCTAGCAACGGTGTCTGACTGACGTAATAAACAAGCATAACTTACCAGGCACAAGCTCCATCCTAGATCTATGCAAAATGAAAAATTGGTTTCTCAATACATGTGATAGGTTTGGTATTGTATATAGGAGAAGAAAGAAATTAGACAGTTAATACAGTTATGAATACAGTTATGATTTATAACTGTAACAGTCATTATATAAAGACGGTTTAGGAGCTAGGGTGGGGCTGTTCTGTTTTTGAGAATTAGGAAGGGCTAAGGAGAGTGAGGTCTCTCGAACACCTCATTGGTGACAGTTGTGTACTTTGTTGTTTTGGGTTCTAATCCCTACCGCATTGGTGGGGTTTAGAGTCAGTTGTAATAAGAGTGTTTTGCTGTATATCAGTTCTATCAAACTGCTATTCAGAGCTGGAATCTTGGTGCTGTGGTGTGGAGAGGAACGTAGGGCTTGATAAATACAAGAATGGAATCAAGATTGGAGGGGTTGGAAAAGATGATGCAAGAAATGTTCAAGATCATGATAGAACTGAAAATGAAAGCCATTATCGTTTCCAAAGATTAGAAGATCTAATAAAGGGGTTGACAGTGGTGGTGGAAAAGCTATCACGTGGAGAGAAAACCTTGGACGAAGCTTCTATAGGAAATGGTCGCACGGAACAGCTACCAGAAGATGAAAGAGACCCACTCTCGTCTCATTCACGTTGTAGGAAACTGGAAATACCGGTTTTTGCAGGGGACGAAGCATATGGGTGGACAAACAAATTAGAACGATATTTTCGGCTAAAGGATGTCAGGGATGACGAAAGAATGCAAGCTGATGGTGGCTCTGAAGGGGAAGGCACTAAATTGGTTTCAATGGTGGGAGACTTGCAACCCAAAGCCTACATGGGAGGTTTTCAAGGTTGCGGTGGTATGTCGGTTTCAACCCACTATGTTGAAAAATCCATTCGAAATCTTGATTGGATTAACCCGAGGGAACTGTGGAAAAATATATAGAACCGTTTGAACAACAGCAGGATTTTTGAAGGGTATTCAGCAAGATTACTTAGTGGGGATTTTTTTGAACGGATTGAAGGCGGAAATTAAAGCTGAAGTGAAGTTATATGAACCCAGCAATCTTGCTGAGTTGATGCTTAAGGCTCAGATGGTGGAGTACAAGATTCGAGTATCTTCAAAAGAGGGAACAATTAATGCGACCAAGGTCAATAGTGGCTACAAGCCTTATTCGGTCACTAGAACTTTTTTTAGAGACATGGGTGGTTCACGGGGATCGACTGAGCTTAACAAAGGAAAAGGGGAGACCATAGAGACAACTAGTACAGTGGGGAGTATTTCAACATCCAAGGGGCGCTCCTTTTCGAAAGCTATCTAAGGTGGAGCTGCAAGATAAGATCAAAAGAGGCCTCTGTTTTCGATGTGATGAAAAGTTCAGGCCTAACCATATTTGCAGAAATAAACAATTGCACATGTTAATGACTGAGGAGGAGATAGAGGGTTTCAATAGCCTTCAAGGCAGTGCGCAAGTTTTGCAACTTGGGGCACCATTGAGACAGAGAAGGTGGTGGTTGATGAAGGCATGACCACCTCACCAAGCACAATGGAGGCCGTCCCAAGGAGAATGACAAGAAGCATGACAAAAGGGGAGGATTTTCCCTCTTTATCCTTGTTTAGAATTATTTAATTTGAATTCTATTAAGTTAGCTTGATTGACTATTTTAAGTTGACTTGTTAACTCAAAGATTAGCTTAACCTAAGCCACCATGCTAATCCAATTTTACTTGTTTTGTAGGTTGATTAGGAGGTGGTGCAAGGAAGGACAAGTGGCGCGTTTGGATGGCTTTTGGAGAGCACATGCAGAAGAGAGAGAAGGAGCAAAGCTTTTTAGAAACATCTAGAAAGGAGGACCACATGCCTTGGCCACCAAGACGTCTAGAATCATCTAGAAAGTGCCTTCACCTTGCCGAGAAGGCTTCTAGATGGTGTGCATGTGCTCTTTTGTTGACCTACCTTCTAGATGCTAGGTTTTGTTATTTGTTATGTAGCCCTTTGAGACTATTTGTTTTTGCTTAGAGGCACCTACACGCATCTATTTAAGGGGACCTCTAACACTTGTAAAAGAATTGAATATTTTGAAGAATTTAAAGCACCTTTGTGTATCAACCATTGTGAGAGTTTTCTCCCTAGGGAGTGAATACTTTTAAACCTTATCTTGAGCCTTGACTCAAGTGGCGGCACCATCCACTCATCTTCAAAGGATCCATGACTATGGCCTCTCCTTTGTAGTGGTATGCTTCTCACATTCTCATTTTTCTTCTTTCCATTTTATATGTTTTATTCTTCTTTGTTTGATCTCGGGTTTATAAGTTTCATGGGCATTTCCTTTTCGTTTTACTTTGAACCAACACATCCCTTCCTTCTCTAAAGCTTTGTGAAATAAATCTTCACATCTAGATAGCTTGCTATCTTAATATCCAGTGAGAATTTTCACTTAGCTTTCTTAAGAAATCATCACCATAGTCATGAATGTTAAAAGGAACTAAGATAATCTTACATCAGTGGTTCTGCTAGATTGTGGGGCATCTCAATTTTATTTCGTTAGAACTCATAGCACGTTGTAGGCGGAGAAAAGAATAAAATCTTCCTTTTGTTGTCGAAGTGGGAGATGGGCATAAGGTGCATTGCCAAGGGAAGTGCCAAGGATTTTTCCTAGATCTACAGGGATTGCAGATTCAATAACAATTTTTCATATTTGATTTAGGAGGGGCTAACATTGTTTTAGGATTGGAGTGGCTAGCAAGTGTAGGGGAGGTCAAAGCTGATTTCAGGCAATTACGATTAACTATTACAAAAGGTGATAGCGAACAGATATTAACAGGAGACCCAACCCTGTCCAAATCTAAAACTTCATTCAAGAGATTGCTACAGGAAATGAAGAGTGAAAGCTCTTATTTTCTGATCAAATGGCAGGAAGAAAGGGAAGTCAACAAGTTGTCTGTTGTTCCGGTTGGATTGCTTCGAATCTTGGAATCACATGCTGAAATATTCCAAGATCTAGTGGGATTGCCTCCTAGACACATATGATCATGCCATTCATCTTCAAGAAGGAGCTTCCATTCCCAATCTTATACCTTACAAGTACTCTCATCACCAAAAAAACGAGATTAAAAATATGGTGCAGGATATGCTTAATGCTACAATTATTCAGCCTAGCATGAGCTCCTATTCAAGCCCAATAATTCTGGTAAAGAAAAAAGATGGAGGATGGCGCTTTTGTGTCGATTACAAGGCTTTTAAACAAGATCACCATTCCAAATAAATTCCCTATTCCCATAATAGAGGAATTATTGGATGAATTGACAGGAGCAACTGTTTTCTCCAAGTTGGATTTGAAATTTGGGTATCATTAAATTCAAATGCGGGCAAAGGATATTGAGAAGACTGCCTTTAGAACTCATGATGATCATTATGAGTTTTTAGTTATGTCATTCGAGCTTACTAATGTGCACCAACCACTTTCTAGTCCTTAATGGATGAAATTCTTAAGCCTTTTCTAAGGAGGTTTTGTGCTAGTTTTCTTTAATGATATTATGGTTTACAGCCTTAATTTAAACACACGTGTGCAACATTTGGTGGAGGTTGGTGGAGGTTCTAAAGGTGTTTTGCAACAACAAATTGAGGATTAATAAGAAAAAGTACAGTTTTGGACAGCCTTGAGCACTTGGGCCACATCATCTCAGACAAAAGGGTGGCTGCAGATCCTACAAAAGTCAATACCATGTGAAGTTGGCCTGTCCTTAAAGATGCTAAAGCCTTAAGAGGAGTTTTAGGTTTGATAGGGTACTACGGTAGATTCATGCAAGGATATGGAAAGATTTCTAAACCCCTTACCCAATTGTTAAATAAGGATGATTTTAAACGGAGTAGAGTCTCAACAAGCTTTTAAAGCACTCAAAGGGACTATTTCTCAACTGCCAATTTTAGCCGTCCCTGATTTTTCCAAACCTTTCATCATTGAAATAGATACCTCTAGCACCACTAGCCTTTTGGAGCCAGGCCTTATCGGATATGGGCCAAAACAAGTCAGTTTATGAGTGGGGATTAATGGTAGTGGTTCAGGCAATACAAAAATGGAAACAATATTTGATGGGCAGTCATTTCATAGTTGTTACTGACCACAAAAGTTTGAGATTCCTCGATGACTAGAGGTTGTTAACAGAAAAGTAGTTCAAATGGGCATCGAAACTTATTGGCTTTGATTTTAAGGTCCAATACAAGCCTGGGAAGGAGAATACAGTTGCTGATGCGTTATCCAGAAAAGGGTATTTCCTGGCCCTATCTAGTTTTTAAATAGATGAGTGGGAAGCTTGGGATGCCGAGGTTCAATAGGATGCCAAGCTCTCCTCTTTGATACAGGATTTGGTGGTGGATTCCAAAGCTCACCTTAGCTATGAATGGAGGAAAGGGAGATTGTTCTATCAAGGTAAATTGGTTTTACCACGTCAGTATTCATGCATTCCACTTCTCATTAAGGATTTACATGAACCTCCCTTGGGGGGCCATAATGGGTATTTTCGGACCTTCAAGAGAGTTGTTGGAGTGGTACACTGGGAGCGTACGAGGAAGGATATTAAAGACTTTGTGATGCAGTGTGAGGTTTGTCAACGTAATAAGACAGAAACCTTGGGTCCCGCTGGGTTGCTTCAGCTATTACCTTTCCCACGCAAGTAAGGTCTGATATATCTATGGATTTTATTGGCGGGCTTCCAAAGGCACAAGGGAAGGACACTATCTTTGTGGTGGTTGATAGACTAACGAAATATGCTCATTTCTTTCCTTTAGCACATCCTTATACGGCATCAGATATGGCCCAACTGTTCCTTCACGAGGTGGTCAAATTGCATGCGTTTCCTTCCACCATTGTATCAGATCATGACCAGCTGTTAATTTTTGGTGTGAATTATTTCGTCAAGCAAGAACCAAGCTGAAATTTAGTACTGCTTACAATCCTCAATCGGATGGTCAAACAGTGGTAGTCAATCGTTGCTTGGAAACCTACCTCTGTTGCATGATGGGTTCCCAACCAAAGAAATGGCCCAAGTGGTTACCTTGGGCAGAATTTTGGTTCAACACTAACTATAGTGCTTCAACCAAGATGACTCCCTTCAAAGCTCTATATGGACGAGATCCTCCCTTGTTTATTATAGGGACTACTATTCCCTCTAACGTGGATAGTGTGTGAATCAATTGCAACAAGAAAGAGATGATATTTTAAATGAGTTACGCACCAATTTGTGTAAGGTGCAAAATCATAATCGTGTACAGGCTAATAATCATCATAGAGACGTGGAATACTAGGTTGGGAATTGGGTTTATCTAAAGCTCCAACCCAATGAAAAACTTTGTCCCTGCTTTTATGGACCCTATCCAGTGGTTGCTCACATTGGCCAAGTTGCTTACAAATTGAACTTACCCCCTCACAGCAGAATACATCCCGTTTTCCATGTATCCTTGCTGAAAAAGGCCATACAACCCTATGTTGTATCTCAACCCCTACCTACCTCTTATGCTGAAGGAAGACTATATCTTAGAAGTTTATCCAGAGCAGTCGTTGGGTGTTCGGACTACAAGCCAAGGAGAATTAGAAGTCTTGATTCCGTGGCAAAATCTTCCAACTACGGAGAATAGCTAGGAATTGGTTGCCTGCATCAACAAGGAATTCCCTGAATTTCACCTTGAGGACAAGGTGAAACTCATGGAGAGGTTTGGTATTGATAGGTTTGGTATTGTATATAGGAGAAGGAAGAAATTAGACAGTTAATATAGTTATGATTTATAACTGTCACAGTCATTATATAAAGACTGTTTAGGAGCTAGGAGGGGGCTGTTCTGTTTTTGAGAATAGGAAGGGCTAAGGAGAGTGAGGTTTCTCTAACACCTCATAGGAGACTGCTGTGTACTTTGTTGTTTTGGGTTCTAATCCCTATCACATGGTAAGGGTTTAGAGTCAGTTGTAATAAGAGTGCTTTTCTGTATATCAGTTCTATCAATAGGCATCTACTAAGTAGTGAGCTATCACTTTTGGATAAAAAAGAAATCATTCTTCAACGGAAAATAATAGTATAACTTAAAAATTAGAATAAAGATTACAAAACAAAACAAGAATCAGTATTTGAATCACAACTGCACGCAAAATACATGGAGAAAAAAAAAATTATAACGCAAGAAAGAAGTAAAATAATCCTCAAGAGAGCTTCCCATACCAGAGATAGTAACACTTTTCCTATATTCCCGTAGAAGTTGACCCATGAATCTAGAAAGATGGGATTCAAAATAAGTTCGTACGAAAATATATAATCAAATGACAAGAAATATCACTAACGAAGGTGAGTAATGACATACTTTGGTCTATTGATTGCACAACCATCTGTCCATAGTTTGCTACTCCACCAGAAAAATCAAGTAGAATGTTACCAATGCTGAAGCCATCAGTACTTTTTCTCAGGAAGTTCATAACTGCCTACATTCATAAGACACATAATCACATGGAGTGCGAGAGGATGTAAAGCAAGTCAGGCCTGACTCTGTTGAGAGATTAGAAAAATGAATGATGATATATAATTTCCTTTAATTTATTGTTATAATACACTAACATAATTGAGATAAATAAGGCCTACTTCATCGAATAACAAACCATTCAAGTTTTAAAAGTTTATTATTACAGATCTGGAGCTAGATCAGTTACGTTTTCCATTTAAATGGAAAAGTCTAGTACAGTATGATAGCTCACGATTTCATACCAGTCAATTATATTACATGAAGTATGTGGCTAAAGCCCAAATAATGGACGATGCCAACAATAGAAAATGGTGCTTCAACTATCACCAACTATCACTACAGGAATAATAACCTATTAAAGGATACAATGAAAGGAGAAAGAATTGAGTTCCAACTTTCCTCTGCCATCTGACTCCTTATGTTTAATAACTTGGTGTTTCTATCACTAGCAGGAAGGTATTGATTTTAAGTAGTAATGACTAGAAGGACATCGGAAAAGAACATGATAGGTTCATTGGTATTTAGTTTCTGCCAAGAAATTTTACTTTAAAAAAAGATATGTCAATAACAGTCTGAAGATGAAAAGAAGACAAATAAATTTGAAAAAGAATCCCGACCTGAGGAATGTACTTTATAACAGTCATAGTTACTTGAATTGTGCTGCAACAAAATAAATGTAAACAAAAAAGTTAGAAAAAAAAATTAATTACATCCAAAGACTAAAGCAACCTAATATTTTGTATTAACACAGAAGAACATGGACTGTAGCACTACAGCAAAGGTGGATCTGAGGTATTTCGATATACAGAAGAAGATTCTAAGCTTTGTCCTAACATCATACCATAAGCTGAGCCATGGTGGTAAGAACCCCAACACATGAAAAAATTTAAATGTCTTCATAAGATTGGTCACAAAATAAGAAATCATAAAGGTTCTCAAATGATAGCCAATATTCTTAAGCTGCCACACATTAGTTCATTCATCTGTGCTCTCAAATTAGAACATAAATACTTTCAGCCAAAGCTTCAATTTTATGTGCACCTGCCAACCCAAATGAAGAATAAACAGAAAACATTTGCCTAGATTGACCACATTATCTCCTTAGTAATTGATGAAAAAGAAATAAGCTTTCTCCTATTCTGCGAATAGCATGTCAGCTCGAGATGAATTAGGTGGTCTCAAGAAAGCATCGAAAAAATTACGACATGGGAGCTCCATAAATTGGGGTCATAAACTGGTTAAGAATAAACAATATCAAATCTCCAGTAGTAAAACAATTAACATCCGCTATAAAACCAAAAGTATATCCACGCATATATTCTATGAAATTAAATTGAAGGCCATAAAGAACGAAACAAAAGCAATTAACCACATAAGCATGGACAACATACTTGAATATGGAGATAAGCCAAAGCCAGGAATGATTTGACAAAGCAATAAAGAAACAAACTGCTGCAATAAGCCAAGCTACAGAGACAATTCCAATAGAAACTTTGGACACTTTCTGACTCCCACGCTACAAACAAACAATTACTAAGTTCAGCAAAAAATCAAGAACTCAGTCCATAGAACAAAAACGAAGAATATTCTCATTTTTCAACAATATCATTCTTACTTCATAGATTGCAATCTGAAACAACGTGATTGCCGTCAGTAGAACAGCATGGATCGAGAAAGCAACATCATTTGCAGCCACAGGTATCATCTGAAGTAGGCGGAATTAAAACCACATCAGCGATCTCTAAATGTTTATGCACACAACAAATATTACTTCAACTCTCAAACAATTCACAATTTTCCAATATCAAAATTTTCTCCAAAAAAGAACAACAAAAGAGTCCTTAACAGCTCCTTCAACAGCAGTTCTTATTTTTGTTCTCACGAAATGAACCACTTCTAGACTAGCCAATCGATCAGGAATCATCATTCATTCAACTCTAAAGATAATGATAGTACATTCAATAAACGAAACTTACACGACAATTTGTGATTCAAACATCATACATGCAGGGTCTGTTTACATAAACTTCAATGTAACCATTTTTAGAAGAGAAAAAAAAATACGTTTTTTCCTACAGTAAAATTAGTTTATATAGAAGTTATTTATCATCATAAATTATTTTACATTAGCTTTTCCAAAATTCTAAATGTTTTAACTTAGAAATAAGTTTATTTTACCATGCAGAAAAGTATATTTCATTTTTTCTTCATATTTTCCTGGAATACTAAGAAATTTATCGAGGAAACCATTCTCTCAGATTAAAACCATTCTCATATGTGGGCAAAATTGCCTTTCAGAGCGTGACATGACATGACATGACATGAAGAGTTTAGCACACATGAAACGTTGTCGTTTTCATTTAATTGATAAACAATTGAAGTGTGTTTGAGAAGGAACCTCTCCATAACCGTATTTGTCGAAGTATTGCTTCTGAATAGCAGAGCTGAAGTAGAGAGAAGCGTTGTATATGAGATAGGTACTGTGCTTGGTCAGATTCAGCAGCACGAAATCGAAGTTGAGCCCAACCACACTAAATTAAAAATAATAATAAATAATAATAATCAAATATTTAAGTTTAATCAAACACATAGAGGATGTGAGAAAAGGAAGATGGTACCTCCTCCTGCGAAAATTCAAGATGACTTGAGGGTAGAAACTGATGGACCAGGAAACGAAAGCGAACCAACCCAGAGCCTCGTACACAACTTCGAGTTCAAACGAATTCCACGAGGCCATTTTCTTCGCTCGCGGAACCGTAATCACCAACTGCGTAGGTGCGTTCCTTAAATATCAAAGACTATAACGCTGACGTAAACAATTGAATTATTTTAAATATCTGAAAAATTTACCAACTACATAATTTCAACATAAAAAGTTCGGTTTTATTTCGTTCACCACCGTTTTATAAATATTTAGTCTTTTTTATTTATATCTTATTTTGACCGATACTCAAATGGAAGGCTAATAATCCAATAACTAAGGAATTGGCATTTATTGAACTTAAAGTAGAATCATTTGATTTTAATTTAAATTTAATTTTTGAACGAAATAATTTTTTTAGTGTACTTTATTTCCCTTCGGTCCCTCTAAATAATCTATTTTTCTTCCATTCAACAGCAAAAACTGGGATCTTTGTTGTGATGAATAAATCAATTCTGAATACCCACCCCTGTTCAGAAGATCTTGCCATTGTGCTAGAGCTTACAAAATCATTTGAATAATCAACCCTTGCTTTACTTTAACGTAAAGATTCCCTTACCTGTACACTTATTCTTTATATTTATTTATTTATTCACTGTACGAGTACTTCTAAAACTTGGATTACTAATTTTGGTCCGTATTTAAATGATAAATAGTGTGGGCTCAAGAATAAAGCTAAACCGCATTAGGTCTTCAATAAAAGACGACTTAAAAAATATTTTTGTTATTAATATTTTCTAATTAATTAATTAATTATAAAAATATTTTAAGAAAAATAGTCTCAAAATAATATTTACGTACTGCTATGTCTATGTTAAATTAATTATAAAATTATGTTTGAGATAAAAAAGATCTCAAAAAGATAAAAGATATTTTATTACTAATATAATTTTATTATATTATTATAAGTTTATGTTTGAAAATAAAATTTAATTAATTTACTATTAGTGTATGTTAATATTTATTGGTATTAAAAATAATAATTAATAAGTTAAAATCTTTATTTAGTAAATTATAATTTTGTTTACGAAGAAGATAATGATTATTCATTATTATTCTCTTATAATTCTATTTTCTTCTTTCATCTTATTATCTTTTTGTCACTTCTCTTGTCTCTCCTTACTTTCTTTTCTTCTAAGAGTCATTCTTTTAGGGTTTTAACAGATTACATTCTTTCAATCTCATATTATCCGTGTGTACCAATTTTTCACCCTCATTTTTTATTAGTATGTTTTTTCTTTCTATTTGTGTTGTTGTAGCTTTTATTCTGTTTTGGATTTGTACTAAAATTAGAAATGCATTTCTTTTGTCCTGTTTAGTTTTTCTGTACTTTTCGATTTACGAATGTCAAGAATTTTTTTACATATATTTTGACGAGGAACTGAATTTTTCTACAAAATTATTAATTAGATAAGTGGTTAGTATTTTGGTAGATAATAGATTAATTTGAGTGTAATTCAAAGTTGGGTTTCTGTAGAAAGAAAATTTAAGTTTAGAAAAAAAAAAGACTTACTATCAAGTTGAGAAGAACCTAAGTTTATTGAAAAATGTATTAGACTCAAAAAGAAAAAAAAATTGATGAAAACATTGAGAATGAAATTATAAAATCTCTTCAATAATTGTTTAGAATTGATTTATTTTTTGTATATTGTAGATAAAAAAATTACCACACTTTAGATAGATGTGAACAATTTAAAATATATGAACATATTTTTTTTGTGTAGTGTTAACAAATAAGTTACTAGATTGTACATTTTTACAAGAAAACTGCTTTTGAATAATCTTTAAAACATGATAATTTGTTGGATAATGATAGTTTTAATTTATTTTCATAATTAAATATCTTAAGAGAAATTATAAGTTTGGAAAATGATAAACCAATTGATATTCTTAATTATATAAAAAAATTAGATTATTTTCCAAATGCCTATGTAACTTATAGAATAATGTTAACAGAAAAGGGGTATCAACCCTCCCTCATGATAGTGTAAATTTTCTATAGCTTAATAGAAAAGGTGTATCAACCCTAGAACCAGCTATAGGAATCTTCTTTGCTCTTTACCACCTAGACCTCGTTCTCTATGAGTTTGTGAGTTTAGTAAAGTTAATAATGACTTCAAAATGAGTATTCCTAACCAATGCATAACATTAGACTAACTTGCCATATCCTTCCTTCTTACGAAGGATATTGCCATACAAGTCACAACATTCAAACATTACATCTCACCCATTTATCTTGGAACTACCTCTTTGAAACATTTATATCATCATAATTAATTCCCCATAATTTGCTTTTCATATAAATCACTAGAAAATTTTCAGACTCGCTCATCGAGCAACTCGTGGAAATTTACTCGCTCAATGACTTCATGGGAACAAAATATATAATAATTCGCCCAATGAGAATATATTATTTGGACTTGAAGTTTTTGTCCCATTTTACATTTCCTTTCCTAATGCATTGGAGGTAATTGGTATAGAACAAATGTTAACATTTTCTATCATCCAACTATGGTGCATGTAAGTATTAATGTGTCTTTTATATTTACCACATTAAAATTAGCACATTTAACTTTATTCATTGTGTTAGGTATTTAGACATAATGAGTATGGAGCAAAACCAATCATAAGTGAATGAATTTCATCAGCCCAAACCATTAAAAAATCTAACAATACAAAGGTTCAAATCTAACAATATATGCAAACAAGGATGAGTACCTCACAAAGACTTGTTTACTTGGCTCTATACATTGAAGTGTTAGCCTTACTAAGTGTAACTTTTTTTTTAAGTTATGGTAATTATTCAACTAACTATTTATCCTTCATTGTAGGTCTCATTGGTGATTAATAGAAATCATTCCTGAAGATTGCCTAATTATTTTGTTTTGTTCTCTTCATAGAAAACCTAACAACAAACTAAATAACTTATTACAAGGGTAAAATTATAACTTTCATATCATCCCATTAATATATAACAGTTATGACTAATGTGACTTCAATTTAATAGTTATGACTAATGTGACTTATCAGGCAAGGTTTCTTGAGAACCAGACAAGATTAGAGGAACTCTCATAATAACTTTTCAATGAATTGTATGGTTTGAGGATCCATCACCTATATCAAAGGAGGAGATTATCCAAATAAGACAATGAACAATCTATCTCTTCTAACTTTTAGATTAGGTTTTGATTAACAATTTATTTTAAGTTAGACTAACCATTTTATTTAATGGATATTTATTTTTACTTTGGAAATGTTTATTATTTATTGAAAATGTTATATTTAAAATGTATATTCTGTTATGGATTTTTTTTAGGTTTTTCGTGCCTAAATCTATTCAATTAAAAACAATAAAAATAAAATTAAAAAATTTACACTTGTTAGTGCATTAACAAATGTAAATTTATTTTTATTAGCACATTAATAGACGTAAATTTACGTCTATTAGTGTAGTAACAGACTTAAATTTAATGTAATTTTGAGAAAAAAAATAAAAAAAATTTACATTTGCTGTCTCTTTAATTGACATGAATTTATGTTTGTTATACCTTCAAAAGACATTAATTTATATTTGTTGTTCAACCAACATACAAAAATTTATGTAAGGGATTTTAACAAATGTAAATTTATGTCTCCCACAATTACATTTGACCTATACCAAATGTAAAAAGCCTAAATAACAAATGTAAAAAACCTTCTTTGTGTTAGTAACCCAAAAGATTCACATGCATGTAATTTTTCCACACATGTAAGCATATCATTGAATTGACTAAAAAAAAAGGTAGAAGATGAACTTACTTTTTTTCCAAACTTTGATCAAATAGAATGATTACCCTATACCAAGATTGCTATGACGCACTCTGGTCTTCAAAGGATGGATTAAATTATTAGATTTCTAAAGAAAATACTGAGGAAGAGAAAAAAAATATGTTTTATATAACTCAATTAATTAGTTTTTTATTTATAACTCAAGCTTTTAATAATAAAATAATTGAGCTTCACTTACAATTGTCTACTCCTACTCTTAGCATTTTCTAGTTCTTACAACTTCAACGTAACAAACACATTATCTAAAACTTTTTTAAAACTTGATTTTGCAAAATAATCTAATTCTTAGCTTAGTTGTAGATAAATAACACGACATACAAAGATACAAGACATAAGGAAAATTAATCGTGTTATTTTATATTGATTCTTTGAAACACTCAAACTACATTTAGTTCTTAATTAACTTGATCAAGTGTCCAATAATATTGTAAGATACAAGTATTATTTGAACTCGACTACTTTGGCTAAACTATTTGAACAGAATCACTTATAGTTAATTTATAAATATTTTCTAGACACTTCAAATATTGATCCTCTTTATGGAAATGAAATTTAAACATTCTTTGAACAAGAAAATAAACATTTATTTTTGTAGAAAAAATATTTAAGACTTATCGTTTATTAGTAAAAGTATACTCAGTACTTATCCAAGTAAAACTTTATCAAACAAATACAAACAAAAAAGTTTGTTCAACCATAATATTTACATTTGCTTGATCAAACTTATGCTTTATATTATATTATTTAAGCAAATAATTAAAACTAAATAACAAAAATCATCTAAACTTTAATCTAGCCATTTCCGAATTAAATAATAAAAGTTATATGTGTTTTAAAATTTATTTTTCCAATCTCCACATATTAATATTCTAACATCAAATCTATTCATATAATATCATTTTAATCAAAAGTGCATTTAAAATATTTTCCATTTTATAAGTCTCTCTAAATACATCTCAACGAATAAATTAAAGAAAACAAATGTAAATATTGTAGTTGATAACTAGGATTACAAATACATCATAACTTATAACAACTTTTTGAAGAAAATTATGATATATATATATATATATATATATATATATATATATATACCAAAATCCTTTTAAAAAATTATATATCTCTTATATATATTTTAGGAATGCAAATAATGGTTTCTGTTTTAAACATATTAATTAGTTTTTTCAAATAGTATGAGATAAAAAGTTTTCATCGAACTAACTAGATATTAAAAATTACGTAAAAAAGTCATTACATATTCCAATGAGATGCAATTGTGACGGTTGCACACTCTTCTAAAAAATCGCCTTATCGTGTGTGATTGGTACTACAATTTGCAAGGTCATTCTAATCTTTGTTCTTAGACGTTATTGCAGCCAGATTCAACCTGTCAATATATATCTCAAGCGCATCTCTTTTCTTTGTTGACTTGCCTACTTTCTTTTGTCCTTCCTTATATAACTTTATGATTATTTAAATAGACATAAATCTATTCTTTAAGATTTTTTTCCCATTTGTATTTTTTTCTAGTAAACAAAATAAAATCACTCTTATAAATTTTAAATGATATATAAGATTTTAGTCATAACATTTTTTTTTGTTAAGTTTGCATAAGAAAGATCAATCATAAAAGAGTAATAAATTCTAAATTAATTGAATAGTTCCAAATATTCAAAGAGTATATTATGAGAGTGTACCTTCTTATTGGATTATTGGAAAGTAGGTGAAAGATTGGTACCTAAAGATCATCTCTCATTCTTAAACTAAGATCATCTCTTATTCTAAAACCTATCTTATAAAAAGTTTTTACGTCGTCTAATGAAACTAACTAATGAGGTACCAGTTTTATATCCTTAGCAACAAAGACAAGGACCTCCCAACAAGGTTACTGAATATTCAAGTTCATCATAAATCATTCACTGAACAATCCAACCCATCACGGATTGTTCATCAGAAAATCAAGATTACGTATTATCAATAAAATTAATAACCATGTACTATATAATTGATACTAACAAATAATATAACTTATTGATTAATATTAATTCACAATAATAACAAAATAGAGAATAATAATTTTATATAATATAATTTTATTGATGCAAAGGAGGAAGGGATCTAATGCCATGTGGCAATCACACTCTCCTTGCATACACAAAGGTGCACCAATCCTTGCCTCCAAGCACATTCTCGGCCAAAAGGTTTAATTGGGCTTGCATTAGCCCAATTTGAAGACTAAACAATAAAGTACTTTAGTATTTTTATTCTAGAACATGGCCTAACATGTGGCCTAAAATAAAAGCTACTCTAATGCTCCAATAATGTGTGCTCTCATATTTTGACGTCTTCTTTAGCCCATGAGAATAGCATTGGAAGCCCATGATGAATTTGATCCTCTTGAGGCAATCCCATTTGGATCCTTCTAAGCATGCCTCTTGTTATTGGGCTTCTTGGTGGGCTTTGGGCTTGAGATGCATGCAGGCCTAAGGATTTGTCCTCAAATCTTGATGTTCATCATCCATGGATCCTACAAAAGGAATTAAATCAGATATATTGAAAGTGGAATGAACACCATACTCATAAGGAAGATCTAATTGATAAGCAAGAATATATCTATAGTAGAGGACAAAAGAATAAGGTCTTGTTGTATTGTTGAAAGTTACTTGAAAATGAATAAGGCCTACTTCACCAAAATAATTTGGTGTACTTCGAGTTGTCTCAAACCTAGTAGGCAACATTAACTCAAAGTATGATTTTGCAAAATCTTTTGAGGAGTTTAAAACAATAGGAAGGGAAATTGGCTTAAAAAACTCAGTAAAAGTACAGATTGGGTTGAAAAAATGAGAATGATTGATGAAATGAGAAGAGTTAAAAGATTTGAGCACTCCCTTTAAAATTCTTGATTCAATGAGAATTGTGGGGGTGAGAGGTGCCTTTAGTAGCACTCCTTTCTTGAGTAGGATTTCTTCTTCCTCTTTCTCTATCTTCTCAAACTCTACTTTTTCTCTCTTTTTGTCAGATTCTTTCCTTTCCTCTTCTTCTCTATCTCTTCTTTCCTTCTCCTCTTTCTCTTTTTAGTCTCTTTCCCTATTGATTTTCATTTGTACTTGATTCGTAGCCACCTGAGTTGGGGTAAGAGGATGAAAGATAAATTATTTTTCTTTTGATAAAGGGTGATTTTGTTAGGAAGACCATTATGGATAGCTTGTCTTTCAAAATGCCACGGTCTTCCTAATAAAATATGACAATTATTCATGGGAACAATATCACATAAAACTTCATCTTTATAGTTCCCTATGGAAAATTGTATCTTCACTTGAGTTTTAACTATGATATCCCCATCTTCATTTAGGCAATGAAGTTTGTAAGGTTTAGGATGGGGTAACATAGCTACATTCAACTTTTCAACCACTCTAGTACTACAAAAATTAGAACAAGATTCATTGTCCATGATGAGAAAACATGTACTTTCCAAAATGTTACATCTTGTACAAAAGATGTTCTCTTTTAATAGATCATGGTCCTCTTTTTATGAGAGATGTCCACTATGGCGAGTAGCTCTCTTTCTTGGTGGAGATTTGGTACTCATGGTGATCTTGACAAGTTAAGAACATGGACAAAGAGTGAAGTAAGAAAAAACTTTCACAATTTCACCTCCAGGTAAGCGAGGTGAGTCACTTGGACTACTTAAGTACCAAAGCTTGTCCTTGCCAAGGTTACTTTTGCTACTTACTTAAATGCTCACTCAATTACACAAGCAATAAATGGAGAAGATAACTTGAGACTAGATCACTAACACACACAAACAAGCACAAAGCAAAACAAGAAAAAAATTACACTAAAACGGACCCTAAATTGGGAAAATTTTAGAGACTTGTGATGAAGCTTGGTGGAGACATGAAGCTCCAAGTGCAGCGGAGATGATGGAGGAAGCATGGAAGAGTGGAAGGCAAGTTTGTAGGCTCTTGCTTGCAATGGATAGGTGAAAGGATGAATGATTTAGAGGTGGTTCTAGTCTAGGAAGGGGGCTAGAGGTAAAAAGAGTAAGCTCTTTAAAAGATGACTCTCAAGTGGCAATAGTGAGGAGTGTTCTCAACTCAAAGTGTCTATTGCACAAAAATTCAAGAGTGAGTACAATGCTGAAAAATTAAGGCTTTTATACTCAAGCCAATTACACATGAGGAATCTTGACCCTTGGATGAGAAGGAGAAAGCATCTTGGCCTTTGATGCTAGCTTGGAGAAGAAGGCTTGATCTTGGCCATTGGATGATGCCTTGGAAAAGGAGGAAGCATTCCTAACCCTTGGATGCTTTGGATCCATGAGGTGTAAGAAGAAGTGTTGACTTCCACTTAGTCCACCTTGGCTCTTTTGATAGCTTATGGCCAAATCTCCTATTGGGCTTAGTCAAGCCCAATTTTATCAATTCAACTACTCATTGTTTGACTTATTATTCTAGAAAGCAAAGCCTAAAAAATGGGCCAATATTTTTGCTGTTCTATTGCTCTTTGAGACACCTCTTCAAATCTTCACATCTTCTTTGGCCCATGTGAAGAGTGTGAGAAGCCCATGTAGGTTTGGGCCATCTTGAATGAACCCCAATTGGATCTTTTTGAGCATGCTCTTTGTTATTGGGCCTCTTGATGGGCTTGGGCTTGAAGGTGCATGATGGCCATGGATTGGGCCTTGAGCATGATTTGGGCCTAGGCGTTGCCCAAGCTATAAGCCTTGTTGGGATCACATCATCCCCTCTGATGAAGGCATGACCACCTCCTTAGAAGCTCCCTCAAGAAGGATCACTAGAAGCATGTCTAGAGGGGAGTCTTCTATTCCATCACCTTTATCTTTGTTTTGCATTACTTTAGTTTGAATTCCCTAAGTTGGTTTCTAGTTGATTTATTTTGGTTGACTTGTTGACTTTGATCCAAAGTTGACCTTTGACCAAGATTAGATTAACTTAAGCCAACATGCTAATCCTTGTTTGTCTTGTTTTGTAGGTAATTAAGAGAAAGTAGAGCATGGCTAGGTGGCACTTGGTGATTGGAGCACTTAGATGAAGTGGAAGAGAGAGGAAAGCAAAAAACATAAAGCAAAAGCAAAAGTAGACATGTACCTTGTGTCCTTTTGCCTTTGTGGTTTATGCCTTAGAAGGTCACTTGGTCTCCTTCCTCTTTTGGCCTAGAATCCTCATGGGAATGCCTTTACCAATCATCTCCCTTCACTTGGCCAAGACTCACTCTCACATTAGGTTTAGGGTTTGCTAGTTAATCATCTTTCATGTTTTTGTATTTGCTAAAGGACCCCTATGAACTCCTATTTAAAGGGTGCTCCTTGTCTTGTAAAAGGGTTGATCATTTTGTTATACACTTTGTGCATTCAACCACCAATTTTTGTGAGCTCTCCTTCCTAGAAGTGAACTCACCTTTGCCTTATCTTGCTTGCAAGTGGCGGCACTATCACTCATCTCTAGGGCTTGGTTGGCTTAGATCCCCCTATGAGTGGCGTGCTTCTTCCATTCTTCATCTTCTATGCTTTCCATTTTTATTGTTTCTTCTTTCATTTTGCTCTTTAGTGTTGTTATTGCCGTGTGTGTTTAAGCTTGAATCCAACTCTCTTCTTCCTTTCATGAGCTTGAGAAATGAACCTTCACATCTAGATAACATTCTATCTTAATGTCTAGTGGGAATTTTTAAAAAGATTTCTTAAACAACTTCACCATATTCATAACTCTAAAAGGAAACAAGATAATCCTTCATCACCCTCCCTCTTGAAGAGGATCTGTCCTCAGATCAAGAGGGTTGTTTAAGGTTCACAACAACCAAATTTGAGGTTCCACCAGGATCAAACACATATATGCAATAGTCATCAAAGAAAATGGCATTAAAATCATGGAGACCATGCAACATACAAGAATGTGGAATTTGTGAAAATGGGCTTATAAAATGGAAAAAGGTTGATAATAGGCCCACTTCACACACAAAATGTCTTATACTTTGACTTAGATGATTTTTGAAAAGAGTTTTAAAGTCAAAGTGTGTTTTGGTACAATATGATGAGTAGTATGAAATAAGTGAATGAGATGGAGAACAAAATGTTTGAGATGGAAACAAAACAAAAGATTTAATGACAAAGTGAGAAGAGTTTAAAGATGGGAGAACTCCCTTTGTAAATTTGATCCTCATGGAAGGAATTGGTGAAGGATGGTACACCAAATCCCTAACAATGAGTTCCCCTTTTACTTTTGAAATGCTTTTTAACTCTACCACTTGTAATTGTATTTCAAGCTCACGCTCTTGTCTTATTTTCTCTCTTTCTTCTAATTCTTTTCTCTCATTCTCTTCTTTGGCTTTTCTAAGACTTTCCTTATCTCTTTTCTTCTTCTCATTTTTCTCATATTCCTCTTGCTCTCTTTTCTTTTTCTCAGCACGAAGCTTCTCAAGCTTTTCTTTTACTCTTTGCATATCAAGCTCTCGAAACTTTTCAAGCTTCTCTCGTGCTCGCTTTTATTTTTCTCTCTCTCTTTTTTCACTCAAGAGCAAGTCCAAATTGTTCTTAAAATCTTTTTCTAGTCTAGAAAACTTAGCAAGATTTTGGATGAATGCATCACCTATGTCAATAAAGTCTTCTATCATAGACTGTTGCTCTTTAGTGATCCTAAATGAAGGGGGAATGAAATGTTTCCACATGCATGCTTTTAATTCAGAAAATGTGTTAATGCATGATTTTCTCCCCTTTTTCACTCTATACTGCCTCTCTTGCCACCACTCGGATGCACATCCTATAAACTTAGAAATTATATGCCTAAGAATGTTAAGTTAACTATATTTACTAAACAATGGTTGCACCAACTTCTCTGTATCCCACATCCAATCTCTAAATGATATTGGTCCTATATCCTCTCCAAAGAATGGAATGTCACTATGAAATGTATGATGCAACTCATGACTACCATGCTTATGCAACCTAGGACTATATGTAGAATATGTACTCATGGTGATTGAATGAACTTATGCAACTTGAATAAAGTGTAGTAGAGGAAATCAATCACAAGTGGACCTCCAAGTTAGGCGAGGTGAGTCTTTAAGACTTCTTAAATACCAAGGCCAATCCTTGCCAAGATACACTTGTAAAAGGTTTCAAATATCACACAATTGCCTAAGTGCTAAGTAAATAGAATCACTTGAGTCACTAAGCACAAAACAAGCAAACAAGACTCAAAGAAATTTAATACTAAAAACGGACCCCTAAATGGAAAAAGATTAGAGACTTTGGTCGCACACTTAAGCCTCTATGCAACATGAAAACATGAATATAGCTATGCGGCCAAAAGTAAGGTGAAAAAGCACTTAGAACTTTCAACACACTTACAACTAAAAAAGAATCACTAATGGAGGGTGAAGGTTCTACTTAGGAGATGGGATTGGACACCTTGTGGTTCCCCAAGACACCTAAGTAGTCCAAATTACAAAGCAAAGAATAAGCTACAAAGTGGTAACAATTTGCATGCAATAATGTGCAGCAAAAGCACTCCAATTGTTGTTTCCAAGAGAGCAATCGAGAGCACCATTTTTTGTGAATTTGAAGGCCTTAGTTGATGGCCAAAGGTAAGCACCAATTAGGGACTTTGTGAGGCAGCAAACACCTCTTGAAATGGCTTTGAATTGGCACCAAATGACCACAATATAGTTGCAAAAAAAAATACAATAAAACAATACACAAAAACTATGCCAAGGCAAATGTTAGTACTCAACACTCATGCCAAGAAAATTAAGGCTCAAACTCTCCAAATTTGGTGAAGGGAAGGGTAAAAAAAAAATGAGCACAACCTTTAGAGATTTACTCCTCAACCACCCCCTAAGATGCTACCTATGCTAGCAACCAAATCAAAATAAAACACTTAATTCATATCCATAAGCATTGGAACCAACATTACTTGCCAAATGAAAGAAAAAAATACACAAGAAAAGCGAATTAGGAAATGCTAAACCAAATGAAATTATAGTGACAAGACAAAATTGAAATGCCAAGAATGGACAACCAAAAAAATTAAAGGCACACAAGGAGGGAAGCACAACAAAGAGAATCCTAGAAGGGAACTAGAATGGATCTACAAAAACAAAATAGAAACTGCAGTACTTGTACGAAGACCTATAGTCCTTTATGCATTGATGCCAATGGGAGGGTGTACACCGCTCCAAATTAAAGGCATTTGATAGCAATAAAGGAGACACACTTAAGCCAAGACATTGATGGACAAAAAGCACTAAAAATAGAGCTGAAAACACACCAAAGCACATAAACAGAGAAAGCTGGAAAAAATACTGCACCATTAAAAATGTTGACAATTGCCTCAACTTTGAGGATATATCATATTTTTTGTATTGCACATTTTTTGTCACAATATTTTTTTTAAATTTTCGTCCAGATGTTCTTTAAGTCAGAGAAAATTAGCAAGGGAATTGGTGCAGTGGATCGTTCCAGTTAAATCAAACAAAAACAGTGTGCGTTTGGAAAACAAAGTGAAAAAAAAGGCACAACAAGCCTGAAAACGCTGATTGTTGGCCAAACTTTGATGAATTATTGCAAATTCATATCTCAATGGTTTTGAGTGATTCTTGTTGCAAAAATTTCGTTTATATCTTATATTTTAGGCACAACAAACAATTAAAATTAACAGGCACTGTATCACTCAAGAGAATTAACAAACAGAAGGTGTGCGCTCTGGAAAACAGAGAAACTGGAGCAGATTGCTCTCTAAAATTTTTTGGAGATGTTCAAACGAAAATCCAGTGGATTGGAACATGATTATGAACTAAAATCATACATGAATAAAAGATGAACATCTCAAGACCCTAAGGTACCACAACCAACGATGAAAATGGTTTAATCTTGGCAAGAAAACTGTCCAGCCATCCACACGCATAGTGTAAGCATCATTTGCGTAGTTGTGAAATGGTGGCACTGTTTCAAGCTAGTAAAATAGAAAAATGAAAGAAATAAACGGTGGAAATGAAACAAAAGTGAAAAAGAAGACCATAGACAAAACTTAAACGGTAAAAAAATGAAAAACAAGCAAGATTCACCAATTAAAATGCAAGAAACTCAATAGCAAGGAAGAAAAGAACAAGTGCTGGAAAACGAAAATGGAACCTAAAACAGATTTGCATCAATGAAGCAAGGAGTACTACAAGATGAATCAATGGAGATTCATGTAGCCTCAATGTCAAACGGTGGAGAGCAACAAGAGCATGAGAAAACAACAAAAAAATTAAAGAAAACTGTGGAGAAGAAGAGACAAAACGAAAATTGAAACAAGACACAAGTATGACCAAGAACCTTACCTAAACCAAGAGGATGGATGCACCAAAGGCTTAGATGGCTCTAGATACCACTATGATGGAGCTTGGTGGAGACATGAAGCTCCAAGTGCAGCGGAAATGATGGAGGAAGCATGGAAGAGTGGAAGGCAAGTTTGTAGGCTCTTGCTTGCAATGGATAGGTGAAAGGATGAATGATTTAGAGGTGGTTCTAGCCTAAGAAGGGGGCTATAGGTAAAGAGAGTAAGCTCTCTAAAAGATGACTCTCAAGTGGCAATAGTGAGGAGTGTTCTCAACTCAAAGTGTCTATTGCACAAAAATTCAAGAGTGAGTACAATGCTGAAAAATTAAGGCATCTTGGCCTTTGATGCTAGCTTGGAGAAGAAGGCTTGATCTTGGCCATTGGATGATGCCTTGGAAAAGGAGGAAGCATTCCTAACCCTTGGATGCTTTGGATCCATGAGGTGTAGGAAGAAGTGTTGACTTCCACTTAGTCCACCTTGGCTCTTTTGATAGCTCATGGCCAAATCTCCTATTGGGCTTAGTCAAGCCCAATTTTATCAATTCAACTACTCATTGTTTGACTTATTATTCTAGAAAGCAAAGCCTAAACAATGGGCCAATATTTTTTCTATTCTATTGCTCTTTGAGACACCTCTTCAAATCATCACATCTTCTTTGGCCTATGTGAAGAGTGTGAGAAGCCCATGTGGGTTTGGGCCATCTTGAATGAAGCCCAATTGGATCTTTTTGAGCATGCTCTTTGTTATTGGGCCTCTTGATGGGCTTGGGCTTGAAGGTTCATGATGACCATGGATTGGGCCTTGAGCATGATTTGGGCCTAGGCGTTGCCCAAGCTATAAGCCTTGTTGGGATCACATCACTTTGGTCTCATAAATTAAGCTACTATGCAAAGGAAAAACATGAATATAAACTATGCGGCCTAAGGCAAGGTGAAAAAGCACTTCGAACTTTCAGCACACTTACCACTAAAAGCGTTTGAACTATATGGGAGAAAGGTTCTACTTAGGAGATGAGATTGAACACCTTGTGGTTCCCCAAGACACCTAAGTAGGCCAAAATTACAAGGAACAACTTTTAAAGAAAGTTTGGTGCACTATTTTGGTACTCAAAATGAAGCTAACCAATACCATTTAATGTGTCAGATTTTTATGCCAAAAGAAGCAATTTTAGCAAACAAAGGGAGCTTAAAAAAGGTACCAAATATGGTGTCCAAAAGATACAAAAAGATAAACAAAAGAAAGCTAAACAAGAAACAATTAAATGTCCAAAAGGTGGTGCTAATGAGTTGCCAATAATGCACAATGCCGAGAGCAAAACTAGGCTCTTCTTTAATGCACAAAGTTCATCACTAAATAAGGCACTTGTAAAGCACCTTAAGACCACCAAATTGAAGTGCAAAACAACAACAAAATAGTCACGGTTGGAGGAAAAACAACCACACAAACCTGCACCAAAAAACAATAAAGAAAAACTATGCCAATCCAAAATATTAACACTCACACTCACAATATTTGGAAGCAAAAGGAGGAAGCACTCAAGAATCAAGTAAACTAATGTTTACCTTAAACTCCACCTCCTAAAATGCTACCACTAGAATAGAAATCATTCATAGAGTTTAATCCCCACAATACCATAGAAAGCATAAGGCCAACAAACTTGAATTTAGCCAAGAAAGAAAGCAAGAAAAGCTAATTAAAGAAGCTAACCAAATGAAAGTAAAATGAAACATGACTGAAAGGAAAGCCAAGAAATGACAAGCAAGAAATTAAGGCAAGAAATAAAGGCTAGCACAATAAATATGAACCTAGAATAACACTAGAATTGAAGAAGAAAGCTGAAAAATGGAGAAGGAAAAGTCCTCATAAAACAGCCACTGTACTCATTGCAAATTTGTGCCAAATTGAGGGAATAAAATCCACTTCTATTGAAGGAAAACTCAAAGCAATATGGAGTACACAATTAAGCAATCAATTATAACAACTAAGAGAACTTTAGAAGCTGCCAACACACTAGAAACTGCAAGAAATTTGGAAAATCCTAAAGTTGTAAGGCCAGAAAACGAGATTTTATGCCTCTAATTCAAAGATTTATCATATTTTTTGTACTCAACATTTTTGAGTGATTTTTTTTCGTCTATCTCTTAGCTTCAAGAGGCAAAAATCAGAAAAAATTTTGGTCAATCCATGCGTTCAGAATAAATCACAAACAGTAGGTGTGCGTGTAGTGAAAACTGAAAATCAGACTAGAGCAGACTTGCTCACGGAAATTTTAAGATGTTTTATGAAATTCAAGATAAATGAACTTGGTTATGATCTAGAATCAAACATGAATCACAAAAGAACATCTACGACACTAAAAAGCATAATCCAATCGGTGAAATGGAAGAAAAATAGTGAGACATTTGCCTTACACATCCACAAGCATCAATTAAAGTTCATAGCTCAAATGTGTGATATAGGACTTGGTTCTCATCAAGCAAATGCATAATTTAACAATATGAATGAAAATGAAGATGAAACAAAGGGCTTAAACATGACTTAAGACAAAATACAACATAATGAACTGAAAATTAAAAGATGCACCGATTAAAATGAAGAAAAACAACAACAATCAAAGAACACACTAACACAAAAAAGCCTTTTAACGTCTGATATTTTTGACCTTTGACGTCTGCCTAAACATCGACATCATACTGGGTGACATCAAAATAACATCGAAAAACAGAACAGACGTCACTTAACGTCGGGGCAGTAGGGGTCCGACGTTATCCAACGTTGGGGCGAAAAGCAACAAACGTCAGGTGCATAATGAGAGTTAGAGTTTTACATGACTTGTGACTAATTTCTTTGGAGGTGTGTGGTCTACGAGGCTTTGGGTGATACCTTAAGGATGAACTTTGTTGTGACATTCCTTTAGTTGTGGCTCAGAATGATATCCCTTGGGTTGTGGCTTGGGATAGAGGGTAAACACGTGACATTCCTTGACTTGTGGCTCAAAATGACATCCCTTAAGTTGTGGCTCGAGATGGTGAATGGACACGAGCATTTCTTGAGTTGTGGCTGAGATTGATGAGTGGATCCGGTGTGAGTGTGCGAGTTGTGGCTTGTACGGGTGGGTCCAAGGAGATTTCCCTCTTCGGTGTTAGCCAGTGAGTTTCGTAGTCTTGGGATAATTATGAACTATGGTTCGTATTGGGAACTCCACCTGGCGTTATGGAGTGTGGTCCATAGCAGGTTTCCCACACGTGTTCTTCTACAAGTTGTGGCTTGTAGGTGGAGGCAGCAAATGGTATCTTGAGGTTATCATCTAAAGACGTATAACATGGATAACATGATGGTCGTCGTGTGGTATGGAAACAAAGGATAGAGTTCCTTTGATGAGTGTATGCATATATATTTGAATTGTATATATAATTTGATATTATTAACTCACCCTATCTGCTTATGTTTGGCGATGATCGTGTAATGCGTTACACGGGAGCAGATGATGTTACAGGTGGTTCTGGTGAGGCATAACATCGAAGAGAGGGCTAGCTGGGAAAAGCTTTTACCGAGCTTTTATTATTTGTGGATTTACGATATTTTGTAAACATTTACTTTTATCAGACTTGGAACTTGTAGTTGATATTTAAATTCTCTGGATTTTAAATTAATAAAGATTTAATAAAGGTTTTCATTTTCCCTTGTTTTGAAAAAAGGCAGTTTAAATTAATGCGTATATATTATCAATTTTATTTATTTTATTTTAAATTAGTAATATTCGACCGAGATGTTACAACTACTAGCAAGAAGAATATTATCAACATAATATAAGAATGATGAATTGACTCTCACTAGTCTTCAAGTATATGCACTGATTTGAGACATTTTCCTTAACACTAAAAGAAGTGACCACCAAGTCAAATTTTAAATACCATTATCTAGAAGCTTGTGTTAGCCCATAAATAGATATTTTTCAACCTGCAAACCAAATGCTCTTTGCCTTACTACAAGAAATATCGTATTTAGCGACGGATTAATATCGAAAAATATATATATCCGTCGGTAATTGCCATTTACCGACGAAATTACCGACGGACACCCATGATTACCATTACCGACGGATTGATTCGTCGATAATGACTGTATGGAATTTTGAACTCAGTTTCTGACGGATTCATCCGTCGGTAATGTCTATGCGAAATTAGCCCCAACGGAGTCGCGTACTTACCGACGGATTATATCCTTTGGTAAAGTTCGCGGTATTATGAAATCACAGCTCACTTTCTTTTTCCCCAAATTGAGAAACTTCCTCTAAAATCACCACGCCACTGCCGCTCTCACCATCGCCATTGCTCTGCCATTACCTCGCCGGTGCCGTCGCCTCGCCGCTGTCGTCGCCTCGCCGCTGCCACCGTGGGTCGGAGTTCCACCATCACCTCTCTCCCCCAAATTCACCACGCCAATTGCGCTGCTACTGCTCACCAACGTCGCCATTGCGCTACCGTCGCCTCGCCGCTGCTGTCGCCTCTTTGCTGCCATCGTGGGTCTGAGTTCCACGTTCGAAGATCGGCTGGGTTCGACGTCGAAGCGGCTCTGTCTTCTCACCGGCCACCGCGTTCGTCGACCTTGACCTTGGTTTTGGTGAGTTTAATTCATTCTTCTTCTTGCCATTGTTATCGCTGCTAGGTTTTCTCATTGGTTTTTGATTGGTAAGGAATTGTATTCTGGATTGCCGGTGCTGTCACTCTCGCTGGCTAGCCACTGCACTGTTCCACAAAGCGCTGATTTTGGTCCCAGAGCACTGATCTTGTGGTGTGTTTGCGAGATAGGAGCCATTGTAAGGTGTGTTTGCCGATTAGTTCTGTTTTTGGTTTAATTATTGTTGATTGATGCTTAGTCCAAATTGAGATTGGTTGAATTGTTATATGCATTTGGATTGGTTCTGTTTTTGGTTTGATTGCTAATTGATGCTTAGTCTAAATTGAAATTGT
>Ga0214542_1003035_pt1 | contig 34595 bp, 31 predicted proteins | sample CNSS1metaG_FD_160096 | JGI IMG/M metagenome (GOLD analysis project Ga0214542, IMG submission 160096) | Root nodule microbial communities from cowpea collected in UCLA plant growth center, Los Angeles, California, USA - CNSS1 | ecosystem: Host-associated > Plants > Roots > Nodule | place: USA...
TCAAGTGTTTTGGCTTGTGTTTTCACTCAAAATACTCATGCAAGTAAACACTCATAATACTTAACAAGACTCTAATATTCACAAACTTTCAGAAAACATGCATTCAAAGATCATGAGGACTTTTTACATGTTATAATGGGGCCAAGGCAAAGGTAGGACAAATTTTAGGATTTTTGGGTTTTTCAAATAGTAATGTAGGAAGAATAATGGAGCATAATTTCAAAAACAACTCTTTTTCGTTTATTGCTTTGTTGCTCTCTCTTTTTTTAGAAAGCAATTATTTTTTTCATTTCAACACTTTTTCATCAACAATTTTTCCTTTTGGCATTTTTATTAATTTGTGGGTGAGGTACTCACCCATACACTTTATTCCTCAACCAATTCTAACATAATCTACTAGCTCCTTTCTTTCTTCCTAAGGTAAGAAAAAACATAGTCTTTTTCTTTTTAAGGATATGCAAAAGGCTTAAAACAAGAAAAATAGGTCTTAATGATGTTCATTACTTTTATCTAGTGTTGATGTGAAATAAAATACCACAGAACAAGTTTTGAAATGGCTCAATTTTGCCCAGGAGTGCAAAAGGATAAGTGTGTGGGTATGATGAGTGCATATTTTTGCCCTCATTTAATGCTTAATTCTGGGTATTTAATTGAATTTGTGTGCTTAAAGAGTGATTTAATTGACAGTTATGATAATTTGGTTGTTTGAGCTTGTGTGATAAAAATGTCTTAAAAAGTGATTTTTAGTTGTATAAATTATTTTTGGATATTTTAACGTTTGTTGATGTAGCTGAAGTTAAGATTAAGTTCATTTAAAGGTGGGAAAATAAATTGATTAAAGTTACAAAACACCTTTAAACAAGGCTAAAATCATCAAGTTCTAGAAAAATCACTTATGCACCCCATACATTGCTTATACACTCCCCTCTTTCCAAATGGGTTACAGAAACGCTACTTCTACAACCCTAACTTTGTCTATTTTCACCCCTCTTTTCACTCATAAACTAAGAGGCACTTAGATCATGCCATGTGAAAATCCCTAACTTTCAAATCTGTCCAACCATATGATGACACATGTCATGATCCTCCACTCACTAAACTGGTCAAGCATACGTTGCCACGTCATCATGATCTTCAACCTTCATCTCTCCCATTAGAAACCCTAGGCAGCCATGGAAACCACCATTTTAGTGCCGACAACACCTCCTCCACATTGATGTAAACAACACAACCTCCACGGGTGAGACGAACCAGAATCATCGTCGCAACAGCCACCGCGAGCCAGAACTAGTACCTATATGGACTAGAGTGCATCTTCAACGCACCTGCAATGCCAGCATCATCGTCAACCATGGAAGCCACACAAAGCATCCACCATTGCAACAAAACCCTAATGGAGGAAAGATAAATCTGATTTGAGAGAGAGTGCACTTTGACATGTGGCAGCTCCTCACTAGACAATCAAATCTGGTCAAACATTGGATTTTCCAGCAAATTTGGACCATAGGATTGAAAATGGCTTATTTAGAAAATTAATGCAAATATTATTTGGTGATAATTTATCAAATATCTTTAAATAATTAATTTATTTAATTATATCATAAATTATTAACCAACTATATTTGTAAAATATTTTTAAAACTAACTATCTCTCCAAATATTTTTAAAATCACTATAAAGATAAATAATATTTATCTTTATTTTAAAAGATATTTGAGAGGTTTTAGCAATCGAAAAGCCCAATCCAAGTCCTATATAAAGAGACCATGGGAGTAGAAGCAGAAAGGCAACTTCGGAACTTCATAGTTTTGGAACCCTTAATTTTGTTTCCTTTCCCCCTCTCTCGCTCTCTCTCCATTCTTCTATTTTTATTTTACTTTTGCATTCTATGGGTTCCTAAACTTCTTGGGTTGATTCCACTGTAATTTCATTATGGATTCTGAGGTTATAATGAAATAATTTTTTTGTTTTTTTTATTATTGTTGAGGTTTTAATTCATCTATATCTTTTATCTTTAAATCACGTAAGAAGTAATGATTTTAAATCTATATGCATGTTGATCATATGAGTCCAAGGGTTTTTAAATTTAATTGAGACTTTACTTTGATTTTATTTAGAAACTTTCATGTGATTGAATGAGTTTTTATCATTAATTGAGACTTTACTTTGATTAAAGGTATTTACTCTAACGAAAATTAATCGAGACTTTACTTTGATTAATTAAGCTTTTTATTTAGTGAGAAGATAAAATAATAAACATGATTAGGCATAGTAAAATTTGATTGAGACTGTACTTTGGTTGAATTTGCTGTGGATAATCTAAAAGTTCTCACTTTTAATTGAGACTGTACTTTGTTTAATTTGTAAATGTACAACAATAATTAATTGAGCAATAATCTTTAGATAGCCGATGATGAATATATTTTAAAAAAGCAATGCAATCAATCTATTTTATTTACTATTGTTTTTATCTCTTTTTATCTTTTCTATTTCTTTCTTGTTTATCTTAATCCTCCTATATTTTTATTATTTTATTTGACTAACTCTTTTGTATAGTTTTATAAGAACTAATTTGTTAAAAATCAATTATGTGTTCGTTAGGAGACGACTTTAGGTTACTTTACCCTTTCTATTTGTTGAATACTTTCTTAACAATACTAAAGTTGTTATAGATAAGTAGTATTAATTTGATCGCATCAACAACAGTGTTATCAACATGGCACGACGAATTAATAGACATTCCAACTATTTCCCGAACTGAACATGTTGTGGATTCCACCATGGAAGAGCAACAGGAAGAGCTATTGAAGAAGACAATATGGAGGACATGATACGAGATGGTGCAAAAGCTTCTGCACAAGTGCATGTGTTTGAGATGATGTTTGCTTATGTGGAAACTTCGTTGTATGTCGGTTCAACAAAGTTCACCCGATTGTCAGCGGTTTTAAGACTTGTGAATTTGAAAGTGACCAATGGATGGACAAATAAAAGTTTCACATAATTGTTGGTGCTCTTGAATGAAATGCTTCCCGAGGGAAATACTTTACCCACTCGAAATTATAACGCCAAGAAAATTCTATCTCCGATGGGTATGGAGTATAAAAGGATACATGCATGTCCTAATGATTGTATATTATACAGAAAAGAATTTGAAGATTGGAAGAAATGTCCAAAGTGTGGGTCATCACGGTACAAGAAGAAAAGAAACAATGAAGATAGTGGCCAAATAGAAAAGGAAGGATCTACTTTGAAAGTAGTTTGCTACCTTTCGATCGAGCCTATACTTAAGCGTTTGTTTGCAAATCCTAAAGATGCTAAAAATCTTAGATGGCATGCAACTTAGAGAAGATGTGACAAACTGCTTCATCATCCAACTGATTCAATGCAATGGAAAAATATTGATCAGGAATGTTCCAAGTTCGGTCAAGAATGTAGAAATGTTCAGTTTGACTTAGCTACCGATGGAATGAATCTATTTGGTAATTTAAGTACAAACCACAGTTGTTGGCCTGTTATATTATTCATTTACAGCTTATCTCCTGAACTCTGCATGAAGAGAAAATACATGATGTTATCTATGATGATATCTGGTCCAAGGCAGTCTGAAAATGACATAAATGTATATCTCAATCCACTAGTGGAAGACTAGAAGTTGTTGTGGGTTGGTGGGGTTGAGGTATTTGATGTTGTTTCTTCTGAAACTTTCATGATGCATGCAATGTTATTTTGCACCATTAGTGACTTTTTAGCTTACGGTAATTTGTCGAGGTACAGTGTCAATGGTTATAAAACATGTCCTATATGTGAAGAAAATACTAAATCTCATCAATTGAAAAATGGAAGGAAGATTGTGCATCTGCGGCATCGAAGGTTCTTACAAGCTAATCATCCTTGTCGAAGGTTAAAGAAACCATTCAATGGACATCAAGAGAATGACGAAGCACCATTTCCATTGATTGGCATTCAAATTCATGAAAAAGTTAATAAAGTACTTCATGTATTTGGGAAAACATCCAAGAAGTCATCTGCATCGAGCCCTTGGAATAAAATATGCAAGTTAAAAAATGTGGGAATAACCATGAAACAGAAAATTTATTTAAAAAAATTACAGGACATACTACCTAGGTTCAGACCACAACCGAGGCAAAAATCAGGACAAAAGGCCTCAATTAATACCACAATCGAGGCTAAAAGGTCTTTGAATTTCAAAATTAATTCTAAAATTGGTGACTATATGGCTTCAGTTTACTAAAAGAACCAAAGCAGAAAAGGGGCTCTATGGCTTTGGTTCACCAAACAATCAAGCAGAAAGGTGTGTTTGTGCTTCGATTTACAACCGAGGCCAAAAGAGAACCCTTTTTGGCCTCACCCTTATATGTCTCGGTTCTAAAACTAGGGCAGAATAGCAAAAATAACCTCTACCAAATACTTTTTATGCACTAGTGCAATGACCTTATCATATGAATCAATAAATATGACAATGTATAAATAATAATAAACACAACTTTATTGCTACTAAAATGACAAATTTATCTAGGGGATACCTCAAGTACAATAAATTAAGTAATTATAACAATTGAATTTACTAAGTTGACATACAACGTTTCCTCGGTGTTTGTTGCAATTTTCATATCAAATCTCTCTTTAAAGGCTCGCTAATTGAAAGAAAACATTTTAGTACACTCACCTTACATTTTTGTACAAACATTTTAGTACAATCAAAGTTTAATTTACTATCCCAAAAGACATCCAGGTCAAAGTTGCGTACTCTTTTTGGAAGTCCCACATTAGTTAGGGATAAGGTGATTTCATAGTATATAAGTGGGTGCAAACCTCACCTTACAAGCATATTTTGTGGGTTTGAGTTAGGCTTAAAGTCCACTTCTTTACATGGTATAAGAACCATGAGTTAGAGCCTACCTTAGCGAAATTTGTTGTTTGTTGGGCATATTGTTCCACTCGCTATCGAACCACCCATCAATGTTTAGTCCCATGCTTGAGATGTATATACCTTGGCATTAGAGGGGTGTGGTGGAAGTCCCACATTAGCTAGAGATAAGGTGATTTCATATTATATAAGTGAGTACAAACTTAACCTTACAAGTTAGTTTTGTTGGATGAGTTAGGCTTAATGTCCACTTCTTAACATGGTTAGAGATCCTATATCGACTAGAGATAAGGTAAGTTTATAGTATATATGTGGCTTAATGTCCACTTCTTAATCATAGTCATTGTTAGAGCCTATTCTAGCAAGATTTTATTTTGTTGGGCATATTTTTCCACCCGCTATCGGGCTGCTATCAGACCATCTATTAATGTCTAGTCCCAACTCAAGATGTATCTTGGTGTGAGAAGGGAGATCCCACATTGACTAGTGATAAGATAAATTTATAGTATATGAGTGAATGCAAACACTCACCTTACAAGTAGGTTTTGTGAGATTTAGTTACATTTAAAGTTCACTTCTTACATATCAAATTTTGATGCAGAACATAAGATTCCAAGCGCCAAGTAATTCTTATGTGCTAACTATTTTTTTATACAACTCAACAGAACCTACAATCTCCACGATCATGAAGAAGTGAAATAAAAATGATATCATTGATGACAATCTATAAATTTGTTTGCACTGAATTGCAGTATTTAGATAATGTAACTAATCCAGGAATGCAACTAGTGTTATAAAAGCTGATAAATCATGACAAAAGAGAACTTCCTGAGGCGTGTCTATTCACTACCCTAAAGGACTTATCCACAATGTGTTGCTCAAGCCCCTCAGGATACAACAAGAACTTCCCGAATTTTCTGAGGTTCTCAGAACTAGCAAGGTACTCTTAAAAGAGTGAATAAATAGACCCAAAATAAAGACAAGAAAGAAGAACTAAAAGAGTAAAAGATATAGAAGAGAAGAATGAAAGTTCAAGTGGTGTATCTTGGAGGAGGCAAATGATATCTATTTGTAGATGGAGGAGGAGCCTACTAAGAGTATAAAATCCCATGGCCAGCTAAGGAACAATGGTAGCAATCTTAAAAACCAAATCAAAATGGTTGTGAAATGATGACCATATCCAAACTGAAATTGCTAAGATTTAATGAGTACAATAACGTTTATAATGTTTACTTTACAACTATCCCCACACATTACAAAAGATAAGATATGAAAGATTGACAGAAGAAAATCCAGGGTCTCATATATGATGTAATGCATCAGAGCTAGTATAGCAAGCTATATAAACCAAAGACAATTAAGGTGTGTTAGTGTTTTATCAATCATAAAACACCCCCACAAACCTTGTTATTGTCATTGTGTTGCACTTACTAGGCTATGTGCGTGCCCGATATTTATGGGTGCTTTAGAGATCATGTCAAGATCTCATACAAGCGGCTCCACTTGACACTCATATAGGTGATTTCATCAAGTGTATGTTGCAAATCATACATCACCCGTAAGGGATATGAAAATCATTTAAAACTTTATTTAAACTAAAATTCTTACACCACATAGAATACAAAGTTTAACCCTTCAATAATGCAACTTCTAGCACTTTTGCACACACCATAGGAATGGACAGAATTGATTTAAAAAATCAATTTAGTGCTATCAGAACTAACAAGTGACTTCTTTTTACCCATATGAACCTTATTCATGAGATCTCCAATCGCAAAGGTTTGGTTACCATCACTTGTTTGTTTGCAAGTGGCTTAGGTACCATTCCCCTCGATGTGTTTAAAATCATTTTTTTTCCAGGGGTTTCGTTAGAGGATCTACTAGATTTTGTTCCGACTTCAAATAATCAATTGAAATAGTATCACTCTTTAGTAGTTGCTTCACCAAATTATGTTTCAATTGTATATGTCTATTGTTTCCATTATAGTTTTTATTTTTAGTTATAGTTATTGTCGATTGGCAATCACAATATATAGACACATATGAGATTGGTTTAATTTCGAAAGGAATATTTGCTAACGAATTTTTCAACCACTCAGCCTCATTACCAACCATTTTGAGAGCAAAAAACTCATATTCCATTGTTGATCTCCATGTAATCGCACAACCCCAAGTGTGAAAACATAACTAATTGAGGTCGTACCCGACCAAATAGAATAGTTAAATGTAATACTTATTAGTCAAACCAAGGTCGTCTCCATTGGAGATTATAATGATGAGGTTTTATGTGACTTAGTGTCCATGAAAGCCACTAATATTTTACTTGGAAGGCCGTGACAATTTGATAGAAAAGCTTTTCATGATGGTCATACCAATAAATTTTCTTTTAACTTCCAAGACAAAAAGATTACACTCTTCACTCTCTCCCCCAAAGAAGTCAATGAGGACCATATGCAAATGATTAAGAAAATAAAGGAAAAAAAGGGCGCAAGTGAAGGCCCAAGGGCGTGGCAAGGAAGCCAAGAAGAGCATGATCTCTTTAAAAGGGGTAAAAAAGGTAATGTTTGCCCAAAAACAAGTTTTTCTTGCTTATCCTAGTGAGTCTTCTCCCTCTTTCCAAAAACCTCACTCTACATATCCTCAAGACTTGTCTTTAGTCTTAGATGAGTACAAAGATTGTTTTCAAGAACCTTCAAAGAGGCTTCCACCCCTAAGAGGCATAGAACACCAAATTGATTTCATTCAAGGCTCATCTTTGCCTAATAAGCCAGCCTATAGGACCAATCCCAATGAGGCTAAGGAAATTCAAAAACAAGTCAATGTGTTGTTAGAAAAGGGGTAGGTGCAACATAACATGAGTCCTTGTGCAATGCTCGTGATCCTAGTCCCTAAAAAAGATGGAACATGGAGAATGTGCATAGACTGTAGGCCATAAACAACATAACCATTAAATATAGGCATCCCATTCCTAGGTTGGGATTACATGGTGCAACCATATTTCCAAAATAGACTTGAAGAGTGGATACAATCAAATAAGGATCAAAGAAGGTGATGAAAGGAAAACTTCTTTCAAGACTACATTTGGATTGTATGAGTGGTTAGTCATGCGTTTTGGCTTGACTAATGCACCTAGTACTTTCATGAGGCTCATGCATCATGTGCTTAGAGAATTCTTGGGCAAGTTTGTTGTGGTCTACTTTGATGACATCCTCATTTATAGCTTATCCAAAGAAGAGCATGTACATCATTTAAGAGTGTCGTAGAAACCCTAAGGAAAGAATCCTTGTTTGCTAACATAGAGAAATGCGTCTTTGGCATGGATCATGTGATCTTCCTAGGGTTTAAAATCAATCAATATGGGTCCATATGGACCCAGAAAAAGTGGTGGGCATAAAGGAGTGGCCTACACCCAAAAATGTGAGTGAAGTAAGGTCCTTTCATGGGTTGGATAGCTTTTATAGGAGGTTCGTACCCAACTTTAGCACTATAGTCGCCCCTTGAATGAATTGGTTAAGAAATGAGTGAATTTCAAATGGGGGATTGATCAAACCAAATCCTTTGAAGCTTTACAAGAAAATTTGATCAATGCCCCCCTCATATACTTGTGGCAGATGCCCTCTCAAGAAGGCACTCCCTTCTCTATACTTGAAGCAAAATTTCTTAGCTTTGATCACATTAAGGAATTGTATCCAAATGATAATGACTTCTCTTCCATCCTAAATGAGTACCACCTTGGAGCTTACAAAGACTTTTACCTCCACAATCAATATCTTTTCAAAGGTAAAAGACTTTGCATTCCCCAAGAATCTTTGAGAGCTTCGCTTATTAGGGAGACGCATGAGGGAGGATTAATGGGTCATTTTGGGCCTAACAAGACTTTGGAAGTCTTGAAAGAAGATTTCTATTGGCCCCACATGAGGAAACATGTAGACAAGCATTGCAAGAGTTGCATAGCATGCATGAAAGCTAAATCTAAGGTCCAACTTCATGGTCTTTACACTCCTTTACCCATCCCTTCCATGCCTTGGGTTGATATTTAAATGGATTTCGTCTTAGGGCTTCCAAGGACAAGGAAGGGTAGGGATTCAATCTTTGTGGTGGTGGATAGGTTTTCAAAGATGGCCCATTTTATTCCATGCCACAAGGTTGATGATGCAACTTATATTGCAAATCTCTTCTTTAAGGAAGTAGTGAGACTTCATGGCATCCCTAGACCCATTGTTAGTGATAGGGAAACAAATTTCTTAAGCCACTTTTGGAGGACATTATGGGGGAAGCTTGGAACCAAAATTCTCTTTTCTACAACTTGTCACTCCCAAAGTGATGGCTAAACTGAGGTGGTTAATAGAACTTTGGGTCAAATGTTAAGATGCATGATAATTCATAACATTAAGGAGTGGGAGGAACTCCTTCCTCATATAGAGTTTGCATACAATAGGGTGGTGCATTCCACTACCTCTCAGTCTCCTTTTGAGATTGTTTATGGGTTTAATCCCTTGACTCCTCTAGATCTTTTTCCCCTTCCCACCCATGAGGCATGGACTTGCCAAGATGGCTAAGCCAAAGCAAAAATGATCTAAGACTTACATGCACAAGTCAAGGAAACTATTGCAAAAAGGGTGAAGAAACACCAAGAGGTGGGAAACAAAGGGAGGAATGAAGTAATCTTTAAGGGAGAAGATTGGGTTTGGCTTCATTTGAGAAAGGAAAGGATTCCTAATCAAAGAAAATCCAAGCTTCTTCTTAGGGTATAAGAATTCGTGGTCAAATTCTCTCTAAGAAGGGGAGGATGATGAAGGATTGATCACTCAAGGACTCATGGAGAGTCCCCCAAGGAGAATTACTAGAAGCATGACTAAAGTGGATGATCCTTCTTCTATGTCTCCTTCTAGGAATGGAATAACTCTTTTCTTTATCTTGCTTATCCAAGTGGCAGCACCACATCACTCATCTCTAGGGCTTGGTTTGGCTTTACCCCCTCTAAGAGTGGCGTGCTCCACTTCCATAACCATTACTCTCTTCTCTTCCATTTTGTTTTGCTCTTCTTTGATTCCATTGCATTTTCGTTTTGTGTTTCCATCAATGTATTTCGTTTTAAAATGCAATCCATCTCCTTCTTCCTTTGAGCTCTTGGAAAGGAACCTTCACATCTAGATAGCTTGTTATCTTAATGTGCAGCGGGGATTTCCTTGAGTTTTCTTAAACAACTCATCACCATATTCAATAATCTTAAAAAGAAACAAGATAATCCTTCATCAAAGAGACCTTGATCACAATATCCCCTTCCCACAAAAACATTATTTTTTTGTCATTATAGTCTTGTCAGATTCAAATGACACTTTAACCCTCACTTTTCCCAATAATGCTACAAAGATTAAATCAACAGAGTAAATTTAATACACTCATGAATGAATTTACAAGGTGTATGCTCCTCTATTTTTAGGAGCATAAAAGAGCTAGTGTCACCAAAAAAGAGAGGAAAAATAGGTCCAGAAATTAAATTTTAGAGCCAAAAGAGACTTGCCATAAGTGTGACTTGCCACATAAGCAAGTCACACCGTCCATGCTTGTAGGCGAAAATGGAGAGAAGCAACCCTAGCTTTCTCTCTAAGTTGGCACACCAAATTAGGGTTTCAGCCCTAGATAATGTCTCCTTTTCTTAAGGTCAACTCCTTCCATGCCCATACTCGATTCTAGGTTCAAAAGCCCACCTAGGCCTAAATACAGGCCCAAAGAAAACTCTATTCTACTAAGCCCAAATTAGAAAGCCCAAAACTAAATCTTATTCTATTATTTACAAATATAAAGTCCTAGGCTAGGTCTTCACATCCTCCTTATCCCATGTGAACTTCAGCTTGGGCATGTTATGCTTAGAGGAGGCCTAATCTTCTTATATCCTCCTAGCCACAGCTCTGGTTATAGGTCCCCTGGCTAGAGGTATGTCATCAACTATGGAGTTGATTTTACATTTAATATCATAGTGATCACTAGGAACATGACAAATAACATAGTAGTAGTGGAGGAAGTATGATGAATCCACCCCAAGGCTTATAGCTTGGGTTAATGCCTAAGCCCAGTTCTTTGTTCTTTTTATTTGTTTATTTTTAAATAGATTAATTAATGTATAGGTTTACCATTCATGGGCTTGTATTCTAGGCCCAATCTTTTAATTGTTGTCTTATTACATTTCCTTGTATGGTTTTGGTTATGGGCCACAAAGTAACTAAGATGCAGCTACCCATTTGTTTTCATTAGCATCACACATCATCTTGCTAGCCAAAGGAAATTAAGTGTTGGCATTGGGCTGGAGGCCCAATTCAATCTCCCAGCCAATGTGCATTAGTTGTCGTGTCCTTCTACCACGTTCCTACAACTGCATTGATTGTTTGGGCCGAAGCATCACATCTTTGCACAAGCCTAATTCATCACCACACATTAGTAACACGTGCACTTGCTTCAAACAACCCAAGTCTCGCTAACTAGCCGAATAATTAAGGACATGATCTGAAGACCATGTTTCCCAAGCTATACATCACTCAGTGTCATTAGGTTTCGAATTTTTTACAAAGCCTTAAGTGTAGAGCTTTTACCCCATCCCTGAAAATCTTGAATGTCTCCTAAAGCTGACGGTAGCAAACATTACAAGTACCACTAAAACGTAGGACATAACACTAAGGAATGCGTGGCGCAAAAAGATAAATTGAAGAACAAATCCGAGCAAGGCATCTAAAATATTTTGTAAGAACCACTAAACACAAACGAACACGATCTAGACGTTGTAGGAACCAAAGCTGAAGCCAAAGCATGGAGCTTCGCCTAAGAGAGGCAATAAATAATATTTCAAGAGGACTCATAACAGGACAAATAATTTAAGGCACTTGTCCTTGACCAGGATGACCCATGGTAATATTTATGAAGTGGGTCGAATTCCTTGTAAAGATAAATCTGTTAGATTAAGGAAGCTTAGTCAACATACTTTATCAAAAGACATTCACGAAGTTAGTGTGAGTATTGAAATGAGTAATTATCCAAGAAGGGGGGTTGAATTGACTTTATAAAACTTTGGTCACTTTTGAAAACTTTAAACACCTTTAAATTGAATCAAATCAACCATGAGATGAGAATGAAATTGCTACTAGAATGAACACTTTGAATCGATTAAAAGCACGGACAACAAGTTGATTTCATTAAATAGTTAACAGTGCAGTGTAAATCAACAAATCAAAATATCAAAACAGTCGATTGAAATACTGAAATTGTGTAGAATTTCAAATTTACAGTCTAACTCAAGATTGATTGAAGCAAGCAATATATATATATATATATGAGTCAAGCCTTAAGTTGTGCCAAAATACACAAGAATTGTTAAAAGATTGTACAATTTGAAATTTTTGAAACTTTAAAACACAAATCAAGAGAGAAGGGAAAAAGTCAAGCAGAAGGACACAAAGTTTTTATACTAATTAACTCAAATCTGAGTTACATGCAATTTGTCAAAACAACCCGAGCCTGACTTGCACTATTCCAAAAGATGTGCACTAAATTAAAAATAGCAAGATAGCACTTGTAGACTTGGGAAACCACCATGCAACACCTAGAAACCTAAGAAAGACCAAACCTGAATGAATGTTCTCCCTAGCCAACCAAACCTTTTTCTCCAAGTTCCTAAACCAAGAAAAATTGCTCCAAGAAAGATAAAAGATTAATCACCAAATAGTTGTACTTCTGTATGATCTAGAAAGAGAGAGTTTTTCCCAAAATATTGAATGATTTTGCACTTAAAATTTTAAGTGTTTTCTCTCTCTCTCTCTCTCTCTCTCTAAAATATCAAAACTTTAGCCAATCTATTAGCATATTCAGCAGGATAATTTTTCCATTCAATCTATTGATTGAATATGTAACAAATAAAACTGCTACAACAAACAATTTAACCTATTAAAAACCCATTTAAAAAGTTAAAAGACACCAACAAGACTTTAGACATATATACAAGGTGGAATGGTTTACACTGTGAGCACCAATCTTCAAGCTTTGTGTTCTTCATATCAAACTCAAATTCAGCACACACTCCAAGCTTGATCAACTCGTGAAACTTCAAGTCTTCGCATCTTCATCAATTTATCATAGCTTAATCATGTCCCAATGCAATGGCTTCATGTATCTTCAACATATCTTCAAGCAACAATTCATCAAACCATTTGTGCTAACAATCTCCCCCGGATTTGATGAAGCAAACCTCCATTGAATTTTAATCAATCTCCATTGAATCTCCATTGAATTGATGAAGTAACTTCATTGAATTTATGAAGCAACATCTTCCATTTATTGTTTAAGCTTGTGAATCTGAAAAATATCCCAAAGTAGTACACACAAGATAACAAACACACACAAATGCACATGCTCATCCTATCACTAGTATGGGTTGCCATACATAACCTAGTTTTTCAATTTATTAATTCAATTCCACTAATATTTCAGTTTCTTAATTCAATCCTCTCAATATTTCTTCCTCTTTAGACATATCAAACAGAAGTAGAGCAACTAAGAACACGAATAAAGGAAAATATTTTATTAATCAAACCACACTATACATAGGACAAGAACTAAAATAGAGAAAAAAAAACAAAAAAATTGATACATTTAACAAACTGAAATTTAAAATCAACTGACTACAAAACTGACAGAAGTCATAACAGAAAAATGCAACAATACAATGATGTCACGCGAATCTTTTATTTTTTTTATTTTTAAATACCAAGCAAAACTCTTATACCATCCTCTGATTAGGAACTTAGCAAAATTACTTTGTAAACACTAGTCCAAATTTATTCAAATAAAAAATCATAAATTTTTTTCAAAAATCCTGAAATTGTCCATTACAATTCTTCAAATTCGTTAAAACCTAAAGAAATAAATTCCAAAATAGAAAAAGTTTGAAATCCATTTGCAAAAGCCTTCTAAATCTCCCATAGTTCTCCATATCGCGTCTCCTCGCATCTTAGCTAGGGATGTCAACAGGGCAGGTAGGGTACGGATTGTAGCTCCCTCGTACTCTACCCACTAGATAAATATTCATCTCATACCTGTACCCATATCCGTGCGGGTATTCTTTATGCGGGTACTCACATATTTTTTTAATATCCATGGGTACCCGCGGGTATTTACAAAATAAAAATATAATATTTAATAAAAAATTTAACCATAAATTCAAATAAAAATACAATGCATAACCCTTATAAATTTCAAACAAAGTGAAAATAACTCATTTACAAATAAATGGAGATTTTTTAAAACCAATTGATAAAAAATAACTAATTCAAAATCAATGTGACAATGTTTTAATAATTTTTTAATTTAAATTAGAGTATAGCAGGTACGGGTATCCACGGGTATGGATATTATGATACCTGTACCCGCCCTATTAACATGCGAGTATAAAAATACTCGAACCTACTACCCGTGGGTATCCATTCTCAATATCCATTTCCTACTCGTTGCAGTTTTTTCCACAAATATCCGTGGGTACGAATTTTTTTGACATCCCTAATCTATGCACACATTATACGATCATCTCACAATCACAACAATTGCAAGGGTGAGCTTAACCAGGAAAAAAATACAATGTACAACCATATTGTGATATCATACAACTCACCTCATGATCACAATATAATACATAATCCACTTAAATCATGATGTTATCAAATAATATCACATAATATATCATTCTCTCATATCCAACAATTTCCTTTCCTACGCACCAATGCCTCTTGGAAAGAACTTTTCACCTGTTTTCCATAGACTTACAAGCAACATCCCTTACCTACTCACCAAAGCCTTAGGCAAGGGCACTTTTGCTAATCTTAATCCAAAGTCTTACATTAGAACAAAAATCCATTTTACCTAACTCACCAAAGTCCTCTAGGTAAAAGAGCAACCTGGTTTTACAGATAAGAGAGAATTCATACTATACAACACATACACAATCAAGTATAACATGCTTCATTACCATCACATTCACCCAAAAATAACATTCCACTAAAGCATGTATCATACCAACATCAACAAGTATACCTTATATACATTGTAAATATCACCAAACAAATAAAATAAGTCAAACTAGAGAAAAACAACAAAACAACAACTCTCTATGGCCCATATTTCCAACCACAGACTTCCAAACAAAGATCACACCATTCAAATTGAAAACCAACATGTTATGGACCAACTGTCAAAATCTCAGCTCAATCCAACAATTCATGAATTGAGAAACGGAACTTTACAAAACTACAATAAGTAGAAACAAGTCGCTCAACGACTAGGGTATCTCGCCTAGTGAGAGACAAATTCGTAAAAATATGAAAAACAACGTCAAAGTACACCAAAACCCATTTTCATCACGTGCAAACATCCAAAATATGCACCAAACTTATCCAACAACTAATCAACATGATACATGCATTCCAAAACATCAAGGCACCCAAAAATCTTGTTACTCCACTAGATCATCCAACCCAAAAATTTCAAAACTTCCAAAATCATTATAACAAGAAAATTTTGCACTTGTAATCCAATTACCATGATCAACCACCAAATCATTTTCTTCTTCAGTTAACAACCTTAAACCACCATGCTAATTCCAAAAAAATCATATCAATTGTGAAACAACATAAAATTCCCAATATTGGCATGAACAAAATAATTTCCCAAGAACCTATAACCTGGCCAAAACTCTTTCATGCTACTACAAGAAAATTTCAGTAGACAAAGCACATATTGTAGTCATGAAGTGAGAATTTTCATCCTTCATATCAAGACCGACATGCTCTACAATCAACTCATACCTCTTAAACAAAAAAAAAAACATTTCAGAATCAATGCCTTGCAACTACAAAATTAACAAAAATCCTACACTTAACAAATTATATCTTTCTCCTAACCACAACTCATGTAATTCAACAAAAAAAATTAAAATTTTGCACGTATCACTTCAGTCTTTTAAAAAGCACATTTAGAACCCATATCCAACAAAATTTTGCACTTAAAAAAAATATCTAGACAAGAAAAAAATACTAAATTCCACACAATCACATCATCACACCAATTCTCAACTATGCCCAATTTTTTCTGAAATAATTTCTCCAACTCAAACAATTTCACTTCAATCCAATATAAAAATAATAACATTAAAAATATTTTATATTATTCCCTTAATCCCAAAAGAAATTACGCCACCAATATATTTGCATCATCTTAGCATAAAACTCAAGCATGGAATAAGAACAATTATCCAATGATTACACCCATAGAAAATGAATAGCCCCCTTATCACCAGCTCTGATTCCATTGAACCAATTCTGCACCAAGACTTTTCTCTCCAATCCAAAGAACACGTTACCTCAAAAAAAATCTGAAGCCCCTCTTTTTCTTCTCTCCCAAAACTTACGTTCAACTCTACTCTCTTTATGCCTTCTTCTTAAAGAAAATTATTGACTTAATTTTATAACCATTCAGCTGCCTAAGTTAAAATAAATAAATAAATTAACCTTAATTAAATTTTAGCATTGCACTAATTATCGTCTTGAATTCGCATTAATCAGTCTTAACCATAGTGCATGTGACCAGATTCAGTGAATCTGCCCTCAACCTTTCATTTTCCACAAATACTTAAAAAATGCTAAAACAATAAGGTCATTTTGCTCTAGCCAAACACACAACCTTTAATCACTTAAACAATTTCATACTAACAAGCTAACACATTTTCTGTATCAACCACAAGCAAAACAAGTAATACAAACACCCAAAATGCACCACACACATTTTAAAATATTTATCAGAAATAATTTACATATGTACATATAATGTACATGACATAAATTAAACACATGACCCTCAACCTTAATCCACGCCCACCATTTCCCTTACCACATTTCTTATTTATTTTAATATTGTTTCCATGTTCTACTAACTTATTTGCAAAAAATATAAATATTTTTCCTGGGTCTTACAATCACAAAGCATGAAAATCCAGTCCACTTGCACATTGTTTCGGATGCAATACATGTAAATCAAGTCTCCTCATTCAAGGTAGAGTGGTTGCTTCCACGTGACTATGATTTTGCTGATGATCATAGCAAGGAGTCCCTCATCCACCATCATTGAAAGTCTTGATCTCAGCACCAAGATTCCTCAAACATTGGCCATAGTATTGGACTTTGTTGAGCTCTTCAACAACACTAGTTTGACATTTCCTCACTTGAACTCCTCTTTGCCTTAGTCTAACAACATCCTTCCAAGCCTTCTCGAAAATCTCCATTTAAACCCCTTTGACAGTGTCAGCAAAGCATCATATTTGAATTAAGGGTTGGTTAAAAATGTCTTCACCAAGTCAGGGTATATTTTCCCCGAAAGCTTAAGGAATGTCTTCCACTTTTGGTGCTTGAGCTGTTGGAGGAGAGTCTCAAACCCCTCAGTTTTGAGCCATGAGTATCCCAACACTTTAGGAATGTTGATCTACTTCCTTGTCATCTCTATAAGGAACATTTGGATGTTGTCCTCATTTCCCTCAAACCAAGACTCAATTCTACCTTGGTGTTCATGATTTAGAGAGAAAGGGGTGAAAGGAGTGGAGTGTTCTTCTTTTGATTGGAGATGGTGTTGTTGGCAACGAGGCATGATGACTATAGGTGTTGTTGTATCTAAGAAATATGGATGCAAATGCATGTTTGCAAGTGAAGTATTTATAAATGAACACGTTGAATGCATAATCATTAGTTAAATTATGTAGATTTACTACATTTAATTTTGTTTAGGTTACCAAAGTACAGTAAATGCATCAAATTTCTGAATCAAATTAGAGTATTATGTTTCCAATGAGTTTTCATGAATAGGTCAACCAGTTCAGATCATGTAAGGTACATACACATTGGAATCACACAACACATGCTTTATGGTCAATGCATTCAGAAAAGTAGCAAATAGCTTATGCAATAGCTATTAAGAACAGGTGGTACCTGACCACATGACCTTACCTTTTACCCAATCAACTTTTGAATCTATTTTATTCAAATATTTATTGTTTAAGTGAAATCAACACATAGATTCTAAAAACCAGTAGGCTAAAAAATTCATCAGATCATAATTCTTTGCACACAGAATTTGGTTAAGTGAAATCAACACATACAATCAACACATAAAATGGTAAAAATCAACAGATTAAAAGATGTATTAGATTATGTTTCCTACATACAATGGCTTTTTAAGTGAAATCAATGCATACAACTGTAAAATCAACAAACTAAAAAATTTGATAGATTATATTTTTTGCATGCAATGACTATTTAAGTGAAATCAATGCATAGATTTGTAAAATCAACAGACTAAAAAATTTGATAGCTTATATTTTCTCCATACAATGACGATTTAAATGAAATCAATGTATATAATTGTTAAATCAACAGACTAAAAGAGGTGATAGATTGTATTTTCTGCATACAATGACTTCTTTAAGTGAAATCAATCCATAGAATTGTGGAATCAACATACTAACTATGACAATTCACATTTTATGGACATATAAGCTTATTTAAATGAATTCAATACATGGATTAATTAGATTAACATGCTAAAAACACATTAGATCACATTTTCATATCTAATATGCCTAGTTCAGTTCTTGGCTTGTTAAATCTATCATTAGCTAATGACTTTTTGAACAAATCAGCTAATTGAATTTTAGTTTTAACAAACTTAATTTCACAATCTCCTTTTTGTACATGATCTCTAATGGAGTGATGTCTTATCTCAACATGATGGGTTTTAGAGTGTTGTATTGGATTCTTAGTTAGATTAATTGCACTAGTGTTATCACAATACAAGGGCACCTTTACCAACTACACTCCATAATCCAAGAGTTGATGTTTTAGCAAAATGATTTGAGCACAACCATGACTGGATGATATGTACTCTGCCTCAGGTGTGGAGAGTGCCACACAAGCTTGCTTCTTGCTATTCCATGATATCAAGCTTGAGCCAAGTATGTAACATGTTCCACTTGTGGATTTTCTATCCAATTTGCATGCTACATGGTCACAATCTAAAAAGCCACTAAGAGTTATCTTAGAATCACTTGGATACCATAATCCAACATTGATTGTTCCTTTTAGATACTTGAGAATCCTCTTTGTAATTTTATGGTGTGACTTTAGATTGGATTGAAATCTTGCACACAAGCATACACTAAATTGAATGTCTAGCCTACTTGCTATTAGATAGAGCAAATAACCAATCAACACTCTATATTTGGTTGAGTCAACTTGTTGCCCAACCTCATTAGAATCCATGATACAATTTGTAGCTTTTGGAGAGGTAGCTTCTTTGCAATTCTCCATTTCAAACTTTTTCAGCAGATTGAAACAATATTTTGCTTGGCTTAAAAATGTTCCTTGCTTATGTTGCTTGACTTGCATCCCTGGAAAGTAGGTTAGCTCACCCATCATAGACATTTCAAATTCACCATGCATAGTTGCAAAAAACTTTTCACACATAGAGTCATTGTTTGAGTCAAAGATTATATCATCACCATACACTTGAACTAGTATAACATCACTTTCATGTTTTCTAAAGAAGAGTGTTTTATCAACAACACCTCTAGCATAACCTTTTGATAAAAGAAAATTCTTTAGCCTTTCATACCTCTATTGTGGTGCTTGTTTCAAACCATACAAAGCCTTTTTCAATTTGAAAACATGATTAGGATAAAGGTGATATTCAAAGTCAAGAGGTTGTGGTATGTTTCATAGTGGCCAGATTGGCCTCTATCCCAAAAGACCGCTAACCTAAAAATTTGTTAAGTAACAACTAGGCTTAATGTACATTACGAGCATCGTAACTGGATACAAGAGTAGCCTTCTATAAATAGGAATGGACCCCATCAATTAAAGCCCTCTACGTTCTACCAAGTATCCGGTAATAAAGACATGGCAAACAGGACCGCGGAGTATCCATGGAAGAAGCTCAAAGATTGTGGTAAGATAAATATTGTCCATGCAGGAATATGATACATTCACTTCTTCATTTAAGAAACCATTCAAGAATTCACTTTTCACATCCATTAGAGACAATTTAAAGTTACACATGTAAGTATTAAAATGGTCGGTTTAGCTAAGAAGGGGGAGTTGAATTGGTTTTATAAAACTTTTTGAAAATTGAAAACACCTTTTTCGTTGAATCAAACTAACCACGAAATCAGAAAATAAATATTGCAGGACAATACACTTTTGACTGATTAAAATAAAAAAAAACAACAGATTATTTTTTTCATATAATATTCAATAGATTAAAATATGAAATCAATCGGAAAAAAAATTATGGAAAATTATGCAGAAACGCGTAATGCACGAAAGTCACTCAAACAACATGCTTTCTCAATCAGATATGTTACAATCAATATATACAACTTAGTTAATTACTTGATAACGTAAAAACACATGCACACTTAAGTGAGTTCAATAGTTTGAAAAGGGCACACCAAGACCAAAACGACATCTAACCTATGTCACATAGTCTACGAATACAATACAACATTCAAACTTCTTGATCTTCACGCTGTTTCTAGATTCAACAAACCAGAAGCTTGATGATCACCAAATATTCATCAATTTTTCACGAACCTCATATGATCTCATCCACTTGCTTCATAGAATTGAGGGAGGGAACCATCGAACTAGAGAAGGCAGAACCCAATTAGACTACTTGTTGAGTATTGAATTAACTGAAGAGGAAGTCAAAATGCTGACTAAAGAACTAAAGAAGAACAAAGACTTGTTCACCTGGACAACATTGATATGCCCATGACCCGAGCATGATGTTTCACATGTTGTCCATATGCAGGGATGCTTGTCCAGTTGCTGGAAAAAGAAAAAAAGACATGGATTTCAACATACTTGACTCTTTTAGGTAAGACATCTAGTACATATTGTCAATTATCATCTTATAAGGCATATTAAAATAATTTTAGGACAATATTTCAGTCAAAGCTATTTTTATCCATTTTGACAAATCCTAATTAAAATAATGAATTTTAAGACAATTAAAGTAAGTGTTCTAAAAGTGCATGCACCGGAACATCCCATTACGGATGGCAACAGGGCGGGGCAGGGACGGGTTTCGCTGTCCCATACCTAGAGGTGTCAATTTGGCCCAACCCACAGGGTTTGGCCCTGGCCCACGTGGGGTAGGGCCAAAAAAGCCCACACTGACAAAAAGCCCCCAACAAAGAAGCCCACAGGGCCAAAAATCCTACAAAAGCCTTGTGGGCCAGGCCAACCCATGGGCTTTCATCTTCCACATGAAAAATATATTATTTTTTAAAATATATTACTATTCGTGGGACAAACCCAATGAACCGAACAAACACGACGACCCAAATAGGTCGAACAACTCGGACATGCCCGACGACCTCGACAAGAACGACGAATCGAACGGGCCCGATGATCCAAACAGACCCAACGACCCGAATGGGGCCGAAGACCCGGACAACCCAAACGGGCCCGACAATCAGGACAAACCCGACAACACACACAGGCCCGACGACATGTATGGGCTTGACGACACGGACAGGCCCTACGACCCGAACGGCCTCGACGACCCGAACGGACCCAACAACCCAGACGGGCCCGACGAGCTGGATGAGCCCAACGACCCAAACAGGCCATATGACCTAGAATGGCTCGACGACCTGGACGAGCCCAACCACCCAGACGGGCCCAACGATGTGAATGGGCCCGACGACCAGACGGGCCCGACGACCCAAACGAACAATACAACCTAGGTTGGCTCGACGACACGGACGGGCCGAACCACCTGCACGGGCACAACGATCCAAACGAGCCCGACGACCCGAACGACCCCGACGACCCGTACGAACCCGACGACCCAGACGAGCCAGATTACAAGTACAGGGTCGACGACCTAGACGACTCCAACCACCTGAACGAGCCCGACAACCTGGACGAACCTAACGACCCGGATGAGCCCGACGACCTAAATGAGCCCGAGAACTCGGACGAGCCCGACAACCAAAACGAGCCTGATGACATGGATGGGCCCGACGACCTGGACGGGCCAAACAACCCAGACGGGCTCGACGAGCTGAATGGGCCCGACGACCCAAACGTGCCATACGACCTTGGTAGGCTCGACGACCCGGACGGGCCCAACCACCCAGACGGCCTCAATGATCCAAACAGGCTCGACGACCCGATTAGGACCGTCCATGTCTTCGGGCCCGCCTGGGTTGTCGGTCCTGTCCGGGTCATCGGGCCCATCAGGATTGTCGGGCCCGTTAAGGTCGTCAGACTCGTTTGGGTCGTCGGGCCTGACTGTGTTGTTGGGCCGTCCAGGTCGTCAGGTCCGTCTGGGTCGTTTAGCTCGTACGGGCTGTCGGACTCGTTCGTGTTGTCGGACCCATTCAAGTCATTGGGCTCATTCAGGTCGTCGGGTCCGTCTGGGTTGTCGGGCCCGTTCAAGTCGTCGGGCTCGTTCGGGTCGTCAAGGTCGTACGTGTCGTCGTGCCCGTTTGGGTCGGCGGGCCTGTCTAGGTCGTATGGCCCATCCGGGTCGTCGGGTTCATACGGGTCGTCGAGCCTGTTCGAGTCCTTGGGCCTGTATGGATCATTAGGCATGTCTGGATCATTGGGCCCGTTTGGGTCGTAGGGCCTGTTTGGGTCGTCGAGCCCGTTCTGGTCATTGGGCTCGTCTAGGTCGACGGGCCCTTCCAATTCGTCGGGCTCATCTGGGTCGTCGGGCCCATTCGGATCGTCGGGCATGTCCTTATCATCGGGCTCATCCAGGTCATCGCGCCCGTCCGGATCGTTGGTCCCGTTCGGGTCGTCGGGCCCGTCTAGGTCGTCGAGCCTATCTGGGTCGTCAGGCCCATTCGGGTCGTTGGGCCTGTTTGGATCATCGGGCCTGTTCGGGTCGTTGGGCCGTTCGGGTTGTCGAGCTCGCTTGTATCGTTGGGCCAATCTAGGTTGTAGCGCCTGTTCGGGTCGCTGGGCCCATCCGACTGTTCGGGTCGTCGGGCCCGTTCGGTTCGTCGGGAATGTCCTTATCATCGGGCTCGTCCAGGTCATCGCGTCTGTCCGGGTCGTTGGGCTCGTTCGGGTCGTCAGGCCCATCTAGGTCATCGAGCCCATCCAGGTCGTCGGGCCCGTTTGGGTCGTTGGGCCTGTCTAGATCATCGGGCCCGTTCGGGTCGTTGGGCCGTTCGGGTTGTCGAGCCCGGTTGTATCGTTGGGCCCGTCTGGGTTGTAGCGCCTGTTCAGGTCGTCGGGCATGTCCTTATCATCGGGCTCGTCCAGGTCATCGCGCCTGTCCGAGTCGTTGGGCCCGTCTAGGTCATCGAGCCCATCCGGGTCGTTGGGCCCGTTCGGGTCGTTGGGTTATTCGAGTTGTCGAGCCCGCTTATATCATTGGGCCCGTCTGGGTTGTAGCACCTGTTCGGGTCGTCGGGCCCATCCGGCTGCTCGAGCCCGTCCGGGTTGTCGGGCCCGTCTGGGTAGTCGGGCACGTCTGGGTCATCGGGCCCGCCCGTGTTTTCGGGCATGTTCGGGTTGTCAGGCCTTTCCTGGTCTTTGGGTCCATCTTGGTCATCGGGCCCATCCGGCTGGTCAAGCCCGTCCGGGTTGTCGGGCCCGTCTGGGTAGTCGGGCACGTCTGGGTCATCGGGCTCGTCCGTGTTTTCAGGCCCATCCGGGTCGTCGAGCCTTTCCGAGTCATCGGGCTCGTCTGGGTCGCTCGACTTAATCTTTGTCTCTGGCTTAATGTGGTATTATTTAGGGGGCTAACCCACCTTAGCCCTAGCCCTAACCCACTAGAGAGGGGACTTTGGGGGCTGGGGCTTTTTTTTGGCCCCCTCATTTGGGGGCCCCCTAAAAGGGGGCTTTATGAAGAGTGGGCCAGGGCTGGCCCATGGGCTAGGGGCCAAATTGACACCTCTACCCATACCCATTCCCACAGAAAACATTTATCCTCATCTCCATACCCAAATCCAACGGGTATCAAACTTTTATCCCATCCTCATCCCCATTGTATAATCTCATACCCATACCCGTACCCGTGTTCTAACTACTTCAATATTAATTTTTATAAAGAAAAAAAATTACAACAAAGAAAACATAATATTATCAAATATTCAATATTAGGAGGATAATTCTTTCTTCCATATCAAATACTTTGAAATAAATTATAATTGTTTATATTTTAGATTAGAATACCAAATAAAATTTCATGAGAACAAAAACATTTATTAAATTTGCAAACTACAAACATTAATGAAACTTAGTTGATAAAATTAAAAAATATTTAAAAAAAAATATGAAAGAAAAAAAAAGTATTCAAATTAAAATATATTTTAAATGTTTGTTTACTTGAATTTTTTAAATTCTAATAAATCTCTTTTTTATACACTAATAAAAGTTATAATACATCATTTGATCAAAATGACACAAAGAACAAATAATAAACATAATAATAAAATTTTGACATAGACTTTGTATCTTTTGAACTCTAATATATGTTGGATAGTGACAAAACATATTCATAGAAATTACATTAAATTTTTATATTGTAGTAAATAAAAGTTATTTACTACAATAAAAGTGAAAAAATTACAATATGATTAATAATGAGTTAGAAAATAAAAAAATAATTAGATAATATTATTCTACATGATGAAAATAAACAAGAAATAAAAATATTTAAAAATTAACAAATGTGTGTCTTAGAAATAATTTGAGAGACTATCGAAAGAAATCGCACAAAGAAAATCAAATGTATAATTAAGGGTATGATAAGATAAAAAATACCTTAGAGATCTAAGAAAACTTTTCAAATATTAACATATATATTCAATGGTTGAAAAATAAGGAAAATTATTTTAGCATACATCATTTTAATATAATTACATAAAGGTTATGATAAAATGAAAAATATATTGGAGATGCGAATGAGTTTCATGACAACCAAATAATTAGAAGAAAAAAAAAATAGAATATATATATATATATATATATATATATATATATATATATATATATATATATATATATAGTTACTTAATTAATTGTGAATATTTTAATAACTTAAATGGGGACGGAGATATGGCGGGGACGGGTATTATGGCAGAGATATGTACATCCCCATACCCAATTGAAAAAGTCGAGGATTCCCAATACCCATACCCATACCCAGTCAATGCGGGGATTCCCCGTCAAAACGGGGACGGGTTCGAGCAATTTTGGAGTTGATTTTTAGTATTAGATAGGTGTTTATTTAGAAAGTGGAGTTTTTCTCTCCTATCAGTTTAATTAATAAGCCTGGAGAATATATTATGGTCATCAGAGAGTGCATACATCATTAGAGGTGTCAATTTGGCCCAGCCCACAAGGTTTGACCCTAACCCATGTGGGCTAAGGCCAAAAAAGCTCACATTGAAAAAAAGTCCCCAACAAAGAAGCCCACAGGGCCAAAAACCCTACAAAAGACCTGTGGGCCAGGGCCAAACCATGGACTTTCATCTTCCACATGAAAAATATATTACTATCTTTGGGACAGACCCAACGAACCGGACAAGCACGGCAACCCGAATAGGTCGAATGACCTGGACCTGCCCGACAATCTCGACAAGAACGACGAGCCCGATGATCCAAACAAGCCCAACAACCTGAATGAGCCCGACGACCCGGATAGGCCCGACAATCAGGACAAACCCGACAACACGGCCAAGCCCGACTACACGGACGGACCCAACGACCCAGACAGGCCCGACGACCCAAACGGACCCAACGAGCCGGATGGGCCCGACGACCCAAACATGCCATACGACCTAGACAGGCCCGACGACCTGGACAGGCCCAACGATCTGAACGGGCTCGAAGACCCAGACGGGCCTAATGACCCGTTCGGGCCCGATGACCCGTACATGCAAAATGGTCCAGATAGGCCCTACGACCCGAACGAGCTCGACGAACCATATGGACCCGACGACCCAAATGGGCTCGAGGACACGTACGGGCCCGACGACCCGACGGGCCCGTCCATGTCGTCGGTCCCATCCAGCCCGTCAGGCCCGTCCTGGTTGTCGAGTCTGTCTGGGTCGTCGGGCCCGTTCGTGTTGTCGAGCATGTCCAGGTTGTCATGCTCGTCTTGATTGTCGGGCCCATCTTGGTCATCGGGCTCGTCCTTGCCATCGGGCCCGTCTTGGTCATTGGGCTCATCCAGGTCGTCGAGACCATTTGGGTTATCGGGCTCGTCCAGGTTGCTCGACTTCATCTTTGACTATGGCTTAATGTAGTATTATTTGGGGGCTAACCCACTTTAGTCCTAGCCCTAACCCACTAAAGAGGGGGCTTTGGAGGCTGGAACTTTTTTTTGGCCCCCTCATTTGGGGCCCCCTAAAATCGGACTTTATGAAGAGTGGGCCAGGGGTGTCCATGTGCCGGGGCCCAAATTGACACCTCTATACATCATGAGTGAATTATCATTGTGATGTAAAGAGTAATATATTAAAATTTTTGAGAAACTTAGTCTGCTGAACAAATGGATATTCATGAATCATGACGATGGACAAGTTAAAATAATAAGAGTGGAGTAAATGAAACAGATATTTGGTTTTAAATCCCTGCACATGGTTCAGTTGTTTATTAATGAGCATTGAGTTCAACTTGCCAGTAGGTGGGGCAATGGAGAATACTTAATAGCTGGCTTTCACATTACCATTTTGAAAGTTTCAAATGATAAGTTGTGAAACCTAGCAACAACATTGTTGTATATATAAAACTCGCAAATGTCAAACAAAATCTAAGCAAGGAATTCCCATGGCCAACAATGGAGGAAACAGAACTAGCAGGGGTGTCCCAATCGTCCCTAATATCCCTCGCAGACCTCCAAGAGAGATAGACTTTGGTTTCGGAAGCATTGTTAATAAAAAATTGGCATCCAAAACGAAGAAAAGGCAAGAGCAGAGGGAGAGCGTTGGTTCATTGACACTCCTCCAATCAATCACTTTCGCAGTTGTCTGGTTATGGACGACGATCATCGGAGTTCTTAAGGTTCGAATTCAAGGGGGGGTTTCCACCAAGAAAACACTTGTTGATGAAAAAGTCAAAACCTCTTCCAGAAAGAGTACTAAAACGAGACAGAAAAGGTAGATTTCACCTTCAGTGTACTCTCTTTCATATTGGTTGGTTGATTATAAGTCACAAAATTGATCTGTTTCAACTATGATTCTCCTTTGTAATTTCCAATAAATTTCAACTGTGTTCAGAAGTTGAATAGTGTGTTTGCGTTTGTGGGAAATATGTTGTATTACCTTGATTTTTCAATGCAATAATTTAGGTAGAATATGTAGCCATGACATTGATTTGAGGGGTTGTCATTCATTCATCGGTCTTTAAAACATATCAACAGTCTGTGAAGTTTATTCGCTTATACATCGCTATCGCAGTCTACTACTACAAAAAATTCGTATTTCTGTCAATTTTATTTTAAAATTATTTTTTTAAAAATATTTATAAATTTTGTCTTAAAAAAAATTACAAGAAATTGTTACCAATTTTCTTACAAAATATTTTGTATAAAACACTTTTTACAATAAATTTTGTAAAAAATACTTACAAATTTTATAATTTTGTAAAAAATGATAGAAAACATCTTTTCTTGCTAATTTTTTTAACAAATTTACAAGAAAAGAATTTCTAGTATTTTAATAATATGCATTGCATCCACCAATTTCTTTTAAAACAAATAACAGCTACACGTAATAAAAAGTTGTGCAAAACTTTTAAAACAGAATCATTAGATCTTTTTATTAGGTGATATTAGTTTTAGAATTTTAAATTTGATATAAAAAAATTGAATTGTGATTGTTCTTTACGAATAACCATTTTTTTAACGTGTATGTAATAGAAGTGAAAAGAACCACATAATATGGATATTGGGTGCGAACATTTTATTTTTATTAAAATATTTGTGTTTGGATTCGGATAGGGTTCTAATATAAAAGAAAGTTCAGTGTGGGATTATTTAGATTAGAAAAGTAAGTGAAAATTGAATAAAAATAACTAAATTTTGAGTGAATTTGTTTAATTTTATTAAAAAACAAAATGAAACTTAATTGTGTTGTATAATAAATTCTTAAATTACCCTTTTAAAAAAATAGTATAAATTATATTTCAATAATGAATAATTATTAAGCAATTAATTTATGTAATGCAAAAAAGTATTTACAAAAATGTTATTTAGTTTTTGTTCTTACAATACCTGTGACGATTAAGTTAGACAACATTAATTGCGCCAAACAATATTAAATGTGAAATTAAATGCGATGATAATTGAACGTAATTTATTTCCCTCGTGTACTCTGGTACTTCTGCTATGTATGGGCTTTTACTTGGATGATCCTTATTCACGCAGCTAATTACTTTGGTTAAATTTTCGAAATACTCTATTGATATATTTTAGTTTTTAAGGTTAAATATGTTTTTTGTCTCTTAACTTTTAGTAAATTTTGGAATTAGTTCATTTCGAAACTTTGGACCAATTTAATTAATCATTCATCTTTCGAAATACGTGAATTTAGTCATTTTAATCAAATTTTGTTAGGTTTATTTGATGTTTCATATGCATTTCAAGATTGTATTTGAGTTGTTTATACTGTTTGACACATTTTTACTTTAATGTTAAGTTAAATACTATTATGAAACGCGCTTGAAATGTCAAATAAACTTAACAAAATTTGATTAAAATGACTAAATTCACGTATTTCGAAAGATGAATGACTAAATTGGTCCGAAGTTTCGAAATGGACTAATTCCAAAATTCACTGAAAGTTAAGGGATCAAAAACATATTTAACCCTAGTTTTTACTTTAACTTAATCTTATTTTGTCCCTGTTAATGACATAGCCGATATGACATTTTCCTTGAACGAATATGCTTAGGCCGAGCACATCTCAGCCCAAGTGGTTGATATGTTCCTGGATGTGCATAGTATAGTAGCCCCCTAGACTAACATGATAAAAGTTTGACTCTTTATGTTGTCATCATGATAAAAATTGGAACACATTTTCAAAATTAGGATCCAATTAGAACAACTTGAAATCTAAGGACGCATTCGAAATTTTGGAACAAAAACAAGGATGTTTCGAAAGTTTAAACCTATATTTTATTATTTTAAGCGTATCAATATATTACTAATCATAAGTTTAAGAGGAGTGATTGACGTACATTCTTACTCTCAAACTCGTTAACTTTTAAATCTTTAATCCAATTGCTTTTGTATTCTTCACCTTGTCTAGTGTCTAGATAGTGATAAAGATATTTTATATCTTCTGCTTTTAGTTATATTGATAGAGATATCATATATTTGATTATGTTTTATTATTATAAAATATTTTGTTTTATTAGGTTTTACCTTTTCCTTTATATAATGAGACATTGTACTCTATATATAGAACAAGGTTCTAATAAATCAGCAAGCAAACTCTTTGAGTTGTTTTCACCAAACACCTTTTGTGCCTATTTGTACGTATTTTTGTATGCATTCTTCCTTCTCATGACTTATACATACTAACATGGTATCTGAGTCATGGTTAAAGAAAAAAAGTCTATCCTAGCATGATTTCTTTCTTGGAAATATTGTTCCACCAACTATCGGGTCACTATTGAACCATCCATTTCTAGTCTCACGCACGAGATGTATATACCTCGGTGTGAGAGGGTGTGTTGGAAGTCCCACATCGACTAGAGATAGGACAATTACATACTATATAAGTGGGGTGCAAACTACACCTTACAAGCTGATTTTGTGAGGTTGAGTTAGGCATAAAATCCACTTCTTAAGATGGTATCATATTTAAATCACCTTCTGCATTTTCTCCTTTCTTGTTGATTTCCTGCCATGACAAAAAAATTCTCTTTGATTCTTCAATAAGAACGTGAATTTAAGGCTACTTTTTATTCGAATTCTCATCACTCTATTGCCAATCTTGCCTTTCACGAGGGACATGGAAAAATTTTTGCGGTGGTTTCTCTGGCAATTGTGGACGGGGATGCTTTCCTCGGTCTAGAGGTCCCAATCCCAAATATTGTGACCATTGTCATCGAACCAATGACACTGCTGGTAACTATTGGATTAAGCATGGTTTGCCTCAAGGTTATCACCAAAACATCAAAGTTGATCCTCCTCCTTCTAAGCCCTTTGCTAGTATGGTTGATAGAACCTCATCTACTTCCGATCTTTGTGCCAGGAAAGGATGACAAAGTTGAAGGTCAGTTTGGTTTCTCTAGAAAGCAGTACGAAGCTCTTCACGCCTTGATCCAACAGTCTCAAAATGATTATTCTCCCATATTTGTTGTTCATCAATGTACTACCAAACCCACAATTTTTGTTTTTCCCTTTTCTTCTTGGATTTTAGATAGTGGTTCTACTAACAATATTTATCTTTTTAAATATTTATTTCAAAATCTCAAACCTATTTCTCCTATTTTTATACAATTACCCAACCAAAACTCCGTCATTGCTAAACTCGCAAGTACCATTGTCTTGGGCAATCTTATCTTTCATAACACCTTTTTTGTTCCTAAATTTTCTTTTGAACTCATTTCTATACCTAAATTGCTTAATTATACTAATTTTTTTATGGTTTTCTTCCAAAATACTTGTCTTATTGTGCAGCCTGATACCTTCCAAACGATTGGAGCAACTAGGAAACATCAAGGCATGTTTTATCTCTTAGATAGTTCTCAAGACATGCGTAACTTGAGTATATCTAACACAAATATTTCCTTACCACATGTCCCCAAGCACGCCCGTCACGTCCGGGTCGTCAAGCTCATCCCTCCCGTCCATTCCATCCAGGTCATCGAGCCCGTCTGTCCCGTATAGGTCGTCAGGCCCACCCGACCCATCTAGGTCATGAAGACGACCAAGACAACTCATGCCAACGTCCTAGACGTGTCGACCCTAAGCCAAGCATGAAAAGTTTAATAATATATTTTAAAAAATAATATATTTTTCATGTTTAAGAAGAAAATCTCATAGGCTGGCCTTGACCTATAAGACTTTTGTGGGGGGGTTTTGGCCTTGTGGGCTTCTTTAATGTGGGGCTTTTTTTCTCCGTGAGCTTTTTTGGCCTTAGCCCACATGGGTCAGGGCCAAGTCTCGAGGTTTGGGCCAAATTGACAACTTTAAATGCTAGTCCTTGTAACTTGTGGCATATGAAACTTGGTCACCCATCTAATAACATTTTAAAGCTTATTTTTTTCTAATCATTCTGATATTTTTTTCTCCTTATATTATTGATTGTGATGCTTGTGCTTTTGCCAAACATAAACGTCTGAAATATTCTTCAAGCACTAGTACATCTCTTCAATTTTTTGAACTTATCCATGTTGATATTTATGGCCCTATTTCAGTCTCTTCCATTGATGGATACAAGTATTTTTTTAACTATAGTTGATGATTATAGCAGATTTACTTGGATTCTCTTTCTTAAAAATAAAACTGAAGTCAGACCTCTTCTTCAAAATTTTCTTACTTTAACAGAAAGTTAGTTTTCTTACAAGCTTAAAAAAATACGTTTTGATAATGTTAAAAAGTTTTTTCTTAATAATTTTTATAATAGTAAGGGTATTTTTCATCAAACTTCATGTGTTGCAACTCCTCAACAAAACAGGATTGTTGAGAGGAAACATCAACATTTTCTCAATGTGTGTCGTGCTTTTTTTTTTTCAAGCAAAAATACCAAATACTTTCTGGTCCTATTCGCTTAAATTGGTTGTTCATCTCATTAATAGGTTACCCACTCCTTTTGTCAATAATCAATCTCTTTATGAATTGGTCTATTCTACTAAACCTAATTTTCCTAATCTAAAGCTTTTGGTTGTCTGGCTTATGTCAGTTCTGCCACTACTGGAAGGACTAAATTGGATTCCCGAAGCTTAAAACGTGTTTTCCTTGGTTATAAGTCTGGAACAAAAGGATATGTTTTGTAAGATCTTCACTCCAAGTCTATTTTTATGACTAGGAATGTTATCTTTCATGAAAATATTTTTCCTTACTCATTCTCTTTGCCATCTAATAACTCTATTGCTTCAATTTATTATTCTCATTCATGTGATATTAGCATGTATGATTTTTCAGCTTTACATGTTTCACATGCCACTAACCTTACTATGAACCCTGCTACTAGTCTTGTTTCTAATAATGTTGAAGTTAATGATCATGATCTTAGAACTTCTCATAGAGTGAAAAACAGGTCTCGATACTTAGATCAATATTATTATGGTGTTGCTTCCACAACATGCTCTACTTTTCCACACCTTATCCAATCCATTTATTTGTTTCTTATGATAATTGTTCTCTTGACAATACTGCCTTTTGTCATAATATTTTTGCCCAAGTTGAACTATTCTCCTTCAAAGAAGCTGCTCAACATGACTATAGGAAACAGGCTATGGATGTTGAGTTACATGCTCTTCATAGAAACCAGACTTGGACTTTAGTTCCTCCTCCTTCTAGCATCAAGTCAATTGGTTGCCGCTAGGTTTACAAACTCAAACATAAACTAGATGGCACATTTATAGGTTTGAAGCACGATTGGTGGTTAAGGGTTTTACTCAAACCAAGGGGCTTGATTATTTCAAAACCTTCTCCCCTGTTGTCAAACTTTCTATTGTACGAATCCTTTTAGCCTTGGCCACTGCTAGTGATTGGTTTTTTCATAAGTTGGATGTTGACAATGCTTTCCTCCATGAAGACTTACACGAAGAGGTCTATATGAAGCCTCCACCTAGTCTTTCTGTTCCCCAACCAAATCTTGTCTATCAGCTTAACAAGTCTCTATATGGTTTAAAATAAGTCAGTCGTAATTGGAATCAAAAATTAACCTCAAAGTTATTTCTTCATGGCTACACACAAAGCACTATTGACCACTCTCTCTTTGTGAAGAAATTTCCTCTATTATTATTGTTTTATTGGTTTATGTCAACGATGTGGTTCTCATTCATAATAACATTGCTGGAATTAATGCTCTAAAAGCTCATCTTCATTCTAGGTTTCATATTAAAGATCTTGGCTCTCTTAAATATTTTTTGGCCTTTGAAGTTGCTCGTTCTCTTCATGGATTAGTTTTGAACAAAAGGAACTATTGTTTGGACCTCATTTCAGAAGCAGGGATTCTTGGATGTAAACATGCACCAATGCCATTTGATCCTTTCATCAAACTTCATCCTAACAAGGGAGCTCTTCTACTAGATCCTTCTTCCTTTCGGTGTCTGATTGGACGATTACTTTACTTGACTTACACTAGGCTTGATATTAGTTTCGTTGTCCAACAACTCAGTCAGTTTGTTTCTTTCCCATGTGAACCACATATGCAACATGCTTTACGGATCATTCGGTACTTAAAACATGCTCCTGGCTATGACCTTTTGTATAAATCCAACACATCTCTTAAAATTCAGGCATTTTCTGATTCTGACTAGGCAAAATGTGCCACTACCTGACGCTCTGTTTCTAGATATTATGTTTTCTTAGGCACCTCTTTGGTTGCTTGGAATTCTAAGAAACAAACCATTGTTTCACATACTTCTTTTGAGACTACAATGGATTCAATACCTTTTTTAGGATTTTCATTTTTTTGTTCTCACTCCCTACACTGCCTTTTGTGACAATAATTTCATTATTTGCATTGTCAAGAATCTCACTTTTTATGAGAGAACCAAACATATAGAACTTGATTGTCACATTATTGGACAAAAGCTTGTTGATGGCCTTATCCACATTCTCCATGTTCTTTCTACAAGTCAACTTGTTGATATGTTTACTAAATCATTACATCCTTCTGTTTTTCGGGTTACTACTTCCAAGTTGGAACTTTATAATCTTTATGCCCACTTTAAGAGGGGGTGATAAAGATATATATCTTTTACTTTTAATTATATTGATAAAGATATCATATATTTGATTCTTTTTTATTATTATTATTATTATTAAATATTCTGTTTTATTAGGTTTTATCTTCCTTTTATATGACAAAACTTTGTAATTTATATATTAAACAAAATTCTAATACATCAATAAGTTAATTCTCTTTGAGTTATTTGTACCGAACATCTTTTATGTATATATGCACACATTTTTATACGCATTATTCCTTTTCGTGACTTATAGCTACTGACATATAATAATTTTGTTCTGCAATGTCAGCTAACGTAATAAATTAATGGAAAATGATATTTTAACCCATCTTTTTTGACCTATTTTTAACCCAGTATTGTAATCACCGTTAGATCACCTATTTGGATTATTTTTAGTGATGTGATGTGATGATCTAATGATGATTGAAGTGGTGGTTTAAAAGTGGGTCAAAAAAAGTGGATTAAAGTATCATTGACCTAAATTAATAATGCCATTACCTACTTGTCTAGATAACTTTTTTCTGACAATGAGTAATGCCAGCTCATGCAATAATGCCCCTACCAATTTATGTACTTGAAACATTTCTCTTTTAAATATGGCTTAAATACTCTTTTGGTCCTAGTTTTGGTCGACTTTTTTCACTTTGGTCCTACTTTTTAAATTGTTTTCAATTTGGTCCTACTTTTCGTTATATTTTTTCAATCAACTCCTTTCCGTTAACTCC
>Ga0214542_1003036_pt1 | contig 34584 bp, 12 predicted proteins | sample CNSS1metaG_FD_160096 | JGI IMG/M metagenome (GOLD analysis project Ga0214542, IMG submission 160096) | Root nodule microbial communities from cowpea collected in UCLA plant growth center, Los Angeles, California, USA - CNSS1 | ecosystem: Host-associated > Plants > Roots > Nodule | place: USA...
TTGAGAGTTTCTGGAATAAATCTTTTGTGAAAGAGTTTTTGACCTTGTGAGTTTTGAGCTTTATTGTAAGGATGAACTACCGTGTGTCATTCCTATTTTTCTTGTGTGATTTGCTCATGTCTTGTTGGTACTCAAATGTTTAGCTTGATTCTGTTGTTTTGCATCTTAGGTGAACATGCATGATTTGATATGACTGAGGCATTTCTTGTTTTTAGCTATTTGGTCAAATAAGCTAACCATGACATTGATCCATTGGCAGCCCCTTGAGCTTAAACCTTTTTTTTCTTGTTTTGAGCGTATTGCTAAACCTTAAAAAGAAAAAGACCATGTTTTTCCTTACCTTAGGGAGAAAGAAAGAGGTAGTGGATTATGTTGAGATTGGTTGAAGAATAAAGTGTGGGGGTGTGTATTTCCCCCACAAAGTTATAAAAATGGCAAAAAGGAAAATAATTGTTGATGACAGAGTGTTGAAATGAAAAATGATTGCTGTCTGAAAAAGAGCAACAAAGGATAAAAGAGAAAAAAAAGAAGAAGTAAGGATTGATTTGGAAACTATGCTCCATAACTCTTTCTTCCTTACTATTTCAAAAACACACAAATCCTAAGGTTTTTCCTACCTTTGCCTTGGCCTCATTATAACCTTGAGAAGTCCTCATGATTTTTGAATGCATGTTTTCTGAAAGCTGTGAATATTTGAGTCTTGCTAAGCATTGAGAGTGTTTACTTGCATGGGTATTTTGAGTGAAAACACAAGCCAAAACACTTGAGCGAATTTTAGTGAGAAAATATACATTTAACTTGAGTGTTTCTCTTTCATATTTGATTATCTTGTAAACTCAAAAGATTAACTCATGTGTGAAAAACAGAATTTTATACATTTGTATGTGCATGACAACATGATTTCTAGAAGATTGATCTGTTTCCATTTGTATTCATTTCTTTAATTCACTGAAAATATGGAATAAAAGACCTCAGAATAAAGTTTTGAAATTGTTCAATTTTGCCCAGGAGTGCAAAATTGAACAATTTCAAGTTCAAATTTTTGCCCTCATTTAATGATGTTATACTTGTTCAAGTGTATGTTGATGATATCATCTTTGGTTCAAATAACAACACTTTGTGTGAAAAGTTTGTTGCGGCTATGTAGGGAGAATTTGAGATGTCCATGATAGGTGAATTACCTACTTTCTAGAGCTACAAGTCAAGCAACTCAAGCATGGAACATTTTTAAATCAATCAAAATACTGTTTTAACTTGTTGAAAAAGTTCAAAATGGAGGATTGCAAGGAAGCTACCACTCTAATTGTAACAAATTGCCTTATGGATGCAAATGAGGCTGGCCAACCGGTAGATTCAACCAAATTTAGAGGGTTGATTGGGTCTTTGCTCTATCTTACAGCAAGTAGGCCAAATATTCAGTTTGGAGTATGCTTATGTGCTAGATTTCAAGCAAATCCAAAGGAATCACACTTTAAGGCTGCAAAAAGGATTCTAAAGTACCTTAAAGGAACAATCAATGTTGGTTTATGGTATCCATGTGATTCTAACATAAATCTTAGTGGCTTTTCATATTCATACTATGCATGATGCAAATTTGATAGGAAAAGCACAAGTGGTACTTGCCATTTGCTTGGATCAAGTCTAATCTCATGGAATAGCAAAAGGCAAGCATATGGTTGAAACATCAAATTTTTGACTATGGTGTAAGGCTAAGCAAGGTACCTTTGTATTGTGATAATACTAGTGCAATCAACTTAACCAAGAATCCAATACAACATTCTAAAACTAAGCATATAGAGATTAGGCATCATTTCATTCGTGATCATGTTTAAAAAGGAGATTGTGAAATGAAATTTGTTAAAACTGAAAAATTAATTAGCGGATTTGTTTACAAAACCATTGGCTAGAGATAACTTTAACAAGCTAAGAACTGAACTAGGCATATTAGACATCAAGAATGTGGTCTGATGTATATGTAGCATGTTAATCTTATGTACTCATGCATTGGTTTGATAAAAATCTACTGTTGTATGCAATAGTTGAAAACTGTCATATTCAACCTGTTGAGTTTTTATTTCAACGTGTTGATTTCACTTAAATCTACCTCTATTTGCACAAATCATGATCTGTCAACCTGTTGATTTTGTATTTCAACATGTTTATTTCACTTAAACTGCTACTGAATGATGAAATATTGATCTACAATGATTTTCAATCTGTTGTTTTTACAATTAAGTATGTTGATTTCATTAAAACTGAATCTAGAAAAATGAAGTTCAATTTTACGATTTTCAATCGATTAATTTTCAAAATCAGTCAACTGATTTCACTTAACCAGATTCTATTTTTAATCTCTAATGCTCTGATGCTGTTTTAGTCGACTAATTCTGTTTTTCAACGTGTTGATTTTACTTAAACTATGCATTTATTCACGAATTGAATTGTTAAGCTGACCCAGTCAAAGAAAGCATCTTTTTGTCAGGTACTATCTACTCTTAACTGCCTATTTCATCAGTCATGTGTTGCTTTTACTGATTGTTTGACCAAAAAGCATGTTTAGTGTACAATTCCAATGTGTATGCAGCTCACATGATCTGAACTGATTGATTCACTCATAAAAACACATTGAAAACACAATGAATGTATGAGATACTGTTTTGGACTGCATTAAATTAGTTTCGGTAACCTAAAATGAATTAATTAGGAAAATCTACACCATTTAATCAACTGTTTTTGAAAATCGGCTTGTTCAATTATAATATTGCACTTATATTGTTGCATTTGCATCATACGTCTCTTAGAAACAGCCATACCAACACTCATCATGCCTCGTCGTTCCCAAAGAGCTATCAAATTTGATGATGAGTACTCCACTCCTCCTACCCCAAGGTCTCCAAATCACAAAAGCCATGGAAGAATTGAAGCATGGTTTGAGGATCATGAGGACAACATTGAAGTGTTCCTCATTGAGATGAATAGGCAGTAGGTTAGCATTCCTAAGGTGCTAAGGTTCTCATGGCTGAGGGCTGAAGGCTTTGAGAGTCTATTCCAACAACTAAAGCATCAAAAGTTGAAGTCATTCCTTGAACTTTCAGGGAAAATCTATCCAGACTTGGTGAAAGTGTTTTTCACCAACTTGGAATTCAAAAATGGTGTCCTATTGTCAAGTATCAAGGGTGTTCGAATGGAGATCAACAAGAGAGCTTGGAAAGATGTGGTTGGACTTAAACCAAGGGGTCTACAAATGAGGAAGGTGAAACTGGGGCTGTTCTACAAATGAGGAATCCTGCTGCTAAAATCAAGCACTTTCATGTTAGTGGTCTCAAGGTGGATCAAAGGTTGCTTGGTATGATTGTCACAAAAATCCTTGTTCGACGTGGCAGCAACCATTCAAGATTGAATGAGGGAGATTTGATTCTCATGTACTGCATACAACACAATATTCAAGTAGATTAGATCTATGTGTTTCGTGATCACATGCTCAAGGCTAAGAGGCTCACGGATTTTAGGCTGCCATGTGTGGTTTTGGTGTCCAAATTCATAGAATACTTTAGAATTGATGTAAAGGATGAGCTAGAGGAGTCAACTGGACTATTGAACCATACCTCTAACCAAAATTTGCACAAAATGGGCTTTCTCAAGGTGGGAAATGCATGGATAGCTGTTGGTGTTGTAGTTGCTAGTGCACATGACCATGAAGTTGGTCCAAGTGGTGCAAATCAAGAGGAAGAACAAACTACTGGACCCATTGACTTGATTCCCTACAACCCTCCAGAGGATATAGGCCCTGTGTACTCAAATTTTGAGAGGATGGTGATGAACCAACTGCATGAGCTCAATGTGTCCTAACATGCACATCACAACTATTGCAATGAGAGGTTTAATACATTGGATGGCCAAATTCATGACATCCATGATATGCTGAACTCATTCCAGACCAGAAATGATCCTCAGGATAACTGAGTGTGGTGGTTGTTTAGGATCATGCATTGCATCCATGTGTTTGTGCTTTTTCAGTTTTAGCTCTATTAGTTTTAGTTGGTTGTTTTTCGTTTCAGTCAGCTGATATCAACTTTATGATTTTTCTTCTCTGTTTCAGTTTGTGCTTGTTCTCTTTATGCATTTGTTTTGTTTGATGAATCCAAAGAGGGAGAAAAATTGGAAAATGGAGAATTGATCACATTGAACTAAGTAGAAGCATTAAAATTGGAATCAATAATCAAATCTGAATTTGAACCCATATTAGTGATAGGGGAGCATGTGTATATGTGTGTGCTTCATCAATTTAATGGTATCCAACAAATGGAAGCATTTTGCAATGGAAGATAGAAGAAGATAGATGGAAGAAGATAGAGGTTGACTTCATCAAATCAGGGGGAGATTGTTGACATGAGAAGCCAAGTTGGAATGCTCCTTGAAGATTTGATGAAGATTGAATGAAGCTCTTTTGAACTATCTTGAAGCCATTACCATTGGAATGAAGTCTACATTGATGAAAGAAAGGAGATTTGATGATATTCATGTTGATCAAGGCTGGAACGTGTGCTCTCCACATAGTTACATCATTAAGAAAGTGTATTTGAAGTTTGTAATTCATATTGTAGACCTTGTAGCATTAATTAGATGTATTTGGTCTTAGGTGTGTCTTTTAATCTATTGAATGGTCTTTCAATAGGTTAAAATATCTCTTTTAATCCGTTGAAGGGTTTTTTAACAGGTTAAAAGACTGGCTGCAGTAGTCTTAAACTGTAACAAATTCAATAAGTTGATTTATATTTTAATCAACTGATTTCACTTAAGTCAAGTGAAATCAACCGATTGATTTGGAAATCAACCTGTTGAATTTCGTAACAATTTGACTATAAAAGCCGTGATTTTCGAAAGAGAGGTCTGTTGGTCAGTTTTGAACATGAAATTATTCTGGAAACTCGTGGAAACTCTCTCCTTCATGATCATACATTTTGCAGCAGTTGAAGATTGATCTTAGATCAATTCTTGGAGCTTTTGGCTTGGTTTGAAGCTTGGAGAAAGTGGTTTGTGCTAGGCTGGGTTGTGCTACCACTGAGGTTTGATCTTTCTCAAGCTTTGTATGTGTGCCTGGTGGTTTTCCAGGTCTGCAAGAGGGTTCTTACTGTGCTAGTGTGTCTCTTGTGTGATTCAAAAGTCTATTATGGTGTTTTTGCATATTTTGAAAGTGTAAGGGTGGATACTTTGTAAATCTTTTGAAATAGTTCAAAGTTAAGCTCAGGTTGCCTTGACAAACTGGATGTAGCTCATGTTTGAGTGAACCATTATAAAAATATCGTGGTCTCCTCTCTTCTCTAACCTTTCTCTCTTGCATTTTCATTTTAAAGTTTCAAGAACTTGTGGTTTAATCATTTTTTTTCATGTTCTTGTATGTTTTCATGGCATCTGCAGCATTGAACATGTTTACATAATCATTTAGAACCTGTCTTGATCAATCTTGTGCATTGTTACTGGTCTAAAACTCAAATCTGCATTTCTGCATTTTTCCCAGTATTTCAGTCGACTGTTTTCCTGTTTCAGTCAATTGATTATATCAAAACAGAATCTGTTTAGTAAAATCAATTTGTTAACTCTGTTTTTGATCGACTGAAAGTATATTGTCCAGCACCTTTTGCATCGTAACTTGGTGATCTAATTGATTCAAATTAGATGGTTTTTAGCTTGCAAAGATAGCCTAAATTTTTAACTAGGCAATTCAACCCCCCCTCTTGGCATTTCAACCATTTCAAAACTAACAATTGGTATCTAGAGCTAGGTACTTGAAATTTGCTCAAGTAAGGTCCTAAATCTGTTTTGAACTACTTGAAATGGCTGAAAACAAGTTACCCTTTGCTGAAGGTGCCTCAATTCATAGACCCCCTATGTTTAGTGGCATTAATTACCAATTTTGGAAAATTAGGATGAAAATCTTTATTGAATCAATATATCAAGGAATATGGGATGCAATCATAAATAGACCATATACTCCTAAGCATACTCTAGAAGATGTGCAGGTTGATAAGCCATGGACTTAATGGATTAAGGATGAAAGGAGGAGAGCTCAACATGATTGCAATGCAAAGAATATCCTCACTTCATCTCTCAACATGGATGAGTTTTTTCGTGTTTCACAATGCAAGAGTGCCAAGGAAATGTGGGAGGTTCTTGAAGTGACTCATGAAGGAACCAAGTGGTTTTTAGCTTGCAAAGAAAGCCTAAATTTTTAACTAGCCAATTCAACCCCCCCTTTTTGGCATTTCAACCATTTCAAAAGTAACAGCAGGATGAACCAATCCTTGGAGGAAACCATTAAAGATATGAAGACCCAAATTGGGCAGCTCACTTCCAATGTCAATGAACTGGTACAACAACGTGCAAATACCCTTCCTGCATAGTTAGTGGTGAACTCAAAAGTAGGGGGACATTGAAGGAAGAGTAAGGAGTGCTAGCACAAGCAACATTGGTGTAAAGATTTGATAAAGCAAAGTGCATGAACATCACATGCGATTTATGAAGATTGATGAAGATCTGTTCAATAATCTTGTTTCGATAGTGTTAAATCTAGAAATAATATGTTGAATATGTTTACATGTTGTACCATTTTTGTAGGCTATATGACTGATGAACATCACCTAAAGGGCTTTTCAGCTTGGGTCAATGGCTTGGCCCTTCCTTTTAATTTTCTTTTATTTTTAATTAAATAAAGGTTGTTCTAATTGGGCTTGTTTTGTTAATTGGAACTCATTTTTCAAGTTTCCAATTTTTTCTCTAAGTGTTGGCATTAGGCCTGCAACCCACTTCTTCTCTACACCAAATACAACACGTATCAACAACGAAAACCTGCAGCCTACGTCTCAAATAAGCCCAAATGGCAACTGTTCAGCAATGTGGCAACAGGAATCAAAGCTAACACACAACTAACCTTCTTTTAGCTTTTGTTTGGGCCAATGAAGAGGCAACCCATTTCTAATTTACAACCACCAATGCGGACAACATGCCTCTTCCACGCGTGGGGAGATAAGCCATTCCTTCCATCATGAGCACTTGTTATTGGGCCGAGATGTTTGCCTTCTCCAACAGCCCAATTGAAACTTGCCCAAGCCTCATCACTTGGTTATTCCGCTGATCAACCAACACATGCGTTCTCTTTCTCTTGGCAACACAGCTAGGGTTTTCTTGCCAGTTATTAGCACACGTGTGGGTCATTTTGGGTTTAACGTGAGATGCCACTTTCTCCTCCCATGTCTGCTAGGGTTCCTTTCCTCTTCACGCTGTTTTTCATTTTTCATCACGCATACCAAATGGTTCTGTTAGGGTTCAACCTCCTTCCCAAGAACTCCTTGCCGTTAGGTTCTGTTTGTGTCCCTAACCCCAGGATTTCACCTTTGCCATTAGGTCAAGTATGTTAGACGACATCCATTCTTTTCTGTTTTCACTGGTTGCCTTCCTCTATAAAAGGCAAGCCAAACCTTTGTATCAAGAAGCTTTGATGAATGATATAGTGGTTGAGATAACTCCCCTATTCGTCTTAGCTCATACCCTAAACCAGTGAGAGTTCCCCACTGAAACTCGTCTGAGTATCAACTTAGTCTTCCGCTGCAAGTTATGGTGCATCTCCACTGAACAAGTTTACATTCACAGCCTTGCATCGTGATTCTGACCAGATTTGCTAAGGTGGCGCTCATCAATGACATAGGTTAGATGCCTTGTTAGTCTTAGTGTGTCCTTTTTAATTTATGAAAATGGGTTTTAACAAGTTAAAACGCTTATTGTTTATAGTTTCTGGTGTGAATGTATTCAATTCAATCAATTAAATTGTTTTTCAATCGACTAATATCAACCGATTGATTTCACTTAAGACGAACTATATAAGTTGTGTTTTAGAGTGCAGAGGCCCAATTTTTAGTTTTTGAGCGCGAAAACCTGTCATTCATAGAAAACTCTCTCTCTTTGAATCAAACATCTACAAGGTGTAGAGTGTTGATCTTGGTTGATCTTGGAGGTATTTTGGATTTGTAGAAGCTTGAAGAGCTTGTGTATGGTTGGCTAGGGAGATCCACCATCAGGTTTTGTAGTTCTTTTGCCTCTTGTGTTCTCTATGTGATTCTAGGTCTTTGAGTGTGATTTTTGAAGGGTTGTGTTTTAGATTTTTATGCGAGTAAAAAATTTTGGTGTTTTTTTTGTTCAAAAGTGTAATCTTTAAAATCTCAAGAAAACCAAGTAAATCATTATTTATTGTGTTTGATTGTGTTTCTGTGTAATAAGATAATGCAATCTTGTTAGAAATACTGTTTGGAACAAATCTTATGTGCGAAAGTATGTTGTTTGAGTGAAATTCGTGAAATCTGCATAATTTCCCAGTATTTTAGCATATTGTTTTGAAATTTTAATCAACTGATTCATAGGTGTATGAACAGATTAATCTACTGTTTTTATTTTTGACCGGTTGAAAGTGTATTGTCCTGCAAATTTTGCATTCTAATTTTGTGGTCTATTTGATTCAATCAAAAGGGGTTTTAAGCTTCCAAAAAAGTTTTATATAGCAAATTCAACCCCTCCCCCCTCCTTCTTGGCTTAAACCACCTTTTCATTACTAACAAGGAGAAGAGGAGAAACCATCGAGACATTGTTTATCCCATGATTTTAGTTGTTTCTGTTCCTTTACAAAATTGCAATAAATACTTTGGTTGTAGTTGTGTCAATGTTAGTACTTTTGTTTCAAAAAAATAATGAACAATTGAAGGTGTCCCAATTAGAATGTTGTGAATAAAGAAATTAAACTCATTTCTGGAAGGGATGGTGGTTATGACTAGGTGTTTTGCAAGGATTCAAATTCACATCCACACATTGAGAAGTAATTTCAACACAACCACACTCTCTGATTCCGTTTTAAATTCTATTTTACTATTGGAATGCAAGTTTTTCTCTCCATTTTTCAATCCTATATGATCAGTTTTATTTTTTCATGTTATTCTTTGCTTTTAGATTAGTGCTTATCTTTTATATACTAGTTGGACCATGTTTGTATCATTATTAACATGTATCTTTGTTGTTTTGATTTTAAGTCCATTTGAAGCCATTCTTTTTGTTCATTTTTCTTAGTTTCATTAGTCAGATTTCGAGTTTTTGGTTGTTCTTATCAGTTTTCACACATTTGCATTTTTTTTCTCTTTTCTAGACTAGCTCTTAGTTGTATATGCTAGTAGAAGATTTAGTTAGAGTCAATGAGCATTTCAATCATTTCTTGTACTCCAAAATCATTTATTCAAGTATGATTTTACATGAAAAGTGTGTGGTATAAACAGTTTTGGTAAATTTGACTATGGAGAAAATTGAGCCTAAAAGTTGCATTCTTGTGTGTGCATTCATTCATGAGAGTGGCTTCCTAGGCTTTTCTTTTACATAACAGGTCATGAAATGTGATTTGTTGGTATGATTTAGGCCATTTTTAATGCAACCACTTGCCAAATACAACATGCCCTGAAAAGTCACCATTGCACCCTCATTTTGAGCAAAAAATGACCTTTTCCTTTAGTAAACTAATCCTGGCAACAACTATTTCTCTTTGAAAAACTAAGTTCTACCCTTTCCTAAGGATGTGAAGGGAATTGAGATGAGTTGTAGGATAGTGCTGAGTTCAAGTGTGGGGATGCGTGATCTTTAAAGGAGCATAGATGAATAAAATGTGGATGGACTAGCTGGTATTAAAAGGGGAAAATGTGTGCAAAGCTGTTGGTTCAGATTTGAAAAAAAATAGCAAAGAGTACTACTAGAACGTAATTGGGGAAAAGTAAAGAAAAAAAATACAAATAAAGGCAAGGAAATTGAGTGGAAATTGCTGGAAAATAGTGTGCACATCAAGACAGTTCTTCACTTGAACTCATCACTCTCCACACTCATTCCCTTCACATTTTAGGATTTAAGCCTTGTTCCCTTTTCATCTTCCACACCCTTAGCCCAACCTCATTACAAACCATTGAATAAGTCCTTTTTATCTTTAAATTGTATTCATGTGATTGGTATTGTTTAGGAATTTTGCGAAGCCATAAGGATGTCCATTGGATTGAATTATGAGAGCATATATAACCCATACACTTGAGTAAAGAGTGGAAACACTACCTGTGAGGTTGACACTATTTTTGCCACTAAATTTTGATTGTTTACTACTTGGAAACTTTGTTTGGAGTTGTTTTTTTATTATGGAATGTTTTGCAGCTTGAACCAAATTGTTTTGCTAGCACGTGCAGGTTAGAGTTAAGATTTTGGAGAGTTTGTTGATGCAGATTTGTGATGTGGGTTGTAGGTTTTTAGAAGTGTTAGTAGGTTTTGAGTTTTGATTAAATCTTTACACGATAAGAGGTTTATCGCATTAGTATGATAATCACAACCATGCTTTGGTTTTCCTGTACCTGTTTCCTACAGCATGTCTAGTTTTCTAGAACCCGATGGTACGATTCATCCTACCATCGCAGCAGTGGACTTGTCTTCCTTGCTTCTCAAGGACTTACGAGTAACAACTTCGGTGAATCACACATCGAGCACTGTATTCAACAACGAGCCAAAACTAAGGCGAAACATCTTTCCCCTCTCCACTATCTCGCACAAGCAAGAGATTAGAACACTCAAACTCATCCTCTCCCACTACCTCACACAGGCGAAAGGACCTTTTTACACTGCCTCGCATAGTTAAAAGAGTCATCTTTGAATTTCTAGGTACACCGGAAAACCTCACCACACTCGTACCTCAAGATCACTCTCACGGATTGGAGACACCAAAGCTCACCTAAAAGTAATAAAATATAATTAATTGCACCAATACCATTATTCTCTTTATTTCATTTGGACCCATAGGTTCAAATCAAGTAATGAACATCCACAATTAACTCACGTCACTCATTCCCAAAAAACCAACGTTACACGTATGAAGGATTGCTAAGGCATGACTATCAAATTCGCCATTATGAAGGAAACATATAGCTACACCTAAACATGAACAAGAATATTCGCACATGCATACTAATGCCATTCCTAAAGCACTAAAGCAAGGGTTATATAAGGCTTAATGAAAACAAAAGAAACTGGCCAGAGTCCTCTCCAAGCATGTGAGTTGAAGGCATTAAGAGAAAATATAAAAGTTGCCACAAAGGACTTGTTCCATCAAGACTAAGGGATTGTCTTAATAACCAAGCTAAATGGAACATGGTCTGCACCAAAATATAAAGAATGAAAAGAAAGTGATAAGTGGGCCAAGGTCTTTCACAACCAAATATCTAAGGAAAATGATATATCAACATCCACTTTTTGACAACTTCTCTCACAACCTTATGTGGCTCTAACACTGCATTTTGTTTTATTTTTTTTTTAACTTTTATATTTGGCAAGGGAGGCAAAAGGGGTTTGAAAGTAATATTTCTTCGAAAGAAAGCGGGAGGTAGAAAGGAAAAGTGCGAACGTCATCTTCTTCAACTAGTATACGTCATCGTTGTTCTTCATCTTCAATCTCGTGCCCCTATTCTTCAACTTGTCTTGGTTTATCTCCAACCCCTGTTCTTCTTCAATACAATGTTCTTCTCAAATTTCTCTTATTGAAACTTGTTTTCTTCAAACTCCATTTTTTAAACCACTGTTCTTCTTCATGAAAATTTTCTTCTTCAATTTCTCTTTTTGAAATCCATTTTTTTGAAACCCCATTTGTTGAAACCATTGTTCTTCTTTAATTTCTCTTCTTGAAACCCATTTTCTTGAAACCCATTTTCTTGAAACCCCATTTGTTGAAACCATTGTTCTTTTTCAAACCCCCCTGTTGTTGAAAGTTGTTATGTTGTTCAAACCTATGTTTTTGAAACATTTTTAAACTCTGTGTGTGTTCCTATTTGTCGTAAGGTTTGAAATCCCTAAACCTAAACATAATTTTTAATTTTTTCTCTATTTGCAACGAGGTTTCTCATTGTTACTTCATTTGTGCGGATTTTTTATTTATTTATCAGTATTGTTCGTTGGTAGCAGAAGCGACAAAATTAGATAATTTGTCATTAGTGAATTTTGTAGTAATTTGTATTTAGTTGTCAACAAGTTTGTATTTATTTTCATGTGTGAAGACTATCATACATTGTTATTATTGTGTAACATTTTTTAATTATGGATTAAATGTTATTTTTTTATGAACTAATACTTTAGTAATTCATTGTCAACAATAACAACTGCTTAATATAATTTAGAAGTGATACTTTAGTAATCCATTGTCAGCAGAAGGTGTTAAGGACAATACAAATAAGTGTTAACATGTGTTATACATTTTGCACTTTGATGATCCCTCATCCCAAACCACATTAGTGAGTAGTTTCACATGTTGGGTTCGTGAGTACAGTGTACACCTTGATTTTCCTTTTATTTAAAGTGATACTAAATTCATTATTTTAGTACTTCAATTGTAATGACAGGAAATAGTTTAGAAATTCACTGTCAGTAGTAGTTTCTAACTGAAATACAAGTAACTATTATTTGCACAATCATGAAACCTCTTACCAAACTTGAGTAAGTGTTGATTATAATCTTTTTAAGTATTGAAGAAATTAGCTTCATTTATGAGCATCTTAATTTAAATGAAAGTCAAAGGACTAAATCATTCCATTCGCCTAAATATGTGCTTACTAAAGAGTTAACAAGTGCAAACCCTATTTATATGAATTGAACAATAATAGTTCACGTTAAGAAAACTTAGCCAGGGAGCATGTGGACATGTTGGTCTCATGAGTACAAGATACAACATAATTTTTGTAGTATTTGAACTACCATTAACTTCATTGTTGTTGTATTCAAAATTAAATGACGCAAATATTTTACTAATTCACTATCAACGGTATTTGCTAATTTTATTGCAAATAAGTGCTAACTCATGTTATGTGTTTTGAACATTCATGAAACCTCTTAGCAAACCTGAGTAAGTGTTGATTATAATATTTTTAAGTATTGATGAAATTACCTTCATTTATGACCATCTTTAATTAATTGAAGAGGAATGATTGAATGAATTCATTCCCCTAACTATGTGCTTACTGAAGAGTTAATAAGTGCAAACCATGGTTATACGATTTGAACATGAGTAGTCCAACTCAAGAAAACTTGGTCAAGGAGTATGTGGACATATTGGGTTCACGAGTACAGGATACAACATAATTATTTTAGTATTTAAACTACCATTAACTTCATTGTTGTTGTATTTGACTTGAAATGATGCAAATATTTTACTAATCTTCTCTCAACACTACTTGTTAAATTTCGTGCAAATAAGTGTTAACCCGTGTTATGTGTTTTGCACATCCATGAAACCTCTTAGCAAACCTGAGTAAGTATTGATTGTAATCTTTTTAAGTATTAGTGAAATTACCTTAATTTATGACCATCTTAAATTAAATGAAGACAAATGATTGAATTAATTCATTCCCCTAACTATGTGCTTACTAAAGAGTTAATAAGTGCAAACCATGGTTATACGATTTGAACATGAGTAGTCCAGCTTAAGTAAACTTGGTCAGGGAGCATGTGGACATATTGGGTTCATGAATACAGGATACAACATAATTATTTTAGTATTTGAACTGCCATTAACTTCATTGTTGTTGTATTTTACTTGAAATGATGCAAATATTTTACTAATCCATTATCAACACTACTTGCTAACTTTAGTGCAAATAAGTGCTAACTTGTATTATGCGTTTTGCACATTCATATAATCATATACTAGATTTAAAATATTTTAAAAAAACTATAGAAGGGGTTTATAGTTAATATGTAGTGGGTTTGTATTTATCTGTTTATCTACATTTTCATAGTTGTATCATAATTTCCTAAATGAAAATAATTCACGACAAATGTTATGCAGATACCTCAATTGCAATAACACGTGATTTTAAAACATAATATGTTACTTGGTTAACAAAGTTCACAAAATGAAGTTTTTGCCTTGCATGTACAACATGGTCAAAAACACATAAAATTGTAACACCAAGTACCACCTGCTACTCAATTGAAAATATAAAATTGTAAATACAAAGTTCATTAAGTTGTAAATTTTCCATCAATTCAATTTTCTTTTCAGTTTTAACTACACGGGGGCTTGTCACCATTTTTTTCCTTGGTATCTTCGTTAAAGAATGAGATTGTTTATTTCGTCGTTCATTAGGTCACAATCTAAAACAACCTCCAAATAACAACAAAATGTTAGAACATATATTTTGGTATTAGTTGTTATCATTGTGAAATACATATAACATGGGTTGGCAGTTATTAAGTCATCAATAAGCACATAATTAGGTTACAATATTTTACACAAACCAACAACTAAAAAATCATCACTACTCAATTATAATTAACATGAATATCTAATATGCAAATCATAGAACATAGGTTTGTAGTTATTAAGTAATTAGAAAACACTTATTTGGGATTGCACTTTACTAAATAAGTCAACCATTGCAAGTCATCCATGTTCAACTATAATTAACATGGATATCTAATGTGCAAATCATAGACTATGGATATGCAGTTATTAACTCATAAGTAAGCATATAATTAACTTTATAGTTTACTGCACAAGCCAACAACTCAAAGGCATTCCTGCGCAACTATAATTAACATGAATATCTAATGAGAAAATCATAAACTATGGGTTGATAGTTATTAAATCATAAGTAGGCACATAATTAGGTTTATAGTTTACTACATAATCCAACAATTGAAAATATCCCTACTCAACTATAATTAACATGAATATCTAATGTGGAAATCATATACCATGGGTGACAATTATGAAGTCATTAGTAAGCACATAATTGGGTTTACAGTTTACTACACAAGCCAACAACTGAAAATCATCTCTGCTCAACTATAATTAACATGGATATCGAATGTGCAAATCATAAACTATGGGTTAGCATTTGTTAAGTCATAAGTAAGCACATTTATGGGTTTAGAGTTTACTCAATAAACCAACAACTAAAAATCATCCCTGCTTAACTACAATGAATATGGATATGTAATGTGCAAATCATAGACCATGGCTTCATAGTTATTAACTCTTAAGTAAGCACATAATACTAACAATGGATTAAATAAAGGAATATGAAAGCTAACAATACAAATCTTTCACTGACTGACTTCTCTAACTTTTGCACTGATGCATTCTGTTTCCGTTTACCAGTCATTTCAAGGAAAAGTAATGAAGTCAAGTATACACAGTTCGTACAACCAAAAACACAATGCAGTCAAAAAAGATGTTTTCTACACTCAATGTGATATAAGAAGAATCCACAAAAAGGGCAAAAAAACAAACAAAATAAGATGATATAAACAAAATCCTAAACAAAATAAGAAGATTGAAACTTAACCCCAACCCCAATTTCAAACAAAAACCCATCTTTTTCTTTGCTTTTTACAAAAAATAAAATCACAACTAATATGCAAAAAAAAAAATTATATCTTGCCACCACACACTTTTCCCCTTTCAAACAAGTGATCCGATTAAATTCCACCACAAAGACGACAACCACCAACTCACGACACTACAAAGACCACGTCACTACAAACACCACAAAAATCCCTCCTTTTCGCACCAATGGATACAGAGGTGGTCGTATCGAAGCTTTCGTGGGATAACTCACACACTTGCAACGACTAAATGATTTTGAAGAAGAAGGGATGTGAAGAAGAATACGGGTTTTAGAACAACACGAGGTTGAAGACGAAGAAATGTGATTGAGGATGACAAAGACTGGTTGAAAAAGATGACGCTCGCGTTTTGCCTTTCTACCTCCTACTTTCTTTCAAAGAAATATTTCTTTCAAACCCCCTTTGTCTACCTTGTCAAATATAAAAATTAAAAATAAAATGCAGTGTCAGAGCCACGTAAGGTTGTGAGAGAAGTTGTCAAAAAGTGGATGTCGATATATAATTTTCCAATACCTAAATATGTGATAAAAAGCAAAAGAGACACAAACACACCAAAAGTTGCATCAATGTGAAAATTGGTAGAAAGTTCCCACCTCGGACCCATTACAAGAAAATTGTCTATTATCAAGGAAAAATAATTTACGAAATTTTTTTCATAGATAACTTTGTTTTATCTACGAAAAAAATTTCATAGATAACATTAATGTTCGTAGGTAAAAAAAATAAAGAAGTTATATACGAAAATTTCATAGATAAACATAACAATTTTTTGGTAGAAATTTTCATACAAAATTACCTAACAAAATTTAACGTAAAAAATAAATATCACATATAAATATATATAAAAAATATTTTAAGAAAACTTATATACAAAAAATATTCATACATAAGAATTCGTTTGTCGATTTAACTTAAGAGCAACCTATCTTATCTATTTTTCTTCTCCAACTACCAAACCCTCTCCATGCCTCCTCATCTTCCGGCGACTTCGTCCAGGCCATGCACCGCTTCCACCAATGATAAAAAATATTCGTTTTGTGGCTCCGGTTACTGGGACAAAACCTCCTCCTTTCAAAAGGTCATGTTCGAAGACGCTAACCACTACGACGTCACGACATTTCTCTTTGCCACCGCCAGAGTCTTTGTTCCCGAGGCCTTCCTCCTCCATTAGCCGTCGTGTATAGCAAGTCCATTCATTCCATTCTTGAGAAATCCTAAACTGTTTTCGCTATTCTCTTTTGTCCTAAGCCTATATTATTCTCTATTCTATATTGAATGAGAGAAATAGGGGTTTTGATTCGGAATGAAAGGGCATGAAAGATCTGGAGAAGGAAGGAGTTGGAGTAAAAGGAGGAAGGCAAAGTGTTCTTCTAGGGTGTCGCTCTCTTGAAGAACTAGAGGATTGTCGTCGTTCTTTTAAAAGTATTGAGCGCGTGCATGCTCTTGTGATGGTTCAAAGCAATATCTAATGGAGGAAGGAGTTCGACATTGACGCACTTTCGGAGGAAGATCTTGGGGAGGAGTTGGTGGCAATCTTGTTTCAATATTTTAACTTCACAACAGATTCAAATGTAAGTATAATATCATTTGCTTCAAGGTTGTTTTGATCAATATTCCTATCTTGCTTTTTATATAGAACTTGATAAAATTTATGTTTATGATGATATATGAATAACACTGTAACTCGTACCAAGGCTGATTAATTTTACTAGCCTTTGAATGTTCATTAGTATTTTAAATATAAAAGATTTTTTTTTGTGGGATTACAGCCCCATTGTTTCTCACATAATAATAGTTCTTCAATATTCATTCTAATCTTTTTAATACACGTAACACTAAAAGATGAGTTGGATATTGATCCCAATGATCAAAGCTCTATTCTTCAGCACATAGACAAAGTGCTATGTGGATATTACCAGTATATTTTTAATGAGTCTTCCTATTTAGTTCCTCATAGTGGTTATTCTTATAATAATTTGTTCTTATTCAATTGTGACAAAAATTGGTTGCTCTGTTTTAGAGTTTGTTTCGGGACCACTAAAATTTGTTGAAACTTTAATTTTCTCAATTACTTTTATGCATGAATCTGTGATCATATGTGTCGCAATTATGTTTTGATAATAGAATATGGTTTAGGTTGGGAGACTTAATGAAAACTCTAGTAAGCAGGTCATCAATAGAAAAAACTGTGAGATATTATATTTTTATATAAGATAAAGGGAAACATTTAACAAAAATTAAAACATTATAGAACTATTCCTAGCAAATTTGAGATACAAAGAATTATATAATACTTACTATCTTTATCAAATTAATTCAGAAGCATATAATTAACATGTTACATAGTTTTCTCTGTGTGGTGTTTTCACTTCCTATATATTTTGTATTTTGTTAATTTTCTGAAAAAAAAATGATAGAGAAAGTATTTTGAAATCCAACTTTTGTAGTAGGTGGGGTTAAAGTCTAAATAGAATAATATCTATAGAGGTTGTTATTCCAGATATTGTTGATTAGCATAAGTCATTTATGTTTAACTATCAAATCTGAACCATTATAACATGTTCCATTCACATTTAATTTGATTGAACCATTCTATACTACTATGGTCTTTAGCAAATATTTTCTACATGAAATTAACTTGTTATTATCATCTTTTGTAATTATCTCGAAGTTATGATCTATATACAGTTCTATATAAGTATTGTATAAATTTGATTGTCGTTATATTTTCCAGGTCAAATTTATCAGTAAAAAAGTGTAAGAATGTTTTAAAGTATAGCCATTTGCATTTAGTTCCAAACTTTGATGAGTGATAAATGATAATAAAACTTACCATGTCTGATGCTAGGATTAGCAGCTAGGGACAAGGTTGTTGTTGGTGAACTAAGCAACTTGATGAGTGATGAACATTCAACCGTAAAGGGCTTCTCCCTTGGAGAGATTTCAAGAAGGGAACCTTACTTACCATTATCAATATTGTTTCTGTCTAAGAATTGTTCTCTTTATATTTCCCACGATTATAACTAACCTCAAAGCATTTTGGTCATACTATGTTAATCATTTGAGCTTTCAAAAGCTTGGCCAAGTGATGGAACGTGTTCTTCATGTAATGGATGGTGAAGAAGGTTTTATCAATAACTTTCTTTTGTAAATTTTGAATGTATATACTCGTTTTATTTGAGTTTAATGTTATGTTCTTTTATTTTTGTTTTTTAATTATGTTACATGATTGATGTTTATACTTTTATTAGGTGAGAGAGTTAGTTGTTATTGTTTATACTTTTATTAGTTTTTTTTTTCAAACTGTGGATATTCAATTATAGTGCAAATAAAAAATGGCCAATGGGTTCCCAAGAGTTAGCTGTAAATTGGTTTATTGTTTTAAATTATGGATATTTAATTATAGTGTAAACAAAAAAGTGCCAACAGGGTTCGATCATAGGACCTATAGAATGATACACAAATGCTCTATATAATAATAGGTAAGCACCACAGTTTGTTAATTATTGTATTGATTTCTATATAATATTTCACGAATTCTAAAATCATTTTTTATTTTTTTATATTTAAGTTACGTACGCAAATTTTCGTATGTAATTTATCTACGAAAATCTTCGTAGGTAAGTTATCTACGAAATCTTTCGTAGATAACTCTAGTTGTAAATTATCCACAACTATTTTCGTAGATAATCATATTCATAGGTTATTCGTAGATAATTATCTACATCTTCCTTTCGTAGATAATATCCGTAGGTACTTTATTGACGAAGCATAATTTCGTATATTAAGTTACCTACCAACTCAATACCTACGAAATTTTCTTCATAGGTAATTCGTAGATAACAATGCATTGCCTACGAAAAGAGAACATTACCTATGAAAAATTGGCGTAGATAATAAGCTGATTTCTTGTAGTGGCCTCACTAAAGGAGATTCTGCACACACAATGAGTCTTCTACAAAAGAAAAGGTTTTGTTTGCATGACTCTTTCTTCCACAAAAGAGATCCAAATGTAATGCCAGGGAAACCTACGTATGGTTGCCCACGAAACGGGTCAAAGTGCGACAATCCACTTAAAGGGTACCAGTGTCCTAGAACGTTAAAAGGGAGAGCTAATATCTCAAGCATGGACCTGGAATGAAAACTAACAAAAACAAAAACCCAGACACCTAGGGGTGTTCTACAAAACCACAAATCCCAAAACCCTCTGGTAGCACTGAAATGCCTTAACTCAAAGTCGACCTTGTACAAAATTTGGCGTACTTAGCTAAACTTAGTAGGGTCAACCCTGGCCAAAATATGGCCCAATCCGCCTAGACCAAATTTGGCTATATTCGGCCATGTCGACCCCAACCCAAATTTGATCGCATTGGGCTAAGTCGACCGCGACCAAAATTTGGTCGTATTCAGCCTAGTCACCTTCGGCTGAAATTCGGTCAAATTTAGTCGAGTCGACCTTGACAGAAATTTGGTAGTATATGGGCTTAGTTGGTCCCAGGCGAAATTTAACCCTTTCAACCGAGCCGATCGCGGTCAAAATTTGGCAGTATTTAGCCAACCCGGCACTGGTCGAAATTTAGTTGAATTCAGTCGAGTCATCCCAATCAAAATTTGGTCAAGTCAACCCTAGCTCAAATTTGGTCATATTCTGCTGAGTCACCCCAAACAAAATTTTGTCATATTTGACCAAGTTGGCTACGACCAAAATTTGGTTGTATTTAGTCGTGTTAGCCTCGATCGAAATTTAGTCGAGTTGTCCCTGGCCAAAATTTGGCCAAGTCGACACTAGCCTAAAAATAGCAATTATCGGCCATATTTGGTAGTGGCGGTTCTGGCCAAAATTTGGTCGTATTAGGCTAAGTCAATCCCGGTTGAACTTTGGCCAAATCCAATCAAGTCGATCCCAATCGAAATTTTACCGAGTCAACCCTAGCCTAAATTTGGTTGTATTTGGTCATGTCGTCCCTGGCCAAAATTCGGTCATATGCAGCCAAATTTTATCGTGTAAGGCTTGACCAAAATTTGAAAATATTCGACTGAGTTTGCCACGACCGAAATTCGTTCGATTTGATGGAGATGACCCTAGCCAAAATTCGGCCGAATGCAACCAAGTCCTCCTCGACCAAAATTCGGGTGAGTCGACAACAACCAAAAGTCACCTGAGTCGGTCCCATGTTCAAATTCGGTTGAGTTGACCACGTCCATAATTCTGCCAAATTCGATCGTGTCGGGCCTTCAGACATATGTTTGAGAAAATTCAATTTAAATTTCTTTTATAAAAAATGGATTCAGATCCAAATATTTGGATCTGGATTTTTAAAAAGTCCAAACTAGTTCTGATGAAAAAATGGATTTGGATTGAAAATCTAATCTTATTGTTTAGATCTGAAATGGATATGGATTGAATCATTAAAAATCCAATCCATGATCACCCCTAGCTGCTAAGAAAAAATATCATACGCAAACACACGCATCCAGCAAAAACACACAATGGTATAACTTCCCCTACCTGGTTAGCGGCCTTCAACCTACGTGTTTCTCGAAGCCTCAACCTCCAATGTTATTTTCTCTCCCTTTTCCATCCGTTTTTTTCTCTCCTCCCTTCTAAGCACATAAAAAAAACCCTAAACCAAAGGTATCTACTAAACATTAAGAGAGAATCTAAGAATAATAAAAAAAACCATATTTTTGCTGTTTTTTTTTCTTCTAAAATTTGTGGCAGTGACGAGAATAAAAACAACATCACAACAACTATAGTTGCTTTCAAGAAGAAAAATAGGGAGAGCAAGTTACCCAATTAACTAAAAATAGGAGAGGGAGGAAAAAAATTAACAAAGGCCACCCAATCTAGGTCCATTAGGGTTCTAACCCATATTCTCTCTCATACCAACACATACCACAAACCATTAAACCACATGCTTTCTCATGATAATATGCACACCACATATTTAGAAACACATATCTTCCACATAATATAATTAAATAAAATAATTAAAATAAATAAAATAATAACTAAGATCACTCAAATAATTATTTCATGTGTCTCGCAATTTAGGACCCCGTGACCACTATACCAACAAGAGTTCTTATTAAAACATCAATCACTTTATAATTTTTCTGATAACGTTGTCGTTGACACAATCAAATTAATACTTCTTATCTACAAGAACTTCAGTATTGTTAAGAAAGTAGTCAACAAAAATAGAAAGGGTAAAGTGAACCCTAAGTCGTTTCTCAACGAACACGAAATTGATCTCTAACAAATTAGTTCTTATAAAAACTATATAAAAGAGTTAGTTAAATGAAATAATAAAAATATGAGAGGATTAAGATAAACAAAATAATAAATGAAAGAAAGAAAGAAATATAATTGAAAAGATAAAAAGAGATAAAAACAATAATAAAGAAAACAAGTTGATTTCACTACTTTTTCAAAATAGGATTCATCATTGGTTTTCTAAAGATTATTGTTATTGATTTCTTGTCTAAGATTTCAAATTAATCAATGTAACTTCTCAATTAATTTGTTGGCGTCCTCACTTTTAACCAAAGTAATTTCTCAATCAAAAGTAAGAACTTTATAGATTAATCATAGTAAATTTAACCAAAGTAACTTCTCAATGAAATATTACCATGCCTAATCATGTCTATTCTTTTATCTCTTGTATCTAGTAAAAAACTAATTAACCAAAGTAACTTCTTGATTAATTATAATCAGAGTTTTCACCTTTAATCAAAGTAATTTCTCAATTATTAGCAAAAACTCATTCAATCATATGAAAGTTTCTAAAATTAACCAAAGTAACTTCTAAATTAAAATGCAAAAACTCTTGAACTCGATTGTTATGTTATGTAGATTTAACACTGTGCTAACTTGCTAGAATGTAAAAATCATTACTTTTACTAGATTAAAAGTCAAAAGACATAGATGAAAATAAATCAAAAGAACAAACCAAATTATTCTGACTTCAGAATCCAATTAAGAAATTATAGTGGGACAGTGAGAACAAGAATCAACCATGTTTGACTTAATTTCTGAATTTCGGTTTTAAACCAAACACTTTGACAATAGTTTACGTTGATGCTTGCTTTAACGTGTGAATTTTAGATTTCTAAGTTGTTTTACTTTAATTTCATGATTCTTGGCTTTCTTCCATGATTACAAATGTGCTCCAAGAGTTAAATTTCAATTTTAATTCTTAATTATCAATTGACAGTTTTATTAGTTAATTTTGTTATTTTGGTTTCTTGGCTAGGTTAGAATTAGGATCTTTAATTGTGCCTTTTATTTTGTTAAATTCTTCGATCCATTAATCAATTAGGATCATCATACACTTGCTTGCATGTATAGTTTACCATTCCACTTAGTTTTATATAAAAATTTGATCATTCACATTGGTGTTAAAAAACGTTGTTGCATTTTCTTGGGTTTTCGCTTGTGATTTCAAGTTCCTTTTACTATTTCAAATGTATTTTTAGGGTAGTGTTAGCATTTAGAATACGTTCATAACTTTTGTATGCTTATTCATCATGTGCAGTTGACCTTGACATTCCATCAAACACTTTGTGTGGATTATGTTTTGTCAGACATTTTAACAAACACTTTCTGTTTTCACATTTATACATTGTTTTACGTCATTCAAAATTTTAGAATAAATTTCATACCATTCAAACATGCATAGTAAATGTTCATACATTGCTTCCAATCCTTCACATTCATTTTAGTATGTTAAACCACGAAATTTCACACTTTCATTAATCAGTTCTGCATATAAGCTTATGTTTAACATTCATTCATCATATAGTTGTATCTTAGTGTAGTTTTAAAGTAGTTTTAAGTTTTAATTCATATTTCCCCATCAAAAATAAGTTTGCACAAGTTTATTCATCCATGATATTGCATCTTTTGGATTGACACCTTATTTTTTCCTTTACATTAGAGAGAAAACTAATTTTTTGCATGAACTAATATGGATAAATGTGTTCATCAACCACACCACATCACCATTGTCTGTACTTTCCCCACTGTTATTTTTGCACTACTACTACGAAGAAAGAAACAGCAAAAAAAAAATGTTCTAGAAAGTTTCTTTCCATATCGTATTTTGTTACGGGATTAACAAATGTACTAAATCACACAAGTAATAAAGTAGAAAGTCCAAGTATCGTTTCCCAAGAGACTTGTGCATCGGTTAACAACTCTTGTAATCATAATTCAATTAGACAACAAACTTCACAAAAACAAAAACAAAACTTTTTTTGTATTTTTATCAAACATATATTGTGCAAGAATATATGATAAAGGCTTCATTGAGATTGGATTTCATGATTCAATTCAAAGCAAGAACACCAAATAATATACTTCTAATTCCTTATATAACATTCACACATTTTGTAACAAGTCACAATGTCTTACTAACAAGTGTAAACTTTAATAATAAAATGTCTAACAATTTTTATTATAAGTTCACATTAATGATCAAGATTCTAATGTTATGAATGACTAAATGTTCCACATCTATGTCTAGCATATGAAATCTATTAGTTGTTCTATACTAATCAAGTTTCTCAAACTATATTTCAATCACCATGTACTCCCACATATGGAATCAATCTAGAATATGTAGTTAAAACAAGAATAAGACACAAGAGTGATGAAAAAGAATTATATTAAATAGTAAAATTCACACAAAGAGTTAAGAATACATTACATGCAACCCCTGTGAATAACGGGGCTAGCTACTCCTGAACATTCTAAATACTAGAATAACAATAAAGATGAATGCTCTTACCCTTCAGAATGCGCATCTACCTTCTCTCCTTTAAGGTCAAGTGTCCTACTCCCTAAAAGAATTATTTTTCCCTCTCTCTCTAAAAGGGGAGGTTCCCATTCTTAAAAGGATTGTTTATTCTAACATCTATCAAGCCCCTTATTTATAAATTTTTTGAAACTTAGAGCTAGTTGGGCGACTTCACTCGCTAGGCAAGTTATACACAATTCGTTGGACGAGAGGACCTTTGCTAGACGAGAGGACCTTCGCCGGGCAAATGGCTCGAATTGGACCGAGCCTACAACTTAATACTTGATCTTGTATTGGAATAACCAACTTTATCAATATCTAATTCAGTTAATATTTTTTTCTTAATTTCCTTGATATTTCCACTTATCTACAAAATATTAAATATGTAAACCAAATACTTTTATCTTTTCCAATTTTATTAAATAAAATATAAAATATCTAAAAGGATAACAATAAAATAATAAAATAATAAAACATGATAATATCAATTATCATATTTCATGTGTTTCTAAAAGGTCTTCCCATAATACATTTCATATATTGGATATTTTGGAAAACTCATTTCGAAAAATATCGAGTTTTGGGAAATTTTTCGGAAATCCCATTCCGAAAAAATTATTTTGGAACACATTTCATACGTTTTAAAAATTATTTTCGGAAAATTTTGCTCTGAAATTTCAGAAAACTTATTAAAGAAAGCTTCTGGAATATGTAATCCAGCAACTACTTTTATGGAAGGTAAAATAGTCGTTTCGAAAGTTTGAGGGGTGCACGAAGAAATCATGGTGGTGTAGGAAGCAAAAGCCTTGAGCTTGATAACAGCTTTGTATGCCTCGAGAACATAAGAACGGATAGGATGGAAAACGTAAGACATAAGAAGATGGTTCAAAATTAAGAATGTGGAACAATAATGATGAGGTACTCCATATTTATTTCTCTTAAGAACTTAAATTGTGTTATCTTTGTAAACTAAAGTATATTTGAATATAAATTAGTTTTGAAGAATATTTTTCTTATACGGTAATTATTGATAATTAATTCTGAAGTGTTTGTTGGAATTATTCTTTTTATTTTTTCTACAATAATTTTAGCTAGCTTTTTGGTATGATAATAATGAAATAATTAACATCACTTAATACAAAATTACTTTGTGTGACAATGTAATCTGCCAGTTGTGTTAATTAAAATGGATGTAATTATAATAAGAATAAAAGAAAAGGGTAGTAATTTGCATATAGAATTTCTAGTCCCAAATTTTATTTTATTTTTACAAAACGGAGGTTATTCAATACAAGCATAAAACAGTGTTGCTATTGTTTAACGACAGAGCCAATTAAGAATAGTTTAGCAGATAACAATTATCATACAAACGGTTCCTCAGAAGAACCTGGCCTAGGAGCTTAGCAGTTTCAGATACTAGATTTGCCTCCTTTTGAGTACACAATAGAATTCCAATATGGGTTCCGAGGAAGAAATGTGTCCTGCAAAACAGTAGAAATTGTTAAAAGACCGAAACGTGAACATAAACTACATTCATGTTCAAAATTCGAATTTCGAACACAATTAACTTTTACATTCTTTTTCTTATATATTATTTATCTTGTTTATTAACTTTCAACTCACTCATATTTCTAACCTCAAAGCATATTCACGACACAATAGGTACAATGGTGAGCTAACACCCAAGATATAAAATACCTTTATCACACATTAATTCAGAAAACTCAATATCAAGTTTTTAATTCAGAATAACTAATGACAAATACACATTAGACCTGACTCAGCATCTAAAACAATAAAAATATTCAATTATATTTTTTATGATAATAGGATAATTCGTTATCAAAATCCCTTTTTTTGGAAGATCCATAATAAGTTTACCAAAGCACAAAGAAGATGGACATGTGCTAAGTGCAAAAGGGTTTTGTTACCAGAATGGAAAACTGGATCTGCCACATTTTAAGAACTGTATTATGAGTCAACGGTGCTCTTGCAAACACAAAGGTAAAACTCACAATTTTCGAAAATAGGTATGATAAGAAATATAATTATATTTTTCAAGCTCATTACCTGCTATATTTTAGATATTACCTGAAAGTAATCACTGAAAACAAGATTGATTCATCGAAGGAATGATAATAAAAATTGTTGTCAAAATTTTACCCGACAACTTCATCGGAATACATAGAAACGTCCATCACACAAATATTGCAAAGAATGAGAACAAACAAAACTAAAGGAGTAAGAAGGAAAAAGAATCAAAATATAAAAGTGTAATGTAGTTCAATTCTACGAAAAGACCTTAACAGAAATTACAACTTAATCGTTACTCACATAACATAGAGAATGTTTGCTCACTTACAACAACTCACAAAATAACAACCAACATCATGCTTTGTACCAAGTTCCTATGTATACAATACAGTAATAAATAACTCTCCATGAATCACATTGTGTATCACTCAATAGAAGTTCTCCGCTCATTTTACAAAATGAACTTAACAGATATTACAATTCAATTGTTACTCTCTGAGTACAGTAGACACAATTGGGTAATCAAAACAACCCTAAACCTTCATCAGTCGATAGACCTGAGACAAGACGACTTTCATCAGTCGATGCCAAGATAGTCTTCACCAAACGCAACCTTCAGATGAGTTTCTATTCCTAGGTGAAGATGGCTTTTGCAAGACATCCCACCAAGAACAAATACATGTACTACAAGACAACCTAAGACGATCATATTTTACTAAACCAATGTTCAGCAAAAATACTGTGTCACATGACTCACTACAAAAGCTGTAGAATCAGACATTAGACTCGACTATACTTAATAGTTAAGCCAAGTGAGTTACATATCCTAGTACTTTAGGTTATAAGGGTTATCAAGCTTCTATTTCAGACTAAGTATAGTAGTATTAACCTTAAATTCTCGGATAGAGTAACCGATACGCGGATCAGGCCTGCATATCTTTGTCTAGAACGTATTTGACACGGATACGTTTAAAATACATATAAACAACGATAAGAAAAAGTACTTCAAAAAAGTGCTGCGAAGCTCAGACTATTGCTTATAGGTGTAAAGTTAATAATCCTGTTTTGTATTGTCCTTTGGGTAAGACTTTGTCATAGTCTTACCCAAACAAAGATTGTATAAGACAACACAATACAAACAAAGATTTCCATCAAATTTATGGACATGCGTTTAATCCGTGGCAAGCTATACTTTGTCTTGCAGTTCTGTAATTACCAGCTAACCAACTTTCAGGCGTTATAAATTATCCATAGGTGTAGCTTCTGATATGAATACTTCAAAACAACCAAATTCAGTAGTACTGTAGGTCTTTATATTGGATCTAAACTTGAGTTTATGATGCTTAACTCCCAAATTGTGCCCCAAAATCATAGTCACGGACCATTTTAAAACTTTGTTACAAAGCAAAGTGCTTGGAGGCCAAGTAGACAAGAATTGCCTATGCAGAACAAGATCACATACTAAAGTGAAGGGCTAGCAAATGTAAAGAAAACTCCTCAATTTATAAACTAACATATCCCCGTATCAAAGACTCCTCAATTTGTAGATGCAAAGAAGAAGGTACTAGTACGCAACCTACCTTCCCCTTTCTTAAGCAAAGAGACTGATTCTGAATTCAAACCCATGACCAACCCATCAACAAGCCACAACCTTACCTTGTGTCAAAGCTTACCCTGGTTATCAATTTTTGTTGATACATGTGGTTTCACACTTTGTCCTTTAACCAAGGGCTGATTTTTTATTTCCGACTTGGGAATGAAATGTAATTGGAGGTATCACATTACTCCAAAATGAACTAATCCAATAGGAGGAGTATTTGAATGCGAAACAAGATCATCCAGATACCTCTTAGTTTTACCAAAAGGGCTCACTAAAGATTGAGATTCAATCTACAGATAAACCCTTAAAACGCTTTCATGCCATATCAATGAACTTATGAAAACAAGCATACAGAGGAAACAAAAAGAAAGAAGAAGCAAAAGGGTATAATATAATCTAACCGTAAAGTTAGGTCCTTACAGAGACATAGGAACAGGTGGGGATGACGGTGAAGGAGTGCGATTGGGCATGGTGAAAGGCAGCGACGCATAGGTGGGAGGCCAAGCCAAGACCTCTCTTGGAAGGGGGCACAAAGGTGTGAACCAAATCCATGACCTTCCCCTTCTCTCTCAACACGTACTCCAAAAACGCCTGCTTGTCCTCTGTCTCGAACCTCTGCAAAGCTTCGTTCCATACGATGTTGTTACTCTTCCCGCCATCACCCTCAACCTCTGCATTGCTCCTCGTCGCCATTTCCACGCTCACTCAGTTGAGTTATATTCCTATATGGGTTATGTAAGAAATTGTGATTATATATATATATATATATATATATATATATATATATATATATATATAATATATTTTTTTTTTTAATTTTATAATAATAAAATTTTATATAATTTTTACTTCAAAATTTTAAAATAATAATATTATGAGTCTTTATTTTTATATTTTTATAGTGTTTAATTTTATCTATTGTATCTAATTTGAAATTTTTGATTCATACTTATTATTCTTAATAATCTCTCCCTTCCCTCACTATAATATATGTTATACATTGGAAAATTGGGTTTAAATGTGTTTTTCTCGTTATAACATTTCAATTTTATTCTTTTGTGAGATTTTAGTTTTCTTCTAATAATTTTTAATTTTTAATTAAGCTTAAGTTCTTACTAAATTTAAGTATTTTTAATTATAATTTTTTAGTATATTGATTACATAAAAGTGTTATAATTTTTAATTGAATTCCAATTAATTTAATTTTTTAATTATTTGGACATTTTGTTTTATTATCTAAAGATATGATTGGTATTATCTTGTTTTTTTAATTGAATTCTAATTAATTTAATTTTTTAATTATTTGGACATTTTTTATTATCTAAAGATATGATTGGTATTATCTTGTTTACGTCAAGGTGTTAAAGATAATATGAGGTTAAAAATTAATATAAAAAAATATTATAATGAAATGATAAATGACTTATGTATATATCTGATTTGATTCAAAAATACATTAAATGATGTGACCCAATAAAGTTCATTCAGTTTTATTGACTTAAAATGTTTGAAAGATATTATGAGATATATTTGTTGGTGTAAATATTCATATGTTAACCATATATGAGACTAAATCTTAGTAATTTAATTACATCATGATATTTCTTAATACCATATATTTACAGAAAATTTGGTATATAAAGTAAGGTATCACATTATTGTTATTATTCCGCTAATTATCATATATTCGATAAGTTATTATATTTGTTGATATTATTTGACATTCTCTTGATATTATTTGTTTTTACAACAAACATCAAAGTGCCCAGAAACCCTATAAATACATAGAGTATTTCTTACGGACTTAAGTGTCAAAGAGTCTTTTGCATGTGGATCTTCTCCTCTTCAATAACGAGGTATTTGACTCCAGTCATTAGGGGCATACGCTAGGATGCTTTAATCCATTTAGAACTTGTCATATGTCCGAAGGTCCACACTCAAGATCCTGGTAAGAAGAACCTTTATACATTTACTGAAAATGTTTTAGTGACAAGGTTTTATTAGCTCACGATATAGTGACGGTCTTCAAGAAATATTTTAAATGTAAAAATTTTATTGATAAGTGTGTATAAATTTGAGAATGTTAAATATACTAAAATTAAAAATAATATTTTTATTTATATAAAAGAAATCTAGTGACAACAAAGATTTGTCAACACCATGATGGTTTCCATATCATCACTTGCGACAATTTAGAGATAGTTTATGATGTAGTCTTGACGTCTACCAAGGATGGAGACACATGCTTAAGAAGATTGTAACACCCCTTTTAGATGCCACGAGTAATTTATAATTTGCCAAAAATAGAAAACTTCACAACATTTTATTTTAAAACACACTTGACAAAATTTTCATCCGAATAAAACTTTATTATCTAAAATAAAACATTATTAAATAAATCAAACCGATTTAAGTTGTCAAAACAAAACTTAATACAAATTATTTAAAAATCAAACATCTAAAATAGTCAAACTATTACATCTTATTCAAATGAAAACATTCCCAAATGCTTCTCATTAAAAACTTCCCAAAAGTTTTCCAATGAGCTCCTCACAATTATGCATCTCTCCACTAGCATCTACATCAACATTTGCTCTCGTATAATACAAATGTTATACGATCATCACACAAACACAAACAACACATAAAAACAAGGGTGAACTAACCAGAAAAAATATCATACCACATTATATTGCCAACTTCCAACTCACCTTACATTATCACAATATATACCAAACCTTAACTAAGATAACAACCCATCACATGTTTCCAAAACCACAACATGTAATCATCAACATATTACCACCAAGTAATGTCAAATGGTATGGCATTTTCTTATAACCAATCATTCTACCTTTCTTGCACAACAACAACAAGACTCGGGAAAAATTAAATAATTAAATAAATAATTATTTAATATAAATGTAAGGAGTCATGACAAGTAATAATACTAGCTCAAGTGGTTGAGGGTACTTGGTTATGTTGAGAGGATTTGAGTTTAAGTCTTGCGTATGCCATTAACATTAGTGTGTTAACTTAATTAGTTAATTGTTTTGCAATTATGCATGAATGTTTTTTGCTCTGGGGAGTGAATAGGAACCTAGTCGTCACGGAATTCAGAGGGTGGCTAGAGGAGATGATTCAATCCTCTAGCAAAGGAGACTTTCAAATGCAATAGGGTGGAGTACTCTCAACACTATGCTTCTATTGCAAAATTCAAGAGTGATTACAATAGCCTAAAATTTAGGCTTTTATAAGAAAGCAAATACACATAATCACTCTTAGCCCTTGGATCTTTTTAAGCATGCCCCTTGTTATTGGGCCTCTTGGTGGGCTTTGGGATTGAGATGCATATGGGCCATGAATTGGACCTTGAGCATGATTTAGGCCTATGCGTTGGCTCAAGCTATAAGCCTTGTTGGGATCACATCATTCCCTCCCACTTGAAGAGGATCTGACCTCATATCAAGAGGGTTGCTTAAGGCTCACAGTAACTAAAGTTGGGTTCCACCAGGATCAAAAACATATTTGCAACAACCATCAAACATAATTTCAGTAAAATCATAAAGACCATGTAGTAGATATTGACAAAAAATGTGTGAAGATGAGCTTTTAAGTTTGGAAAAATGTGAGATTCGGCCCACTTAATTGAAACCTAAAAGGTAAGTCTAAGTCAAAGTTTGGTTTTGAAAAATCTTTTGAGGAGTTTGAAATAATGAATGAAGGTGGAAAAACATTTTTACAGAGAACCAAGACAAAAGAATTAATGGAAGATAAGGTAGAGTGTAGAGATGGAATCAGTCCCTTTGGAATCTTGATCTTGAGGTTTATGCAAGGATGTTGTATCTTTACTGCCCTAGAAAATAGTTCCTTTGCTTCTTTCCTCTTAATATCTTCCTCTTTTCTTTTTAATTCTTCCTCTTGTCCTACTCTCTCTTTTTCTTCATACTCTTTTCTTTCTTTTTCCCCCTTCTCTTTTCTCAACATCTCATATACCTTTCGTTCTTCTTTGTCTCTCATTTCTTTTTCAACTTTTTTTCTTTCCTCTTGCTCTCTTTGTTTTTGGAATGCTCTTTCTCTTTTTTCTGACAAGAGTATGTCACGTCGCTTTTTATACTTAGCTACACGACGAAAGAACTGTGGCTCATTGTCAATGAAATCCAGACCTCTCTCCACAAGTTTTCTCAACTCACGTTTGAGTGCTTGAGTTCTCTTAAAATTAGTTGGAACAAATTGTCGCCTCATGCAAGCCCTCAAATCCTTCCAATTTCGAATGGCATATTTTCTACCAATGTGAACCAGATTCTGTCTTGAATGCCACCACTCATATGCATGTGTTATAAACCTAGAAGTGCACAAATCAATTATACAATATGTACTACTCCTAATATTGAATGCAAGCAATTTTTAAATCCTTTTCTCCCAAGCTAAGTATGACATTGGATCTACTTTGCTACCAAAGTGGGGAATGTCATGCATAGCCCTATGATGCAAGTAATGCTCACTATATTTAGAATGCAAACTATTTCGATCCCAAAAATTATCATGCAAAGTAGAATAGGGATACATAGTCATCTTGGAAACAATTTTGAAAAACAAGTTGCTCAAAAAAGTTGAGGGATATTTCTAAAGAAAGTATTGCTCATGGTGATTAAAAGAATATAGAAACTTGAACAAAGTGTGGAAGATGAAATCAATCATAAGTGGACCTCTAGGTTAGGCGAGGTAAGTCTTTAAGACTTCTTAAGTACCAAGGTCAATCCTTGCCAAGATACACTTTCAAAAGGTTTTAAAGAGCACACAATTGTCTAAGTGCTAAGTAAATAGAATCACTTGAGGCACGAAGCACAAAACACACAAACAAGACTCAAAAAGGAAAAACTAGCACACTAAATGCAGACCCCTAAATGGAAAAAATATGAGAGACTTTGGTCTCACAACTTAAGCCTCTAAAACGTATTGCAAGAAAACATGAATATAAGTTATGTGGCCTAAAGTAAGGTGAGAAAGCTCTTAGAACTTTCAACACACTTACTACTAAAACGCTCACTATATAGTATCAAAAGGTTCTACTTAGGAGATGGGATTGAACACCTTGTGGTTCCCCACGACACCTAAGTAGGCCAAGCTCACAAGTTTAGAATGCAATAAAGTTGGTGCACTAAGAATGACAAAGAAGAAGCAATCCCGAGAACACCAAAAATTTAGTGAACTTTGGGAGGAAAATTAGGTAACTTAGGATGCTCCAAAAATGCCAAAATAAGTGACCAAATTGAAGAGAAAGAGCTAAGCTAGATGGAAACAACAATTACAAGCCACAATAGGCAACCAAATGTCTTCAAATTGATGTTTTGAAAGAGTCCCGAGACCAAAAGGCTTGAACCACAAATGTTAGACAACAATGTAGCCAAATCTCGCGAGCAAAAGTGGGGAAAGCAAGCCTTAGTTGATGGCCTTTATGCACACACCAATGGGGATAACTTTGGGGCACTTTGTGCACTGTAATTGAAGTACCAAATGGCCAAGAACAGCAACAAAAATTGGTCGAATAATCATTACACATGATCCAACAATCAACATTGATCAATTAGGATTGTCATGGAGTATTGCTTTAAATCTAAAGGTTGTATTTTGGTATGCGTATTGTGTTGCAATTGGTGCATTCTCTTCCATTCTAACAGAAAATATTTGAAATTTAAAAAAATCAGGTTGAAAACATTTCACAAGTTTTCTTAAATTACCATAGTAGTTCTCATGAATATGTACAATTTCATAATAGGTCATTTGGATAATATTATGGTTGGAATACTAAATGTAATCATTTTTCCTATGTAGGATAGCATGGCTTTGTCATATGTTTTTGAACTTTTTTTGGCTAAGGATTTTGTCAAAGGTATAGTTAAATTGAAATACCCTAAGAACCAACTCCATAGTTTTAGGAGTGAAAGGAATGAATGGGGGTAGAATAGTCATCTGCAACAGGACTTTGAAAATGATTAAATTATGGATTGAAGGATGATCATATAGTTCATGTTAAATACATAAAGGGAAAGTTGTTTTATTTTAGGTTGTTAGATTAATCAGGGACTGAGATAAGCTACCCTGATAGTAACTCTTGGTTAAACGTTATTGAAACCACATTAAATTGTGGGTGAGATCCTGATTAATTTTACTTCTCAACTGAGAAGCTTTTGTTTTCTTATGAAATGCTCATCATTGGTATCTTCTTTTCCAATCTCCCAAAGCCTTTGTTTTTTGTAATTTTTTTTTTACATTTTGTATAAGCTAACTATATATAATATTATCAGTATGTGATGGCAGAGTTTGCATCAAAGGCACTGAGTAGGAGTCACAAAAATTACTATTTGGTGAATTTTGATGGATTCATCTAGTGTAGTGTAAGATGTGCTCATAGAAGATCAATAGAATGCTATATTACCTATAGTTGGAAAGTTTTCTACATTGATAAAGGATTCAAGTGCGGTATACCATCCAAATCTATGTTAATGGCAATTTTACCAACCCCATTAATGTGATAAAGCTAAATTGAAATTACTTGAGTTATAAAACAAGACATGATATTTAAATGGATGTATTCTTTGTGATGTAGTAGTATCTAGTCATTTATAGATAGAATCTATTGGATACAATCATGCGTTGTGATGTAGTAGTTACTTATGTTGATGTTTATTATGA
>Ga0214542_1003037_pt1 | contig 34578 bp, 34 predicted proteins | sample CNSS1metaG_FD_160096 | JGI IMG/M metagenome (GOLD analysis project Ga0214542, IMG submission 160096) | Root nodule microbial communities from cowpea collected in UCLA plant growth center, Los Angeles, California, USA - CNSS1 | ecosystem: Host-associated > Plants > Roots > Nodule | place: USA...
ATTGCAAAAGATCATGCGTTCGGCGTCGGCCGAGGTGCAGTAGTGCTGAAGCCATCCAGCAACCGCCATACGATGATCGAGGGTTCCCTTCGGAAAAGTACATGCTGCGAAGGTGTCCGCGTCTATAGTCGTCGCAAGCGAGGCCAACGTCCCGCTCAGCAATTGTTCCGAAATGACGTTCGGAGGCACGTTCAAGCTCAGATCGACCACTTTTCTTGTAGTCAGGATCTTGTTCGTCGCGAACATTCCACGTCCATGGAAAGATGAGGCTAGGCCTTGGCGCGCCAAGAGCCCGTAGGCCTTCGTCACCGTGCCTAACCCCACTCCCAGTCGGTAGCTCAGGTCCCGCTGCGCCGGCAGGCGGGATCCGGGAGCGATTTTCCCATTGACCAGATCCTCCGCGATTGCGGCCGCCAGCCGTTGGTACACTGGCTCATCGCCAGGTGCGATCCAAGGCTCCCAAGGTGATTTCATCAGCATGCAGATATCCAAAAAGTGTCACGCGACACAATAAGTGTGGCGTCCATCGTGTCTTCCAGTGTAGCTTCCGCAGTTGAGTCACGTAACGGATAGTCTCATTGAGCTTGGGGGCAATGGGCAAGATAGTTTCTTGCTAATTGCTATGGACAGATAACGAGGCGAGATCGAACAATGATACTAAGAAATTTGCGTGAAAGGCAACATAAATTCGCCTATTAGTCCGTGAACGGCTTTCTTCGTGGGCCAGTGTCGCAGTTCGCCAAAATTATACTAAATAGCTCTGTGTTCCGAAGTGGTGATGACGGTGTGAAATTCGGAGTGGAACTGACATTCGACCCGCTTTCGATGCCTCGTGTGCCACACCGATCGAGAGAAGGTTCATGCCAGCAGGCTCAAGTGAAACGCATGCAAAGTGATACCCATGGAACCGCGCTCCGTGTCTGCCGTCCACCTGCCCATCATTGGGGGCATTCAGCCAACCGCAGTATGGCGCCTCCAAGTGGGCTTCGTTGCGAACGCTAACGAGGCACTGCAGCTACTCAACCATCACCGGCCTGCTCCGGTTTGCTGGGGATGATCTACTTCGGCGATCAGAGCATCGACCCCAAGGACGCTCGACAACGCAGGGTCAATTTTGACTCCGCTCATCCATGGGAGATTTGCGGCCAGTGATACGGGAGATTGAGCGCAGTAGCAGGTGCCCGCGAACGGGAATACTAATCCCAGCTCTAAGGTTAGAAAAAATAGGCGAATGCGAAAATTACCCTTTGATACAGTTCTGGTCGCCAATCGAGGCGAGATTGCCGTGCGCATCATCAAGACCCTGCGCGAGCTGAAACTGCGTTCCGCAATTGTCTACCACGATCTCGATGCGGGAGCGCCGGCCGTATCAATGGCCGACATGGCGATTGCCGTAAGCGGTCGCACGCCAGTCGCGGCCTATCTTGATACCGCACAAATCATCGCCGCCGCCCGCGAGGCTCGCGTTGGGGCGATTCACCCAGGCTATGGATTTCTCGCAGAGAATGCCGAGTTCGCGAGGACGGTCGCCGAGTCGGGGTTCGCCTTCGTCGGGCCCACTCCTGAGAGCATCGAATTGATGGGCGACAAGATCCGGGCCCGCAACTTTGTTCAGCGGAACGGATTTCCAGTCGTGCCTTCAGCGATCGAAGAAGATGACCCGGCGTCGTTCATCCTGAGGGCGCGATCCGTTGGAGTGCCCTTGCTGGTAAAAGCATCGGCCGGCGGCGGCGGCAAGGGCATGCGGATCGTCCGCGACTTCGATACTTTGAAAAACGCCATTGCGCAGGCACGCAGTGAGGCCCAGCGCTACTTCGGGGATGATCGGCTCTACATCGAACGATATATCGAAAAGCCGCGGCATATCGAAGTGCAGGTGCTCGGCGACGCCTTCGGGAACGTCATTCATTTGTTCGAGCGGGAATGCTCGGTCCAGCGCCGATTTCAGAAGATCATTGAGGAGGCGCCCGCATCAACGCTTCCCCCGGGGTTGCGCGAGAGAATCTGTGAAACTGCCGTGGGTATCGCTCGAGCCGCTAACTATCGAAACGCAGGCACTGTGGAATTCATCGTTGATGGAGAAGAGTTCTATTTTCTCGAGATGAATACGCGCCTGCAAGTGGAGCATCCCGTCACCGAAATGATCACTGGCATTGATATTGTTGCCGAACAGCTCTATGTCGCTGGAGGCTACGCGCTTAGTTTTTCGCAGCCAGATATCGTCTCGACAGGACATGCAATCGAAGCCAGGGTGTATGCCGAAGCTCCTGAACGCGGCTTTGCTCCCGCGAGGGGGAAGGTACTGGTGCTCGACTATCCCCGCGGTCGGGACCTACGGATCGACAGTGGCATCTTGCAAGGTCAGCAGATAACGACAGCCTTCGATCCCCTGTTGGCAAAGGTGATCGTGCATTCGCCGACGCGTAATGAGGCTATACAAAAGGCCGAACGCGCGATGCAGGAGCTGGTACTCCTCGGCTGCGAAACAAACGCGAGCTTCCTCGCGCGCATCCTTGCCGACGAGCAATTTCTAAGCGGACAGGTCCATACTGGATATCTCGACGAAAATCCGCAGCTGACCGCTGGCGACTCCGCGTCCGACTTGTCGACATTCCTGGCAGCCGCCGCTCTCCTGACGAGACCGGTGCGAGATTCGGCGGATGCCGTCCCTGAGCTTCACGCCTCGCTCGGCGGATGGAGAAACGCGTGAACCACGTTTTCGAGCTTGAAGGTGTAGATTTTCAGTTGTGGCTTTCACGCTGCCAGCAGGGATATCAATTGCATTTGGGCGACGAAGTCCTCGCACCGCTCGACTTCTCCCATCAAGGCGACGGCTGCGGCCTTCTTACCATAGCGGGCGCGAGCGAGCCGGTCAGGTTCGCCATCGATGGTGACACAATTCATCTGCATATTCGCGGCAGAACGCGCATTCTGCGCTACCGAGACCCATTGTCAGCCCATGCTCTGGTGAAAAAGGATGCAGGTCTTCTCGTGGCGCGCGCGCCGATGCCAGGAGTCGTCGTTCAAACGTCGGTTTTGCCCGGCGACCGGATTTCCGCAGGCACCGCGCTGATGGTGATCGAGAGCATGAAGCTGGAAAGCATCATACGCTCCCCACAGGACGGGGTGGTCAACCGAATTCACTTCAACGAAGGCGAGAGCTTCGAGCATGGCGCGGTATTAGTGACGATCACAGAGGAAGGGCATTGAAATGCAGCGCCTCGCTTCTCTCATTGATGTGAACTCGCGAGAATTTCGCCTCAACGAGCTCCACAACAGAAGACTTGCGGCCGAATTGAAGGAGCGCCAGCGCGCGGTCCGTTTAGAGCGTCCCGAGCGGGATCGCCAGCGCCTGCGGCGACAAAACAAGCTTTTTGTCCGTGACCGGGTCGAGGCTCTGCTCGATCCAGAAACTCCTTTCCTCGAACTTTCGACACTGGCTGCGAACGAGGCTTACGACGGAGAGGTGCCAAGCGCAGCGCAGGTCGTCGGCATCGGCATCGTCGCGGGACGCGAGGTGATTGTTCACGCTGATGACTCGAGCGTGAAGGGTGGCGCATGGTATCCGTTGTCGGTCAAGAAGATCGTCCGATCTTTGGATATAGCAATCGAAAATCGTCTGCCCGTCGTTCATCTTTGTGACTGCGGCGGTGGATTTCTGCCTCTGCAGGCGGAGTTCTTCGCAGATCGCCACCACGCAGGCAGAATTTTCCGCAACCAATCCATTCTCTCGAAGATGGGCGTGCCGCAGGTCGCCCTTGTGATGGGACAGTGCATTGCGGGAGGGGCCTACGTTCCTGCTCTAAGCGAGTACAACGTTATCGTCCAGGGAAGCGGAGCTATATTTCTGGGAGGCCCGTCGGTCGTGCAAGTTGCGACTGGCCAGCAGGTGTCTGTCGACGAACTCGGCGGCGCTGACATGCAAACCAGTGTATCGGGAACGGCCGACTATCTCGCGGAATCAGAGATGCACGCGATCGCGATTGCCCGCGACATAGTTGCCCGTTTGAAACGTCCCGAGAAGGCCTCGATCGATCGAGTCGCTCCGGAGCCGCCCGCATATGATGCGTCGGAACTATACGGCATAATTCCAAGACATCCTCGAGTGCACTTTGATATGCGGGAGATTCTCGCGCGCTTGGTCGATGGCAGCAGGTTCCATGAATACCAGCCACGCTACGGCCGGTCTCTGGTGTGTGGATTCGCGCGCCTCCATGGATACCAAATCGGTGTTCTGGCGAACAATGGCGTGCTGTTCGACGACAGTGCGCTGAAAGGCGCTCATTTCATCCAACTGTGCGACATGAATCGGACGCCCCTGTTGTTCCTGCAGAACATCACCGGGTTCATGGTCGGCAGCGAATATGAGCGGCGTGGGATTACCAAAAATGGCGCCAAGCTACTCATGGCCGTGTCTGGAGCGGCGGTGCCCAAATTCACCGTCATCTGTAACCACTCTCACGGTGCGGGGACCTTCGCCATGGCAGGGCGCGCTTTCGATCCGCGTTTTCTGTTCACATGGCCGCAGGCTCAGATTTCAGCCATGGGTGCCGACCAAGCGACGCGAGTGCTGACCGATGTCAAGGCAAAGCAATTGGCGGTCGATGATAGGCGCTTATCGGCGCAGGATTACGAAGCCACCAGACAATCGATTTTGGAAGAATATAGGAAGCGATCGAGCGCATACTACGCAACGTCTGAAATCTGGGACGACGGGATTCTTGATCCTGTCGACACCAGAACCGCGCTCGCGATCGCCGTGAGTGCTTCGCTCAATGCTCCCATCGAGACGCCACATTATGGCGTCTTTAGAATGTAGTGTTTACAAACCGGTGAGCACGCCATTTCCGGGGCTCCTAACATGCCTCGTTCCCCCGAGCCTTGGTAATTTCCGCGCACCGCTCTGGCTATTCGAACGTCTTTTGCCGGCGCGTGTACATCCCCTTTGCCGCGATCGCTTCCGTGGCGTACACCGAAGACCAGATCAAGGCGGGATGCCGCGGCCGGACGAGCGTATTTCGACCGGCGAAGCATCTGTATCTGAGGGAGCTTCAGGCAAGCGGATCTCTATGGAGAACAGCGAGCAAATCTGGAAGCCAGGCCAGTTCCTCCTTCGACACAAGTGGCCAGCAACGGGCTGTTCTCGGACAAGCTCTTACACCCTCCTCCCGCGGCGTTTTTATTGCCTGTAGAGCAGACACTTTCTCCCAAACGATGAGGTCAGACATGGTTCGGGAAAACCCTGCCCGTCGCCCTCGAACTCATGTTCGGGGTCCACTTCTAAGCCGACAGACGCTCTTCCGCGTAGTCGGAGTCGTCGTTCACCTGCTCGATCTCGTGCTTGGCAGCACGAGCTAAGAATCCCGACCGCGTTAAGCCATGAGCTTCCGCGAACGCATCGATCTCCTCGAGGACATCTTCGGGAAGCGTAACGTTGACGCGAACAGCCTTTTTGGCTTCGGTCTTCACCGCCACGAGAATTGCCACACCGTCCCTGTTCTCAGGGTCGGCCATAACTGCTTCAAGGCTAGACGGCTCCGGAATCGCTTCACCGTCTTCGACGAGACCTTCGATATGCAAGGACAAGGCCTCTTCAGCCATGGCCCGAGCGTTATCGAGGTCTGTGCCAGCAGTTACGACGCCAGGAAAATCGGGGAAGGAAACACCGTAATCGCTCTCGGCATCCCTGTGGATCAATCCGATATAGTTGCGCATGGTCGTTACCTCAGTCTTAGGCCGGATTGCTTTTCAATGCTCCTAAGGGTGCCTGTTGGCAAATCCCTCTTCGGATGAGGAACGGTGACCCGGCCTGGCTTCTCTGGATGCTTGAATTGAACGTGGCTGCCCTTCCTGGCAACCTCGTACCAACCATCCTCCTGCAATGCTGCAATTATGTCGCCGCTCCTCATACACAGCATAGATACACACTAGTGTGTATTAATCAACAATTTGTTGACGGAAATGTTCCAAGGGGTGTTGCACTCTTCACCGGTCGGAGCAATTCCTTTGGCCTCGGTTTTGATGCCCCCCAGCCGTGTTTCCGAGCAACCTCGCCAGCGATCCGCTTCAGCCGGAGATGAGCTTCCGTTTCCGGTGCTGTCGCGCAATCGCCAATCGCCTTATGCGCGAAATGCTCCTCGGCTTGACCGTCGCAAGGTAACCGCAGTGGAGCAGCACGGCATTCTGAATACACGGCTTTTGCGATTACGCTCGCTTAGCGCCCGCCACTCCTCGACAGACAAATCAAACGCATAGACATCGGCACCTGTCTCGTCGACGCAACGCAGAGGCATTTATGGTCTCTCGCGCTTTGCCTGGGTAACGCGTTCGGACACACTGACAATCACCGTTCGGTTGTAAATGCAACGACCTGGCACTCTTAAAACCGTTCGGTAATACTGGCGACAAGGGAGCAAGAGTGCTGGACGCACTATTGAGCGTAGTCATGGTTGACAATCTGACTGGGCCATTTACCTTAGTTTTGCGGAGGCAAAGCGATTTGCTTGGGTTAAGACCCATCAGCGTTGCGGAGCATATTTGCGCTCGGACCGTTCAAAGACTGCGGAGTGACGCTTATAGGCGTCGTCTTGTGCGAGGAATATCCCCCCAACTGAGGGGCGGCTCTTAAGTCGCTGCACGTCCGCTTCAGCAATGAAGCAACGGACGTGAACTCATGAAATCAACCATACAAAAACTTAGACGTAAGGCAGCCAAGAGCCAAGCCGTGCAATGCTACTATTGTCAGCAGTCCATGTGGGAGACTGATCCGAAAATCTTCAGCGAACGCTTTCGGGTACCAGGCCGGGCTGTCTTTCTCTTCCAGTGCACTGCAGAGCATTTGGTGGCTCGATGTGACGGCGGACGGGATACCGAGGACAACGTCGTCGCAGCCTGCCTGCATTGCAACACGAAGCGTCACCGGACGAAGCGGCCAAAAGACGCCGTGTCCTTCGCCAGGCATGTCCGATCACGGATGAAGCAAGGTAAATGGCACGCTGTGATGGTGAAGCAGAGCCCGGTGGAAATATCGCATTCCAAAGCTGCAGCCAATCAATAGGCCGCGATACTCCATCCCTGACGTCGAGGTCCTGCCCCAACGAAGCGCCTCTCATGGCAGGTCCGGCGCGATGAATTGGTAGTACGCCCACACCAGGAACAACCCCGCTATCACGGCAAGCCAGGTAAGCGCCTTCCGCCACACTGGACTGACCGTCCTCGGTTGCGGCTTTGGTTTCCGTCGTTCAAATTTAATGATGTTGTCGTCGCTCATGTGGTCTCTCTATTCAGCGGAGGACGTAATAGCATACTGTTGCTGGCTCGTTCGAAACAAATACATTGACAAAATCGTATCCCGAAAGGGAGCACGGCGTGACCCAGGTATCAGAGGCCGACGTTGGGGCCCGATGGAACAATGACCAACGGGCACATGATGTTCGACACGGTACGACACTTATCGAGACCTGTTTATGCTCCCGGCATTCCTGTCCCCTCCATCAATCAGCGGCTAGGACCTGATTGACTTCGGCTGCGGTGAAGGTTCCAACACGAGACGGTTCGCCGTAATAGGTTCTCGGATGACGGCATCCATCTTTCGGAGCAGATGTCCGGCATGCTCCGAAAGTGAAGAGCGGCAGCAGCTCAGCATCCACTATAGGATTCCATTTATAGCAAGAACACCGGTTTCGACGATGGCTCCTTCGATGCCGTCGCCTCAACGATGGCATTGATGGCAGACTTCCCAGTCGCCATGCCGGAGGCATTCAGGTCGCTGCGGCGCGCGGGTTTATCGCATTCAGCATCCCACACCCCTGTTTCATCACGCCTGGGTAGCGTGGAGCCGTCGTTCTTTCTTGCGCGGACCGCTGAGACGCAATGAGGGGTCCTCCGCCGAGGCTATCCAGCCGCGGACGGTTTAGTGGCCTTCAGGAAAGCCTTGAAACGCTCGATCTGCTCTTCCACTACGCCTTCGGTGTCCATTTGAGCCGTGAAATCTACGTACCGCGGATCAGGCTCAATACCTTCGATTCGGGAGTTCGCCCGCATCTGATCCACACGCCATTTGATGTAAGCAGGTTTCTGCGACGTAAGACGGCTCACTGGCTTATCTCCTTGTAGCTGAATTGCAACGGACCTGACGATGTCTCCGGCCCGCGACCAGCGGTCGCCGTTTGGACGTTCTCGCCCTGCCGACTTCATCAGTACCGTGGCGAAGGCCAGGCCCTTATCAAATATCCGCCGACCGGTCTTTCGGTTCAAATTGGATGATTGTCTGCCAGATCGCGGTCAGCGCGGGCTTCCTCTCGCCTTCGATCTCCACCGTCGCATCATAGCTGACCATCAGCATGCCGGCACTGCGGAAGCGAGCATCGGCAATGGTAAAGCGGCCGCGCACGCGTGCACCGCTCTTGACCGGCGCGACGAAACGGACCTTGTCGAAGCCGTAATTGATGCACATCGTCTGCTCGCGGATCTTGGGCAGGCAATTGTAGTTCATCGCCGAAAGCAGCGAGAGCGACAGGAAGCCATGCGCGATCGTGCCGCCGAATGGGGTTTCCGCCGCCGCGCGCACCGGATCGGTGTGGATGAACTGGAAGTCGCCCGTCGCGTCGGCAAAATTGTCTATGCTCTCCTGCGTCACGGTTATCCAGTCGGAAACCCCGATCTCCTTGCCGAGAAGGTCTTTGACGTCGGGAAGTGAAATTTCTTGCGACATGTAAAATAAGTCCTGAAGAGGCCTGTCGGTTAGCTCTAGGCCACCCGGGCAGGATCAAGAAAGTGGGGAATACAACGACGAAAAGCTGTTCAATCGTGGGTGGCCACGGTCGATGGGAATGCGCCCGTGAAGCGCCTCGCGCCATTCGCCATTTAGGGCTTGCCGGCACTCGGAAGGGAGGCGGTGCTTGGCTGCGATTGATCACGACGGCAAGACGCGTTCTCCATTTCATCGTACCTTCGCTCGCTCGGTGATGGCCCTCGACCGATCATGGGTCGCTCAAAACACTTGCCTGCCATAACTTCTAGCGCTCAAGAAGTTAGCTCTAGACGGACGGGGATGCCGCGCGTTGTGGCATCTTCCGCCATGAAGCTGCACCGGCTACATGGGATCCCAAGCTGGACCAACTACCTGTCCCCCGACCTGACGGCGCACGCAAAAACCTCCTTTCTCCTGGCGCCGCCTCATCTTTTTTAATGCACCCCATGACATTGACAAAATTGCTTTTTTGGATCACCGCCATCCTCAGTATAGATACACGAAGACATGCGTTTTAAGGGCCTCGATCTTGCGCACGACGCGCTGATGACCGAACGCAATCTCGGGAGAGCGATCTTGGGGTGGCCGAACTGACTCCCGAAGACGCATCTAAACCTTCAGGAGGACCTGGGAGCATGTCCCAGCGGATCGCCCTGACGATCTTAGTCACCTGCGACTCAATCCCGCCAAGTAGTTGATGAGGGTGAAGGTGTGTGTGGTCGAGGTTCGCCGGACGAGGAAACAATCGTCAGAGCGACATCTGGAACGCCTGCGCGACCTGAACCGCATCAACACCCATCCATATCATCTCCGTCGCACACACTTGACGAGAGCCGTTTGCTGATCGAAAGCAGGAGGCGTGATGCTGATAATACGAACCGTTCCGCTCCATCCGAGCTGATGAAGGTCACTGACCAGCGCTTGAAGGGTAAGGTCATCGCCCAGTACGCCGCGGTGTGCGTGAGGCCGAATCCGGGGGCAGAGAACGACATTCAAGTTCTGCTTATCACCAGCCGAGGCAGTCGCCGCTGCGTGATCCCCAAAGGTTGCCGCATACCCAGGAAAAAGCCGCATGAGGTTGCCCGACAAGAAGCGTGGGAAGAAGCCGGGGTTCGGGGGCAGGTGAAAAAGAAACCTGTCGGGGCACTACACCTATGTCAAGAAACTGAGGTGACCAGGAGCAGCGCCCGCCCTCGTCCAGGTTCACTTGCTAAATGTCTCGGAGCTCGAACAAGACTATCCGGAGGCGGGGCAACGTGAGCTTCAGTGGTTCTCGCCAGAGGAAGCAGCCTGCGCAGTCGACGAACCCGAACTCAAGACGCTTCTTCGAAGGATCCGGAAGGTTTACAAAAAGGCATGAAGGTCGCCCTTGCATGATGTGCGTACCACTACCCGCTACCCCATGGTCCATGATGCCGCTGTTCAGATAGGTCCGGTCAGATGGGTCACCCGCCGGTCCGGTATCCGTATCCTCAGGCGGTCGATCAGGATGTCGTGATTGACCCGGGTCGAAGAACTTCTCAAGGTCAACGTCCACGACGATCCGACTGCACGTATGACTGAGCCTCAAGGACGGCGTCACGCAGTTGCGCTTCACTTCACTCGCCGTGACCAGCTTCTGGCGGGACTTCCACCCGCAGGAGTGCGCCCATGCCGGGCGCACAATAACAAAGGGCGGCCCAAGAGCCGCCCTTTAGACCCAGATGGATCGTGCTAAGGCTTTCACCTTGTCACATCATGTCCATGCCGCCCGTTCAGCGCGCTTGACGCGCTGAACTTGCTCTTAAGTTGCATGGGCGAAGCTTTATGGACCTGCTGTGCTAAGGCTTTCGCCTTGTCACATCATGTCCATGCCGCCCATGCCGCCCATGCCGCCAGGCATTGCCGGAGCGTCCTTCTTCGGCAGCTCGGCGATCATGGCTTCGGTGGTGACGAGGAGGCCAGCAACCGAGGCTGCGTCCTGCAGAGCGGTGCGAACGACCTTTACCGGGTCGATGATGCCCATGGCGATCATGTCGCCATATTCGCCGGTCTGCGCGTTGTAGCCGAAGTCGTCGGTGTTCTTCTCGAGGATCTTGCCGACAACGATCGAGGCTTCGTCACCAGCGTTTTCAGCGATCTGGCGAGCCGGAGCCTGCAGAGCGCGGCGAACGATGTTGACACCAGCTTCCTGGTCGTCGTTCTCGCCCTTGGCGGTGATCTTGACGGAGGAGCGCAGCAGGGCAACGCCGCCGCCCGGTACGATGCCTTCCTGAACGGCAGCGCGCGTCGCGTTGAGGGCGTCGTCGATGCGGTCCTTCTTTTCCTTCACTTCGACTTCGGTCGAACCGCCGACGCGGATAACGGCAACGCCGCCAGCGAGCTTGGCAAGGCGCTCCTGGAGCTTCTCACGGTCGTAGTCGGAGGTGGTTTCTTCGATCTGGGCCTTGATCTGGGCAACGCGGCCTTCGATGTCGGCCTTCTGGCCGGCACCGTCGACGATCGTCGTGTTTTCCTTCGAGATCGAAACCTTCTTCGCACGGCCGAGCATGTCGAGCGTGACGTTTTCGAGCTTGATGCCGAGGTCCTCGGAGATCACCGTGCCGCCCGTCAGGATGGCGATGTCTTCGAGCATGGCCTTGCGGCGGTCACCGAAGCCCGGAGCCTTGACGGCAGCAATCTTCAGGCCGCCACGCAGCTTGTTGACGACGAGCGCTGCGAGCGCTTCGCCTTCGACGTCTTCAGCGATGATGAGGAGCGGCTTGCCGGTCTGGACGACGGCTTCGAGAACCGGGAGCATGGCCTGGAGGTTCGAAAGCTTCTTCTCGTGCAGGAGAACGAAAGCGTCTTCGAGGTCTGCGACCATCTTTTCCGGGTTGGTGACGAAGTAGGGCGACAGGTAGCCGCGGTCGAACTGCATGCCTTCGACGACTTCGAGTTCGGTCTCGGCGGTCTTGGCTTCTTCAACCGTGATGACGCCTTCGTTGCCGACCTTCTGCATCGCTTCAGCGATGTCGAGGCCGATCTGCTTTTCACCGTTTGCGGAGATCGTGCCAACCTGGGCAACTTCGTCAGAGGTGTTGATCTTCTTCGCCTTGGCGAGGAGGTCCTTGACGACTTCGGCGACGGCGAGGTCGATGCCGCGCTTCAGGTCCATCGGGTTCATGCCGGCAGCAACGGCCTTGGCGCCTTCGCGAACGATCGCCTGGGCGAGAACGGTCGCAGTCGTCGTACCGTCGCCGGCGACGTCGCTGGTCTTCGAAGCGACTTCGCGGACCATCTGGGCGCCCATGTTCTCGAACTTGTCTTCGAGTTCGATTTCCTTGGCGACGGAAACGCCGTCCTTGGTGATGCGCGGAGCGCCGAAGGACTTGTCGATGACGACGTTACGACCCTTCGGGCCGAGCGTTACCTTGACGGCATCAGCGAGGATGTCGACGCCGCGCAGCATCTTTTCGCGCGCGGTACGGCCAAATTTGATCTCTTTAGCAGCCATGTGAGAAAACTCCCGGGCTCATTGCCCTTTGATTGTCATGAATGTGGGAAGTGGCTCGACCGGTCAGCCGATGATGCCCATGATGTCGGCTTCCTTCATGATCAGAAGGTCTTCGCCGTTGATCTTGACTTCGGTGCCGGACCACTTGCCGAACAGGACGCGGTCGCCAGCCTTGACATCGAGCTGAACAACCTTGCCGCTTTCGTCACGGGCGCCCGAACCGACAGCCACGATTTCGCCTTCCTGCGGCTTTTCCTTTGCGGTGTCCGGCATGATGACGCCGCCCTTGGTCTTTTCCTCAGACTCGACGCGGCGAACGACAACGCGGTCGTGCAGCGGGCGGAAGTTGGTGCTTGCCATTGTCTAATCCCTCAATCAAGTGACATTGCGGATCTTCATCGATCCGATGGAGGTGCGTTAGCACTCTTCACTGGCGAGTGCTAGCCTCCCCGAGATAAGGCTGGCGGCAAACCGAGTCAAGGATTTGCCGCGACCGGCCGGAGAGCGTTGACACACCAGCACGGCGGGAAGCGACTGTGGCTCATGCCCGACGCTGATATTGCAGCGGTAATCTATTCCGGCAGCTACAATGCTAAACGGGGCACAAGTATAAGCTTCTGGAGTAACAGGACGACGCCGAAGAAAAGCCGCCCCGCGCATTCGCGGCCTTGGTTAGTCCAGACCGAGCCTCTCGCGCAGTTCGGCATTTTCCGCTCGCAGCTTCTCCGCCAGGAGCTTGCGGAGTCTCTGGTTTTCCTCTTCGAGCTGGACAAGATCTACCAACTCATCGCCCGCCGGCAAGGGATTGGCGCACTTGGTGCCCTTTTGCTCGACAAGCTTCGCAGCACCTTTCCCATGATAGTAGGTTTGCTCTGATATGCCGTCGCTCTTGATAGAGTCCTTGAGGGTGTTGCCTTCCCTGACTTGCGTCTCCGCATCAGCCTGGCCCTCCTCACTCTTCTCTTACTCGGTTTACCCCCTGCGTTTTGCGGCCGGCGTCTTTCATTGACCTGGTTCGGAAGTCGCCTCTCTGGGCCGTGGCGACCTCCTCGACTTAGCCGTTGGTGCTTTCACTTTGCGTCCGTCGCTACAGCCGCAGCAACGGATCCCGCATTACTCTCGTCAGCCATCAGCAATTCCTTCCCTTAGTGATAGGCTGTTTTCGGCTGAGTGCTCCACAGAGAAAACCCCACCATCAGAGTCCTGTTTTACGGAGAGTTGATGTTTGGCTCACACTTAGAGCCTGACCACCGACGATGAAAGGCTCCCAGCACTCACTGAATCAAGCGGAGCCCTGCCACCACTATCCCCCACTTTGAAAATCGTGCGACCCCTACAGGTTGGCGAAGATTCGGGTGCTCGACGGGGCGATGAACGGCACGGTATTCCGGGCCCTGTCTGGTTCTCGTGCCGACGCTCAGCCCCGCAATATCGTCATCATTGAAGCGGCGGACTGCGAACTAACTCTCTTGCCGCGCTATTGTCCCGACTCAATCCGATTGAAAACGCCTTCTCGTAGCTCAAGGCCCTCCCGGGGCAAAGACCGAGCGTTCCGTCGACGCGTTGTGGAATACCGTCGGCGTTGACCACCTCTACTTCTCATTTCCTACCGACGGCCGTTGGACACGCAAGTAACATCATTCAAACTACCATTCCCGCAGATGGAACTCTTTTAAAAGTATTACGTGAAAATAGACTCGACCGGAAAGTCGTTCTCTGGTTCTATCTCGTCGGACTGCTTCCGAAGGCGTACAAATGGCTTACGATTGGGATGGAAAGCGCACGCGTCGGCTCCAAATGCTCAGGTTCATGGGAGCTCTGGCTATACCTGCTCTTGCTATTCGGCTCCGCCATTGCGGCACTGCAGTGGACCGATACGGATCGTCCGGCCGTAAGGAGGGCTCATATTCGATAGATCTCCAGCAAAGCTGCACTCCAAGTCAGACTGAAATGCACGGCGCAAAGGTCTTCCGTCGCATCGGTTGGCGGTGGGAGGGGTAATGATGAATTCAGCTCAAACCTCGAGTTTCGATCCAATTGGGCCTGCGAGTTGGAGATGATCGAAAAGGCCATCCGAGACGAGCTGCAGAGGCGAGCTTTGTCACGCAAGTCTGAAGAAGCTGAAGCGCTCGCCGCAAAGCTGATCAACGCTTATCAAGCAGGGATTCGCGACGACCTGGGCTTGAGTATTGTCGCTGGGCTTTCCTGAGGCGCAGCACGCATCGCAAGCCAGCTGGCGATCCGCTCTGTCGTTGGCGGTGAGCCCCGCTCGCGCCTTTCACGCAAATTGCCCGTTTCGGTCGGCGGCGACACGCTGCTGCGGATGATCCGGGCAGCCTGGGTCGAGCCGCCGGAGGCCCACGTGCGCTCGGCATCGACGACCGAGGCCCAGCGCAAGGGGCAGCACTGCGTGACAATCATCCGCGATCTGGAGCGGAACCGTGTGCTCGATCTGCTGCCGGATCGAAATGCCTAACGGTCGCCGCTTGGCTGGGACGCTATCGAGGTATCGAGGTGATCGCGCGCGACCGGGCCGGCGATCTGCTTACAGTGTCCGCCGCGGTGCTCCCGATGCGGCGCAGATCGCCGATCGTCGACGCCTTCCGCAAAACCTGGGCGAGGCGTTGCGTCTGGCCGTCGGGCTTTATCGCACACCGGTCGCCGCTTTTCATATCGTATCGGCGCCAAACCTCCTTCTTTTCGCGGGCTCCGCAAGGGCGGCCAAGAACCAGTGCTGGGTCAGACATCCGGCCAGACACCAGAAAGCGACCGTTCAGCGAATCAATGAGGCGTGTGGAGCTCGGCGTTCTATGTCGCGGAAGTCCAGGACAACAACGTTGGCATAGCCATAGGTCGAGATGGCGAGACATGAAGTCGGTGCGCTGCCCAGCACCTTCTCGGTGGCAGACTTCTTACACACCACCAGGTCCAGTTTCCGAGCGGGCCCGAGAGCTTCCCGCGAATAACGTCCCCAGCATCTCCCCGGTCCAGCGTTGACGCCAGCTCACGAAACATCAAATCGCTCAAGCATCGTTTTGAGTTGGAGGTTCTGCCGATAAAGTTTTTGAGCCAGCCGTCATCGCAGTTCTTTGAGCTCCTCCTCGATGATTGCCGCTTCATTGAAGAAAGAATCGCCGGAAGACGAGGGCTGCACGCTTTGAGCTTCATTCGTGGCCAGAGCGCTTCTCGCAACCACGTGGGCGCGGGTCCTCCTCGGACGTTCTCGACGGTTAACCCGCGGTTTTGTTTGGGGCTTTGTGCTTGTCTCGCTTTTCGGCTCCACTGCATCCGCCACCGCACCGGAATGGTGGGGACTAGGCGCAGGCGTTTTAGCCTCTTGAATATCAATCGGCAGGCTCGTCGCCTGCGCTAGATTGGGATCGCCTTTCGGCTTGTCCGATGACATCGACACTTGATCAACTGAGACATCCGCATCGTGATCAGGTGTGCAGAAGCTTCCGTTGGAGCATCGGACGAAAGTGTCAGCGTGCTTCTGCCTGGCTTTCGAGAGCCTCGGGATCAGCGTCATGCGCAACCGAATTCTCTTGCACTTTTGCCGGTCGTCGCCGCGACGACAATTGAACAAGAAATTTCCACGGTGACTTCATAATGTTCCTACCTTGAGCAAAACCTCGACTGCGATCCCCGCTGCAACCATGTATCTTCACAGGTCGTTCGGCTAGGCACGAGAACGCGCGGCCGGCGAATATCTCCCCTGCTCAACATGGACTGAGGGTCATTGTCTCTACAGGTGCCTTTCTTGATGATGGTCGCGTGACGGTGTGCACGACCAGCTTTGCGGTATCGCCGGGCCCGGCACCATCCTGGCGTCGAGCGCTCAGCCAGACCGCCTCATGGAGCGCTTGAGGGCGGGGCATTCTGATCACTCGTTGAGACGGGGAGCGCACTGTTAGCACCCAGAAGATAGATTTGATTGGCTCCCGTCCGTCCGACGAAAGGGGCGACGGGAATCCACCGGCACCCGATCGGCCTCGGCGAAGATGCCGCTCAAGGCAAAAACAGAAAAAGTGCGCTGTCAGTGACTGCGTGTCCTTAGTTCATCAACCTTCACGATGCTGTTGAAAACATAGCCCGCGCCACGCTCGGTGCGAATGTACTGCGGGCTCGAGCCAGTGTGCTGTCCCAACTTGCGGCGAAGGCGCAGGATTTGAACATCGATGCTGCGGTCAAAGACCTCCTGATCATAGACGCGCGTCGCCGCCAGAAGCTGCTCGCGCGAAAGGACCCGGCCCGGATTTTTGAGAAAGGCCATTAGGAGGTTGAACTCGCCCGCAGTGAGCTTGATTTCATGATCCGTCCCTTGGCGCAAGCGGCGACGCTTCGTGCTCACTCGCCAGTCATCGAAATGGAAGATCCTGTTCCGGTCACACTCCCGCGGCCCGCGTAAAGCGGCGCGCACGCGGGCTAGCAACTCCGGCAAGTCGAAGGGCTTGGTGATGTAGTCGCGGGCGCCTGTTCCGAGTCCGGTCACCTTGTCAGCCACGTCAAGATCCTCACCGCTGCTGCTGATGATGATGATCGGTAGATCCATCTTGGCCCCAAAATCCCGAATGAGCCGAAGACCATCTTCTCGGCCGAAGCTGAGATCAATAACTGCTAGATCAATCGCTTCGGACGCTATTTTGCCGGCGGCCTGATGGCCGTTTTCGACCGCCCTCACCCTAAACTCATGCCTGGACAAGAATTCGACTAGCAGTTCTCTCAGCGAAGCGTCCCGACTGATAACGAGAATGTTTTTCATGATCACTCCTGCTAACTGCAGCTTTGGCTTCCTGGTGCTAGCCAAATAGGAACGGTCAGCAGGTGGGACAATATTCATCAGGCGCATAGCAGAATAGCGCAGATAAATAGCGCTTTGCGTAGCATGCTGCAGGGACCAGGAACTGAGTTCTCCAGCCCCCTAGTCTTTGACATCCGCGTTCTGCTGATTTCACCCAAAATGTTACCCGAGCAACACAGCTACAGTGTGGGAGACCGGGTCCTCTTCCTCGGAGGCCTCCGCTTGCCTCCAGTCATTTAGCACCATCGTCGGCGTCTGTGCACCTCGTAGGATTGCTTTCCCTTATGCTTTCAATCCCGTCCAGATTTGTTTCACCTGAAACCTCGGAAAAATTGACATCCTCGTGTATTGAGCGAGATTAGTCGATGCCAACCAATAGCAATTATACGTCATCTGCTTGGCGCCAACTATGAATGATACGCCATATGATAGGCCAATTGTGATAAATACCACAACGTCGTGTTTCCGCACGCGGTATCGCTGCGTCTATTCTCACAGCTATTGCTGTTGCTGGCTCGCGGAACGATCTCTTCCCGTCAGCAAGTTTTGAGCAACTGGAGAGCCGTGCCCGTATGGCAATGCCGGCGTGTCCGAGGACTGGAGATAAAAATGAGTAGACTGATCGTTGTCTCTAACAGGGTATCGCTGCCCGATGAACATGGCTCACCGCCACCGGGCGGTCTGGCCGTTGCGCTGAACGCGGCGCTCCGGCGAAAAGCCGGTCTCTGGATGGGGTGGTCGGGTAAGGTAAAAGCCGAGGAAGAACCGCCAACGTTGACGGAAAAGAAAGCCGGCGGCATCACTTACGCCCTTACCGATCTTTCGCAGAAGGATCTGGAAGATTATTACTACGGCTTCGCCAATCAGGTTCTTTGGCCGATCTTCCACAATCGTGCCGACCTCGCTGAATATTCCGAGGCGCGAGAGACCGCATATTACCGCATCAACGAACTTTTCGCAGATCTGTTGAAGCAGATTCTCAGGAAGGACGACGTCATATGGGTGCAGGACTATCACCTGATCCCGCTCGCGGAAGAATTGCAAAAGCGTGGCCCCAAAAACCGGATGGGCTTTTTCCTGCACACTCCATGGCCGCCGGCGGACATCCTCTTCACCCTGCCCGACTATAATACTCTGCTGCGCGGGCTTTCGTGTTATGACCTCGTAGGCTTTCATACCGAGAACGATCGCAACAACTTCGCCGAATGCTTGCGCCGGCAGAAGTTGGGCGATCTTAACGGAGACAACTGCCGAGCCTTTGGAAAGGAATTTCGCTGCGGCGTCTTTCCGATCAGCATCGATACGGCGGGGTTCGCAAGCCTCGCCGAGCGCGACGACGATCTGCAGGAGAGTTTTGACAGGCTTGCCGGTTTTGACGTCGCCATTGGCGTCGATCGTCTCGATTATTCGAAGGGCATCGACAAGCGCATCGTCGCTTTTAATCGATTCCTACGGAGCAACAAGCATCGCAGACGGAAGACTTTGCTGCTGCAGATCACCCCGAAATCCCGCGCCAAAATACCGGCATATCAGGCGATGCAAAAGGACGTCGCCGAGTTGGTGGGGCGCGTCGATGGGGAACTCGGGACAGTCGGCTGGGTGCCTGTGCACTACATCAATCAGTCGCTCGGCCAACCGGAACTGGCCCGCCTCTACCGCAGGGCACGCGTCGGTCTCGTGACGCCATTTCGCGACGGCATGAACCTGGTGGCGAAAGAATATGTCGCTGCGCAGGACCCGCGTGATCCGGGCGTTCTCGTGCTCTCGCGCTTTGCCGGCGCCGCAAGTGAGTTGGGCGAAGCAATCCTCGTCAATCCCTATGACGGGGAGGACATGGCGAGAGCGATAGAAACGGCCCTGGATATGCCGCGAGATGAGCGGATCAGGAGATGGACCGCGATGATGGAGTGGCTTCGCGAACACGATGTCTATCGCTGGTGCGACGACTTTCTCTCGATCCTTTATCTGCCGCGAGGTTTGACGGCGTCGTTGGACCCGGCCTCGCCAGCAGCAAGCTGACCGCGGCCAAAAAAGTCAGGCAGCATTTTCTCGGAGCGGTGGCGAAATGTGTTGTGTTAGACCACGATGGTGAAGACAGACCAGTTTTCCCCACCGCCCGGGTCGGGCTCAGTCGATGACGCAGACCGCGTGGCGGAGAACTCACGGGTGGACCAGACCATCAGACTGATTAAGGCGATCCCCGCTATGCACTCTCCAATGTGCCGGCCCGCAGCGGCTCGATGAGATCGCGTCCACCACTGTCGAGCGTGACCGGCCCACCGAAACAGCAGGAAGGCGCTCGTCGCGGGTCCGACAGGCGTCTAGCATTCGGCTGATCGCTTAGCCAATATTGATTGGGCGATGTTGATCCGGCTCGTGAACTCGCTGATGTGCTCAGCGGGCTCGGCCTACACCACAACGCCAATCACTCCAAGACGTTAGCCTGAGCACACTGCGTAGGAACAGGAGAAGACGGCCGTGGATGACTTCGCCTGCAATGGCAACACTGCAAAAGGGCGGAGACGGCCGCATCTGGTCGTCGAGGGCCCTCCTGCCGTACGGCGGCAAATGCTGGCGTCGATTGACCTGAACATGCTGTTGGTTCTCGAGGCGCTGCTGGAGCACCGCAACGTGACGCATGCGGCCCGGCACTTGGGCCTGAGCCAACCGTCGATCAGTCGAGCGTTGACCAGGCTGCGTGGCATTTTCAATGACGATCTTTTGGTTCGCGGCTCGGGCTGCATGGTGCCGACGCCATACGCCGAGCGCCTGGCCCAGATGCTGCCGACGGTGCTGGGTCCGATCCGCGGGATGCTGAACCGCAGCTTTGTCCAAGGAGAATGGCGGTCAACGATGACAATGGCAATGCCTGATCATCAAGCGCTCTTGCTGCTGCCGCCTCTCCTGCCGGTGCTGCGCGAGCGCGCGCCTAATCTCGACATAGTGACCGATTCGCTCCTAGCCGGCGCACTCCGACGGCTTGAGCAAGGCGATATCGATTTGGCTGTCGGGCAGATTGGTGAGGCTCCACAGGGCTATTTTCGGCGCAGCCTCTATACCGACCGCCTTGCTTGCCTGCTACGCAGCGACCACCCGGCGTTGGCCCAGGAATGGACAATCGACGCCTTCGCGTCCTTGCGTCACGCCGCCATTGCCTCTGATACCAAAGACGGTTTCGGCCAGGTCTATGACGAGCTGGTCAAGTTAGATCTTCAGGGCCGCGATCCGGTGCTGGTTTCCAACGTGCTGGCGGCCGCGTTGGCGATCGTGGCGACCGACCTGGTGTTGGTTGCACCGCACCGGGTCGCGGCCAAAATTGCCGCCTTTCTCCCGCTAGCGATTGTCGATCCGCCTGTGGAACTGACGTCCTACGAGGCGGTGCTGATCTGGCACGAGCGTTGCCATCGCGACCCCGACCATCGCTGGCTGCGTCAGGAGATCGCCGCCGCGGCTGCCGACAGAGCCGGCAACAAGCGCGAGGTGAGTCGACTGATGCGTCGTCCAGGCAATGAGTGTCATGCGACCCGAAATCTGGCTGTCCTCAGGGTGTAGCGGTGACAGTTCGTTACCCGCTCCTCGTGCGCCGGGAGGCGAAGCTGGATCCGCTGCTGCAACACAGCGAACTCGAAGCGAGCCAATTTCGAGCGAGAATTGGAAGCGAGCATATTCGGCAACATGCCAAACGTGCTCGTGCTCAAACCCTCAACCATCCACACCAACTAAGTCCCCCCTCGTCGACCGAGGTGCGCCGCGCCACGCCTATGGCAGGCCACATGACCCCGAGGTACACGCATCCATTCTGGCCGCATATCTTGGGCACGGTCATAGGTGCCTCGTTGGCCCAAATCGTGAGCACTTTGCCGCAGGTCGATATGGTTGACTACCGTTTGTTGCGGCCAGGACGCTCGGCGCAAATCGTGATTCGTCGATTGTCGCGACCCGACGCAAAACAAGCACGGTCGTGCGAAGCTCTCATCCGAACTAGTGCAACTGGCCTTAGTTGCGGAAGGTAGCCTCGACCGAATGGCAGTTTTCGCCAATGGGTACTCCGACTACCTGCTGTGGCCGTCGGTAGAGCAGGTAGCTCTGAGCAGACTTACCGCCTGCGTCGCCGAGATCGCGCGGCGTTCGGCCCCGCCATTCTTCTCAGCCGATCCACTGGTGCAGGACGCATGCGATCTGCTGGCGCAGCAGGTCGACCAGCCGATCACCCTCAGCAAATTGGCTCGCACGGTCGGAAGCAATAAGACAACGCTCGTGAACCGCTTCGAGGCATCCTTTAACTGCGGCCCAATGACTTGGTTCCGGCACTACCGGATGACCGGCCGCGCGCTTGCAAAGTGGGCACGAAAGCGTCGCCAAGGCCGCAGAGTCCTTGGGATATGAGAACAGCACCAACTTCTCAACAGCGTTCAAGGGGTTTCTCGGGCTATCGCCGCTACCTATCGCAAAATGGTCGTGGGCAGAGAAAAGCCTGCCTGATGCAAAGGTGGAGGCCGGAACGAACTGGCATACAGCAACGGTCGCCCGAATGATCTCGCACCTCAGGCGTGTGCGCACTCCAGGCACCTCACGGCTCTCACAGCACACTCAGATCCCCCCAGGAGGAAAAGCATGTCAAACGGATTTGCAGTGGATATTCACCAATACGAACAGAGCTATTCGGACAAGAACTACGAGGCAGCGCGCGCGTTCTTCTACGCCAAGCCCCTGGTTTTGGCCCAGGAAAATGCTGCGCCCCCCGGTGACGACACGATCGCGAACGATCAAGGGACGGTACAGTTTCACCTCATCGGCCAGAAGACGAACAATCCGACCTACAGCGGCGTCATGAATGAGAACCAGGACAACCTGCTGGCGATAGGAGGACTCATCCACGACTACATGCACACCCATTATCCTGCTATTGATTCACAAAAGCTGGGCATTAACACCTGGACAGACGTTGTTGCCAACATGCCCGACGGTTCTATCGGCCGGCATGAACAGAAGAGTTATTCAAACAAGTTTGCCGGCACATCCGTCTCCGGCACCTTCCTCTCGTTGATTGCCAAGGCAATTATCACGGACGGGACATCTCTGCTGACAAACTTCCAGTCCTTCCTGACCGAGATGGGCAACCTGACCTTTAGCGCCAGCGGCAAGGCGCAGCAGTACAAGGCACTGACATGCACCTATCAAAGCTACCTTCTCGATAATGGGGCGGGCGGTTACTACGACTATGGAGCAATCGTTCTGCGGCAGATCGAGTTCAAGGAATATTTCCTCGAGCTGAAGTCCTCCTGCTCGTCGACGCAATACGTCAACGTCGACATGGAGTATACGGAGGTCACCACCATCATCCAGACCCGGCGCATCCGAAAAGGAGGCCCCGATTACCAGAACTTTCAGGGGCTGGTGAACAAGAACTCCACCGAGCAGTTCAAGAAGGCCAAGAACTTCTTCAATGGAGGCTCGACACCGCAAGCCGACCTCAAGCCGCAGGTCTGATCCCCAAGCCTCTGGTTTGCGAAAGCAACCTCACCCAACCAGCGGGGTAGATTTGGACGCCCCTCCCCCGCGTCCTGGATGCCATAGAGCAGTCCCGCAAGCGTTTGCGAACTGCCGATGCTCTTTCTCGCCCTAGGGCCGGCGAATTCGGGTTTGTCCTTAAAAAAGAGGAAGCAAACATGAACCCATCCGCAGAAACAACCGCTGGCCTTTTTATTCTGATCACCCTTCCTTCTGATCGAAAAATATGCGCGGACAGGTCTAAGTGATAGAAGACGCAGGGGGAAGAACATTGAACCAATCGCGTTCGGCCAACGAGCAACGGAATCTTGAGCTAGCAAGCCGGGTCGTCGCTGCCTATCCAAGCCACAGTATCGTTTTTTGCCAGGCTGCGGTTCTCGATGCTTTCCCGCCCTTTTCCAACCATATTGTTAGTCGATGGCTTCTTGGCGAATTCGGGGAAGGCCGCGGTCTCGATGCCGATTAGATAAGCACCCTTGAATATACGGTCATAGGCGCTGAAACGACCCCGCCGAGTTCGTCGCCGATGCCTTCCCGCCTGAGGCAGCCGGCGAAGTTCTCGAGGTCCGGCCGAAATTCCGATCACGAAGAAGGAGAGGCGCGTACTGATTGCGTCCGCGAGCAGTCCGATCGCAAGGCGGCCCAAGAGCACGGCGCCACAGGCAAAGGCTGCGAGGAGATCGCCTGGCTTAGCGGCACATGAAGGTTCGCCGTTGCCCGCCTGATCGCGAGCGGCATAAGCCCTGGATAGCCCCACGAGATTCCCCTAATGAGCCTGATGAGTGACATGGCGGCGCAAAGCCCGCGCACGGAACGTGCTCTGTGCTTCCGCGTCCCGACCACCTCGTGCAGATTGACCGCGCTCCAGGCGACAGCTGCGCCCTCGCCGGGTCCGGAGGCAAGCGCGACGGCACCTATCCCCGGTACATTGCCCTTGTTTGTTTCGGTAAGGTTGCAAAAATGAGTCCTCACGGTGCTTGATCTTCGGCGCGAACTCGTGGACGCCAGTGTCACTTCACTTTGTCGAGCGCAAGAGCCGCTACCCCGTGATGACCAAGGTTCCACGCGGCCTTTCGCAGCAAGAACATTTGCCGCGCAATGCTTGCCGATAGCCCGTGGCACCAGCGATCAACTCGTTTTCGAGCACGACGCCAACGAATTCGAGGAAAATCTCAGACGATCCACCGGGAGCAGTTGGCACTTGAGCAGCCTTGCTGAAGGCAAAGGATTGAATTTGCTTCTATTGGCTCTATCTCAATGTCTGACAACGTGATGAACGTTAGCAACATTCGTGTGTGAGAGAAACTTGGCAACAACCTGTTATCCCATTTGAGGTTGATATCCGCGGCAAATCAGTTTTTATGGTCTCTTGAGATGAAAGGACCGCCCCATGAACGAACCGCTGAAACATCTTCTGGACGTAGCTCGAAAGGCGCCGCAGACGAAGAACGATTTGGAGGTTCAACGTCGCAGCTTCGCATACGGCAACACGCATTTTGAGAATAGCAAAATCACTCGCGAGATGGTGAACCGTATCGCTGACGAAATGCCCCTCTCCTCTGGCATACTTCCACGTCGTCAGCCCAAATGAGCGAGGAAGACCGTCGCCACAGCGTGGCGAGTGACGCCTACCTGATCGCCGACGAACAGGCGAGAGCTGAAGCCGAGGCCAGGAATGGCCTCGTTCAGTTTGATCTCGCCTGTCAAATGATCATCGATGCCATCGAAAAGGGGGACAGCTGGAAGCTGCGCCCCTCGGTAATTCTCGCCCTTCATCGTGCGGCGCTCGACGGTATCAGCAATTATGCAGGGAACTACCGCCCTGCGGATGTGGAGATCCAAGGAAGCAGACACAAACCAGTAGATGCTTTTCAGGTGCCTGAGCTTATCGAGGATATGTGCGACTATGTGATCGCGCAGTGGAACGATAAACCGGCCGTGCACCTTGCCTCGTACATCATGTGGCGGCTGAATTGGATTCATCCATTCAGCGACGGCAACGGACGGACCTCGAGGATGGTGTCGTATCTCGTGTTGAGCGTGAAACTTGGCTTGCTGCTGCCGGGGCGCAATACGATTCCCGACCAGATCGTCGACAACCGCAACCCATATTTCGATGCTCTTGAAGCCGCGGATGAGGCATGTGAGCAAGGGTCGATTGATCTTTCCAAGATGGAAGAGCTTATCGAACATATGCTAGCGGTGCAACTGACGAGTGTGATGGAAACGGCTACGGGCAAGCAGTTTCTGCAGCACGATTAATCGCGCGAACTCCAGCACAGTTTATAGCCAAAAGCGCGGGTCACATCTGCTACGGAACGGTAGGTTCGATAATTCCCATTCCCCCCAAATAATGTAGTCATTCCTTGGAAGCGCTCTACTCGTTGTAAAAAAGGGCACCAACATCTCTTCGTCTATGGGCTTCACGAGCTGCCTCATCGCAGCGCCGATCCGGCCATGTGGTCCTTGGTTAGGACGCGCCATGACGCGTCCGTCGTGAAGCGGCGTTCTCAGAACTACAAGTGCGCGTTGGCGGTCCACGTAGTGGAGGGTCGATACCGGTCATTTTCTGCATGAAGCACGCGGAAATCTTGTGAGCGATCTGTGGCCTGGCGGCCGTCATTGCGGTGCGGATGCGGTATGCAATCGGCCGCATTGCCGGACCGGCTCAAGGAGTTCCTCATCAAGCGAAAAGACGCCGCCGATCTTTGACGATCTTCAGATCGCCGACTTGGTGTCTGTGAAGGGGCGAAGGCTCAAGGACCTCAACGAGGACCGGATCAAGGCATGGAAAATCTACGACTATGATCCTGAGCAGGATCGCACTAAATGCGACTGGGTGGAGCGGGAATATCCAGAGCGACAGGTGCAAAAGATCGACGAATCCATTCAATGTCCACCTCGCTTCCGTCGCCTCCGGACGGACTCTCGATGACCGTCGGGCTTATCTCTTCCGGCTAATCATCCGTTGAGAGACACCGTTTCGCCGGAACCTGACGTCAGTCAACTTTACCCGACTTGAAAAGCATTTATCTACGCGCTGGATCAGTGCCATCCAAACAAACCGTTTTGGCAATCTTCCGAACGCCGGTACAGAGAGTTGACTTCAACTGGAGGCAAGGGCGAATGTCTTTTGCGAGCGCTGTTAGAGTGTTCTGAAGCCGGGAACGACCTTCGGTCTAACGGCTTATGACGCTCCCGGCGAAACACTGGGAATTTGCGCTTTGGCGGCGAAGGAATTGCGCGGGAATTCCAATCATCGAAACCGACCCGAGGCGCGCGGCGGCGGAGACGCTGGCCTCGCGATCGCGCATGGTTTCCTGTCGCTGCTTTCCGCGACGAACGGCCTGGCTTGCCTGCATAAGTTCAGAAAAAATCACGCCACGAGGTCCGCAAGTCTGCAGTAAAGGATTTCATATCCATGGCCTTTTCATTTTCCACATTCATTCGACTCATCGCCTTCACCGTCATGACCGCCATCGTGAGCGTGCAGCCTTTGACGGCGGATGAGCTGTCCGCCCGGCAGCAGTGGCCGGGAACCCCCCTTGTCACGAGTAGAAGCCCTTGCGGTTCTTCAGACTCTAAACGCGAATCTCCTCAGCAATACCAGTGCGACGCTGACGCTCGATCGCTGGTGTGCGGCGCATAAGCTTGCACCACCGGGTTCCAAGATCGTAGCAAAACGTGTACAGGGACACGACAAGCCAGCCAACGTTCATATTCGTGAATTGCTGCACGTCGGGCCGAACGAGCCGATCGTCTATCGCCATGTCCGCCTAGCATGCGGTGATCGCATCCTTTCGGAAGCAGACAACTGGTATGTGCCTGCAAGACTGACAGCCGAGATGAACGAGGCGCTGAATACGACTGATATCTCGTTTGGTCGAGCCGTTCGGTCCTTGAACTTCACCCGAACCAACTTAACGGCCAAACTGCTTTGGTCCCCTCTTCCGGAAGGCTGGGACATGTCAGCCGAATTACCACTGCCGAGCTTAGGGTCTTTGACCCCACCGCCATTCCTTCTCGAGCATCATGCAGTGCTGAAGTTGCAAGATGGCACGCCTTTTGCTGCGTTGGTCGAAAGCTATACGAACAATGTGCTCGATTTTCCGGCTCCCCAGCTATTGCCGCAATAAAACCTGATGGATTGGCTGCCGACTCGCCACTAGTCCGGATTCCGAGGTGAAAAGCCGGACGCCATTCGAAAAACACCGGACAGCTACTGTCATGTCCTTGGCATTTTATCCCAATGACCTCGTCGCAGAAGGCTTTCACGAGCTTTGCTCGGACGTAGAAATCAGGAATAGACGGTCGCATGAGGCGCATGGAAACTGGGGCTTCCATGAAAGCGATCGAGTTGTCTGTTTCCGCAAACACTGCCCGTTTCGTCCCACCACATTTAGAGTGTCAATTCGCCCTCAGCCGGAACCGACCCCCTTAAGGAGTTGTTGGCATGCGCGTAGAAAAAAATAATTGCGATGTGATCGGTGTGTCGGTCGCTCCCACGCAACTTGATAATCTGTCTTCTGCGATTCTGCAGCAGGGGGGATGGCGCGAGTGTCGCTGCCAGGCGATGTGGTGACCTGGGCGGCAGGCGGTCACCAGACGCTCAGGCGGATGCTTTCCGACCAGCGTTTCAACAGGGACTGGCGACAGTGGCGGGCGCTGCAGGACGGCGAGATTCCCGAGGATCATCCGCTGATCGGGATGTGCAAAGTGGACAACATGGTCACGGCGCATGGCGCCGATCACCGGCGCTTGCGCGGCCTGCTGTCCAGGAGCTTCCCGCCCAGTCGTATCGCCTTGCTGGCGCCACGGATCGAACAATGCGTCGATCGACTCCTGGCCGAGATGGCGCAGCGCGGAAGCAGTGCCGATCTGATGTGCGAGTTCGCCGTTCCGCTGCCCACCAACGTGATCGCCGAACTGTTCGGTTTGCCGGACGAACAGCGCGAGGAGATTGTCGCGCTCACCTACAGCCTGGCCAACACCTCCGCCATAGCCGCAGAGGTGCGACAGACGCGGCAGCGCATCCCGGAGTTCTTCCGTCGCTTGATCGCGCTCAAGCGGGGCCAGCTCGGCGACGATCTGGCTTCGGCCCTGATCGTGGCGCGCGACAACGGCGAGCTCGTCTCTGACACCGAGCTCATCGACATGCTGTTCATGGTGCTCTCTGCGGGCTTCGTGACCACCACCGACGTGATCGGCAATGGCGTGCTGGCATTGCTGACGCATCCGCAGCAACTGCACCTGGTGCGCAGCGGCCAAGTTCCGTGGTCACAGGCGATCGAGGAGATCCTGCGCTGGGGCAGCTCGGTGGCCAATCTGCCGTTCCGCTATGCCACCCAGGACGTGGAGATCGACGGATGCATGGTCCGCCGCGGCGACGCCGTCCTGATGGCGTTCCATGCGGCGAACCGGGACGAAAAGGCCTTCGGTTCCGGCGCCGACAGGTTCGATGTCACCCGGCGGCACAACCCGCACCTGTCGTTCGGCGAGGGGCCGCATTTCTGCCTGGGCGCTGCGCTGGCGCGCCTGGAATTGCGCTGCGCCTTCCCCGCGCTGTTCGGGCGGCTGGAGGATCTGGCGCTGACCATCGCCGCGGAGGACGTCGTCTACATGCCGTCTTACGTCATTCGCTGCCCGCAGCGCCTGCCGGTCACCTTCCGCCCTTCCATCGCTTAGAGAGTGCGGCATTCACCCCGGAGTCGGTGATGCTCGGTTCGCCGGGGTGGCTGGTCCCGCACGAGGGGGGCGAGCATGCCCGGTTACGCACGATCGTGGCGCCGGCCTTCAGCGACCGCAGGGTGAAGCTGCTCGCGCAGCAGGTCGAGGCGATCGCCGCGCAGGTTGATCGAGACGCTGGCGGCCCAGCCCCAGCCCGCCGACCTGCGGCGCCACCTCTCCTTTCCGCTTCCGGCCATGGTCATGAGCGCTGATGGGCAAATGCGCAAGCACGAACTGCTGAGCGAAGCCCAGCGGGAACAACTACTGGGATTCCCGGCGGACCGTAACGACTTGGCCCGACTTTACACCTTTGAGCCCGGCGACCTCGATCTGATCCGGCGTCGCCAAGAGGGCAAACGCCTCGACGTTGCCCTTCAGGTTGCGCTGTTTCGCCACCCATGAAACCGATCGAGTTGTCCATTTCCGCAAACCACTGGCCTGATTTCGTCCCACCACGCTTTGAGTGTCATTTCGCCCTCAGCCGGAACCGACCCCACCAACTGTCGGGTTTGTCGCGTCCGCGACATGGTGATGTTCGGCCCGGGCGTGCCGCGCTCGGTTAAGACATTGAAGGATGTGCAGAGCAGTTTATCTGAGGCGCTCCCTGCCAAGTTGGTACGATTCTTGCTGCCCTAGTTGTACGGCGGCACACGCCGGCATGCCCTTCCATCGCTTAGAGAGTGGAGTGCCACCATGTCCGAACAACCCTTGCCGACGCTGCCGATGTGGCGCGTCGATCACATGGAGCCCTCGCCCGAGATGTTGGCGCTACGCGCCAACGGTCCGATCCACCGCGTGCGCTTCCCGTCCGGGCACGAAGGCTGGTGGGTGACAGGCTACGACGAGGCGAAGGCGGTGCTGTCCGACGCGGCGTTCCGGCCCGCGGGAATGCCGCCGGCGGCATTCACCCCTGATTGTGTGATTCTCGGTTCGCCGGGGTGGCTGGTCTCGCACGAGGGGGACGAGCATGCCCGGTTACGTACGATCGTGGCGCCGGCCTTCAGCGACCGCAGGGTGAAGCTGCTCGCGCAGCAAGTCGAGGCGATCGCCGCGCAGTTGTTCGAGACGCTGGCGGCCCAGCCCCAGCCCGCCGACCTGCGACGCCACCTCTCCTTTCCGCTTCCCTCCATGGTCATCAGCGCGCTGATGGGCGTGCTCTACGAGGATCACGCCTTTTTCGCCGGGCTCTCCGACGAGGTGATGACGCACCAGCATGAGAGCGGCCCGCGCAGCGCGTCGCGCCTGGCCTGGGAAGAACTGCGCGCCTACATTCGCGGCAAGATGCGGGAAAAGCGCCAGGACCCGGGCGACAACCTGCTGACCGATCTGCTCGCGGCGGTCGACGAGGGCAAGGCGACCGAGGAAGAGGCGATCGGCCTGGCGGCGGGCATGCTGGTGGCGGGGCACGAGAGCACCGTTGCGCAGATCGAATTCGGCCTGCTGGCCATGTTCCGCCATCCGCAACAGCGCGAACGCCTGGTCGGCGATCCATCTTTGGTGGACAAGGCGGTGGAGGAAATCCTGCGCATGTACCCGCCGGGCGCGGGCTGGGACGGCATCATGCGCTATCCGAGGACCGACGTGACCATCGCGGGCGTGCATATTCCCGCGGAGAGCAAGGTGCTGGTCGGCCTGCCGGCGACGTCGTTCGATCCGCGCCATTTCGACGACCCGGAAATCTTCGACATCGGACGCGACGACAAGCCGCACCTGGCGTTCTCCTACGGGCCGCACTACTGCATCGGCATGGCGCTGGCCAGGCTGGAACTCAAAGTGGTGTTCGGTTCGATCTTCCAGCGCTTTCCCGCGCTGCGCCTGGCCGTGGCACCCGAAGAACTGAAGTTGCGCAAGGAGATCATCACTGGCGGGTTCGAGGAGTTCCCGGTGCTCTGGTGATGCGCGAACGCCGCCGGGAAGCGCGATCTTCTCCGCAATTTGCCGGCGCGCCTGGCGCGCGCCGGTCAGATCAGCCAGCCAACAGGTAACCAAGATGGACGTCCAAGAAACCACGGCAGCATGCCGGGACGCCTTCGCCGAACTGGCGTCGCCAGCGCGCATCCACGACCCGTATCCGTTCATGCGGTGGTTGCGCAAGCACGATCCGGTGCATCGCGCGGCGTCGGGCCTCTTTCTGTTGAGCCGCCACGCCGACATCTGCTGGGCGCTCCAGGCCACGGGCGATGCGTTTAGGGGACCGGCGCCGGGCGAACTTGCGCGCTATTTCCCGCGTGCGGCGACCAGCCTGTCGCTCAATCTGCTGGCGTCCACGCTAGCGATGAAAGAACCACCGACGCATACGCGTCTGCGCCGGCTGATCTCGCGCGATTTCACCATGTGCCAGATCGACAACCTGCGGCCGAGCATCGCGCGCATCGTCGCAGCGCGCCTGGGCGGCATGGCGCCCGCGCTGGAGCGCGGGGAGCCGGTGGACCTGCATCGGGAATTCGCGCTGGCCTTGCCCATGCTGGTCTTCGCCGAACTGTTCGGCATGCCCCAGGAAGACATGTTCGGGCTCGCCGCCGGGATCGGCGCCATTATGGAAGGCCTGAGCCCGCACGCCAGCGATCCCCAGCTCGCCGCGGCGGACGCGGCCAGCGCCAGGGTGCAGGCCTACTTCGGCGACCTCATACAGCGCAAGCGCACCGATCCCCGCCACGACATCGTATCGATGCTGGTCGGCGCACACGACAACGATGCCGACACGCTGTCGGATGCGGAGTTGATCAGCATGCTGTGGGGCATGCTGCTGGGCGGCTTCGCCACCACTGCTGCGACTATCGACCATGCGGTCCTGGCGATGCTGGCGTATCCCGAACAGCGGCACTGGCTGCAGGGAGACGCCGTGGGGGTGAAGGCATTCGTCGAAGAAGTCCTGCGCTGCGACGCGCCCGCGATGTTCAGCTCCATTCCGCGTATCGCCCAGCGCGACATCGAACTGGCCGGCGTGGTGATCCCGAAGAACGCGGACGTGCGCGTGCTGATCGCGGCCGGCAATCGCGACCCGGACGCCTTCGCCGATCCCGACCGCTTCGATCCCGCGCGGTTCTACGGCACCAGTCCTGGCATGTCGACCGACGGGAAGATCATGCTGAGCTTCGGCCACGGCATCCACGTCTGCCTCGGTGCGCAACTGGCCCGGGTGCAGTTGGCCGAGAGCCTGCCGCGGATCCAGGCACGCTTCCCCACGCTGACATTGGCCGAGCAGCCGACCCGGGAGCCCTCCGCGTTCCTTAGGACGTTCCGCGCGCTGCCGGTGCGGCTGCATGCGCAAGGGGGCTGAGATGCGCGTCGTGATCGACCAGGATCTGTGCGGAACCACCGGGCAGTGCGTGCTGACGCTCCCGGGCACCTTTCGCCAGCGCGAACCGGACGGCGTGGCCGAAGTGTGCGTGGCAACGGTCCCGCAGGCGCTGCACGCCGCCGTGCGGCTCGCGGCCAGCCAGTGCCCGGTTGCCGCCATTCGGGTCATCGAAAGCGACGCTGGCGATGACGAGCGCGCCAGCGCCGACGCTGCGCGCTGTCCGGCGGAGGCCGAGCGGCATGCGGCGAAAGACCAACGCAATCCAGGAGGACAGGATGGGACGGTTTGAAGGCAAGGTGGCCGTGGTGACCGGCGCCGGCGCCGGCATCGGCAAGGCATGCGCCCTCGCCATCGCGCGCGAGGGCGGCAGAGTGGTAGTGGCCGACATTGATGGCTCGGCGGCCATCGCCTCAACCGCGCAGATCGCGGCCGAAGCGGGCCACGCGCTGGCCCTGGCCATGGACATCGCCGATGCGCAGGCGGTGGCAGCGCTGTTCGAGACGGCGGAGCGGCACTTCGGTGGGGTGGACCTGCTGGTGAACAACGCGAGCGCCATGCATCTGACCCCGCGCGACCGCACGATCCTCGACCTGGACCTGGCGGTCTGGGATCAGACCATGGCGACCAATCTGCGCGGCACGCTGCTCTGCTGCCGGCAGGCCATCCCACGGATGATCGCCCGCGGCGGTGGCGCGATCGTCAACATGTCGTCGTGCCAGGGACTCAGCGGTGACACCGCGCAAACGTCCTACGCCGCCTCGAAGGCGGCGATGAACATGCTGTCGGCCTCGCTCGCCACCCAATACGGTCATGCGCAGATCCGCTGCAACGCGGTTGCGCCGGGTCTCATCATGACCGAGCGTCTCCTCGCCAAGCTGGACGAGTGCATGCAACGGCATCTACGCCGGCACCAGCTCCTGCCGCGCGTTGGCCGCCCCGAGGACGTGGCCGCGCTGGTGGCGTTCCTGCTCTCCGGCGATGCTGCGTTCATCACCGGCCAGGTCGTCTGCATCGACGGCGGGATGCTGGCGCATGTGCCGACGTACGCCGACGGTGGCAACAGCCCCGCCGCGCGGCCTGCCGGCGACACCGCCGAAGCGGAGCGCTGCTGATGGCCATGCTGCTCAACCCGCTGGACCGTCGGCACCGACTGCGGTACGACATCCCGGTCGTGCCCGGCGCTTTCCCCCTTGTCGGGCATCTTCCCGCCATCGTCTGCGACCTGCCGCGCCTTCTGCGGCGCGCGGAACGGATGCTGGGCAGCCATTTCTGGCTGGATTTCGGCCCTGCCGGACACCTGATGACCTGCATGGATCCGGATGCGTTCGCACTGCTCCGGCACCGGGACGTGTCCTCGGCGCTGATCGAAGAGATCGCGCCCGAATTGCTTGGCGGAACGTTGGTCGTCCAGGACGGCGACGCGCACCGGCAGGCGCGCGATGCGATCAAGGCGGCGTTCCTGCCCAAGGGACTGACCCAGGCCGGCATCGGCGACCTGTTCGCGCCCGTCATCCGGGCGCGGGTGCAGGCGTGGCGCGACCGCGGCGACGTAACCATCCTGCGTGAGACCGGGGACCTGATGCTCAAGCTCATCTTCAGCCTCATGGGAATCCCCGCGCAGGACCTGCCGGGATGGCACCGCAAGTACCGGCAACTGCTGCAGTTGATCGTTGCGCCCCGGGTCGACCTGCCCGGACTGCCCTTGCGGCGCGGCCGCGCCGCCCGCGACTGGATCGACGCGCAGTTGCGTCAGTTCGTCCGCGACGCGCGCGCGCGCGCCGCGCGCACCGGTTTGATCAACGACATGGTGAGCGCCTTCGATCGCAGCGACGATGCGCTCTCCGATGACGTCCTGGTCGCCAATATCCGCGTGCTGCTGCTTGCCGGTCACGACACCACCGCCTCGACGATGGCCTGGATGGTGATCGAGCTGGCGCGGCAGCCTGTGCTGTGGGACGCCCTGGTCGAGGAGGCGCAACGCGTGGGCGCGGTGCCGACCCAGCACGCGGACCTGGCGCAGTGTCCGGTCGCGGAGGCGCTGTTCCGCGAGACGCTGCGCATGCATCCGTCGGTCACGCTCCTGCCGCGTCGCGCGCTGCAGGAATTGCAACTCGGCCAACGGCGCATTCCCGCGGGCACCGATCTGTGCATCCCGCTGCTGCATTTCTCGACCTCGGCGCTGCTGCACGAGGCGCCTGACCAGTTCCGCCTGGAGCGGTGGCTGCAACGAACGGAGCCGATCCGGCCGGTGGACATGCTGCAGTTCGGTTCCGGCCCACACGTCTGCATCGGCTACCACCTGGTATGGCTGGAACTGGTGCAGTTCTGCATCGCCTTGGCGCTGACCATGCACAAGGCCCGGGTGCGGCCGCGGTTGCTGAGCGGCGTCGAAAAAGGCCGGCGCTATTACCCGACCGCACATCCGTCCATGACAATCCGCATCGGATTCTCATGAGCAGGCGTCGCATGCCCCGTGTGGCGAGGCAGCGGCGCCGGCGACGCGCCGCATTGCTGCACTCGGCGCGTGCGCTCGGTGCGACGCAGGCAACACCGCGGCGGCTCGCCGCTCGCCGTGGCCGTCTCCTGTCAGGTACAAGGACATGAACAACATGCAGACCGGTTCCACGCTACACGACGACCGAACTGGCGTTTCCGCCCTCGGCGGATTGGGCGCGCGGGCACGCGGCGCATCCGGCAGGCTGCTGACGGAGATCTGGATGCAGGACGGCGCAAAGCGGGTCGAACAGGCGCTGGCGCGTCTTCTCTGCGCCGAAGACGACGGTGAGACCGAGCTGATGGCGGCGATGCGCTACGCCACCTTGCATGGCGCGAAGCGCACCCGCGCCTTGCTCTGTCTGGCTGCCGGCGCACTGGCCGAGACGCCGGCGCACATACTCGACGACGTCGGCGCCGCCATCGAGATGATGCACGCTTGTACCCTGGTTCACGACGACCTGCCCGCGATGGACGACGACGTGCTTCGCCGCGGCATTCCGACCGTGCACGTCAAG
>Ga0214542_1003039_pt1 | contig 34566 bp, 14 predicted proteins | sample CNSS1metaG_FD_160096 | JGI IMG/M metagenome (GOLD analysis project Ga0214542, IMG submission 160096) | Root nodule microbial communities from cowpea collected in UCLA plant growth center, Los Angeles, California, USA - CNSS1 | ecosystem: Host-associated > Plants > Roots > Nodule | place: USA...
TTTATGCTTTATGCCTTTGCTTTACTCTCTCCTCCACATCATTTATGCTCCCCAATCACCATGCGCCACCTAGCATTGCTTTCTTACTCCTAATTAACCTACAAAGCAAATAAACATAGATTAGCATATTGGCTTAAGTCAAGTCAACTATAGTCAACAAGTCAAACCTAGTCAAAGGTCAACAAGTCAACTAAAGTTGATTCAACTAAGTCAACTTAGGGAATAAAAAATAACAAACACAAATGAAAGGGATGAAGGATTAGTGAACTTCCTTTCTAAACATGCTTAGTCTTCTTAAGCATGTGCCTCCATCCTTGGTTGGGGTTAATCCTTTATCATACACATTCCACATATGTTAGGTCCCTAAGTGCAATTTAATCAATAAGTAAAGGGATGAGACATTAAAGAGGAAAATCTTTGATGTGTTTTTAAAGTTCTCTACAAAAGAACATTTTCTTAGGTTTCTAGCCTAAAAAACATTTACCTGCTAACTAAGCATGGATCTTTCACTCAAAGGCTTTGCACTTACTACACCCAGTCTCAAAGGAGTGCCTCTTTTCCCAATAACAAATAGTCTCAAAGGGATGTCCATTTCACTTATTATTATTAATAATTATACTCTCTTTTTTATCTTTTTTTTATGTTGTGAAATTGACAAACATTTATCCAGTAACCAAATGCAGTGAGCGTCACCTTAGAAACCTAAAATGAACCTCTTTAAGTTTATCACTCAAAAATTATCTTCCTGACATGTCAAGTGTCAATACCTCATTTTGTGTAGTGTGTGAGTTCCCCAACAATTATCTAATGTGCTTCCTAAAATATAATTAGCATTTAGGTGTGCTTGTTATCCTTGTTTGAAGGCTTATAATTAGCATAAACTGCCATTTCACACAACTAGATCCGTGTTCTTGAGCTATAGCTATTAAAGTAGACGAGTCCCTTTAAGCAATTGGGGTTGTGATGATAACAAAACAATCATTCTACCAAACGATAAAGTCTCTAGTTAGAAGTAAAAAAAAATAGATGATTAATAGAGAACATATAATTGATATAATTAGTTAAAGTGATTGATGAACATGTTTTTCAAATCAAAATATATAATTTGTGAATGTATCTTTATATGTTAATTGTTGATACTCAAGTGTTATAAGTACTAGTGTAAACTGGAAGTCTAGCATATGAAATTAGGTTAAGTCTTAGCATTAGATGAGTCTAAGCAAAAAATATGTTTGTACATTAGACAAGTACAACTAAGGATAATCACTAGGTATATGTGTTAGACGACCTAAGTCATTAGCCGATCTAAGTTATTAGACGATTAAGGCGTTAGACAACCTAAATAGTAGAACTCAATTATACATTAAACACATGAGAACATGCTTTGATATTTGGCTAAGATTTTTATTTCTTTAATCTTTAATTGATCATTTAAAGTGATATTAATCTTTTCATTTGAAATAGAGAATTAATTCAGAGATACAACATTCAAGAAAATTATCTTATGATAATTACATTCTAAAAGAGGAAAGTTTTCGAAATCAAACATTCAAGTAATATGAACATTAGGAAATGTTTTGTATGATTGATAAATGAACTGTTTGATTGAGTGATAAGTGTTATTGGTCTAACAATTTAAATGCAGAATCACATTGCAAAAGTTTCCTTAACCGGACAAATATGAACATGGAAGAAAAAGTATAATTCAAATCAAGCTCATGTTCATTCAAGTAAGGAAAGAAGATTAACGAGCATCAAAAAATTTAGAATTTAAGTCTTAAAGAATGATGTTGAAGGTACAATATGAAGAAATTGATCAAGTCATATCCTATCAAGACAAATCATGAAGATGACAATGAAACACTGAAATTCAAATAATGCAATTTAAAATCTCAACAACTATGAAATGCAATACGATGTGGGTTCATTTTAGTTTTGTGAAATTTGGTGTTTGATTTGTTAAGAAAACCTAGAGAAGATCCCCATTGGACATTAAGATAATCAAGCTATCTAGATGTGAAGGTTCACTTCTAGAGGTTCTAGAGAAGGAGAGTAATGGTTGGATCAAAGAAACAACATAAAATGGGCATTACAACATCTTAACTGAATTGAAATGCAGGATAAACAAAGAAGAAAATGACAAACATATAAAATGGATATGGAATAAGAGAAACATGCCACTCATTGATGAGGACCAAAAGGCCAACTCTTTCCTAGAGATGAGTAAAGGAATGTCGCCACTTGATTGATCAAGAAAAGGCCATAGAAGAAACAATAGAATGTTTTACTCAAATTGATCAACCCTTGTACATGTTTAGGAGCACCCCTTATATAGAGAGTTCTTGGGTCCTTTAAGCAAACCAAAAGTGAAAAAAGGTATCTAAACAATATCACCCCCTTTATGCTTTTCTCTCTCCTCCATATCATACTTGTTTTATGCTTTCCATGTAGACATGCATTAATCTACTTCAATTAGTGTTCATCCTCTCCTAATTACCATAAACAAACCTACAAAACAAATCAACAAGGATTAACATGTCAACTTAGGTTAAGTCAACTATAGTCAACAAGTCAACCCTAGTCAAAGGTCAATAAGTCAACCAAGTCAACTTATAAAAATTTAAACATAATGAAAGCTAAGACAATGGAAGGGATTAGGTAACTCCCTTTCTAAACATATATGTTCTCCTAAGCATAAATCTTAGGTCACCATCCTTGGTAGGGGTCAAACCTACATCACAATAGTTATGTAAAGGATGCAAAAGACTAACAAAATGAAAAATTGAGGAAGATCAAAATGTTTTGATATTGTCAAATCAATAGTATTTAGTGAGATATTGGGTTGATTGCATACATATTATGAATTCTTCACGAAGTGAAGTTATAATCTGTGAGTTGTATTGTACACTCTTGTTTTGAGAGTGTTTTGTGATTATTCATTGTAATTGAGAGTTATTGATTATAGGGGAAGATTGAGAATGATAACTATAGAGGTTGATACTCAGTGTAGCCTATAAAGGTTTATACTTGTGATACTTGGAGAGGATGAAACTCATTGTAACCTGGAGAAGGTGATACTTGTTACTAATCAAAGATGTTGATTAGTGAAATTTTTGAAGAGACTAAACATAGCCTTAACATTGAGAGTAATTAAGTATCAAGATATTAATTATGACACGAGTACTTTTTATAATTAGGGGTTACATATATAAACTTTTTGAACCTACAAATAAGTTGTTAATATATGTGAAAGAGAAAATATTAATATAATTAGTTGTTAAGTAGTACCTAAAATATACATATAAATTTTTCTTCCTATATTTTATGAAATATTATAATAATGAATTTCTCAATAATTTTAGATCTATAAGTATAAGATCGAGTATACAATTATTTCAAGTTTAGTCTCTTAATTTTCAATGAAATTAGAATTGGTTATTAACCCAAACTTTAATATATTTTGATATTTTAACTTTAAAAAAGAATTAATATAATCATTTTAATTCTATTTGACATATTTTTATTTTAATGTGGGAATATTATTTAACAAGTTTAAAAAAGCGAATAATTTTATTGAATTAAAATGACTATATTTATTGTTTGAAGACTAAATAAAAACTAAAAATATACTTAATATTTTTAAATTAGAAAAAATGAAATAAATTTATGCTTATTATTATTGTCGATATAATGCAACTAACTTATCGTCAATATAATGCCTAAGAAGGAAAGTAGTTTCCCGCCATTTTGTACCCAGGGACAAATTAATTGGCGCGGATTCAGAACCTGAGGAATAGCTGCAACTCTCACTTTACGCTCTCGATTGTGGCTCTCACTCAGAGAAGAAACAAAGCCATGGAAATTTTTCGTCCTCAGAGTCGCAGGAACATCTTGTCTTCCTCCTCCGACGCCGTTTCTGTTCCCACAATCCCCCTCTATCGCTCTGCTCCCTCACTCGATGTTAGGCTCGAGGAGTTCGAGTCCTTCGCCATCGACCGCCTCCGAGGTCTATTTTCTTCTTCTCTTTTCTTTTATCGTCTTTCGATTCTTCAAAGTTGAGAGATCTGCTTCAGGTTCCCTTTCTTTTCGTGCCTAGGGTTTGGATTATCTATGCTTATAACAATGTCCGCTGCTCGATATATACATATGATTGATTTAAGAAATGAGTATATCCGAAATTTGCAAGCAATTTGTTTGTATTTTTAATATGTTGAATTAGTATCGGAATCGTGTCTATTGTTGTTCAACTTCCGTTGTGGCGGATATTTTGCAAGTTTTGTGGTTCTGTTTTGATGGATAGTATTTCTTGTTGTAGTTCTCAAGGGCATTTCTGATGGTATGTCGCGGGGGAAAAAACCGGAAGAAATGGAAAATTTGGTAAAATAAAATTCTGTATCTGACAATTTAGATTTGTCCTCTCTCTTTTATTCTCGATGGAAAAAAAAATAATGCTGTGTGGTGGACTGTTTCGGTGTGAGCCACCCCTTGTACAGGTAAAGGACCTGTGGAAAGTGAATATGAGACAACAACACGCGTCTGAGGTTCTGCACAAGGATATTATATCTCATTTTGCTCTACGTCTTGTGTATTGCAGAACGTAAGAACCGCTCTTTTTTTGTGCATTTCAAAATAAATGGAAGGCTACTACAAATTGAATGAATTTTTAATGACGAGAGTATTTTATATATGTTTTTTAATTCTGAATGATGCTATGCCTATATCAAAGCAAGGAACATAGATCTTTTGAAAGCTGTTATAATAAATCCTAATTATATTTTTAATTTGTTCCACCTGTACTAAATTCATAATTTGCATGCTTGTATTCCCAGGGAGGACTTGAGGAAATGGTTTCTTTCCATGGAATCTGCACTCTTTCGCTACCGCTTTCGTCTTCTGAAGAATGCTGAAGCTCAGGTAAAATCTGCCTATTCTATATCTCTTTTGCATTTCAAGTTAAGTACTTATTCATCATATACTGCCTATGTGTACACAGCGAGCAGTCATGGAAGAATTTGACCTTCCTTACAGGGCCGTTAGTAATGTGGAATTTGAGGTAGTCACATGCCATTATTTTTAGTGGTTTTCTCTTGACTCTTTTTTCTAATTTTTACCGTGTAGTTTGATTTATGCAAAACTAATCTAGTTCTGAGGCACAAATACATCTTAGTACCTTATAGAAATGTTGTATTTTATTATTTTCAGAGCATAAAGGAGAAATTGGGACAAGTTGCACGGTCTACGGGTCAACCTTTACCCACTGGTAGGAGAATGTTGCTTATTCTTTTCAGTGGCCTTTTACCATGTTGGTAGATATATAATTTGCATGCACAGTGTTGAAGTTTTTGAATTAATAGGAATATAACTAGTCGTTGTCACCTAAGATCTAAGGCATATTATTTCCTTCATATTTTAGGATTTGCATAACGTGCAAATCCACTACCAACCTAGCATTTTATCAAGGGATTATTTATGAAAAAATAAGTTGATAGGACTTTTTAAGTGGTATGATTGCATTTCTGTTCTACAAGAAAAAGAAAAAAATTGACACATTTTTGAATTAAATTGCTCTTTTTTCTTCAGATTTCTTATTTTATTACTTTTTCAATTCTAATGAGCCTATGTTTTTCTTTGCTCCGTTTACTTTGTTTTTGCAGCTGATGCTATCTTCTATAAGGTTTGTGTTATATCTTTTATTTCCTACTTATGTATTGCAAATGAAGATATCCATGCACAGGGTAACATGCAGTTCTGCTTTAATATTAACTCTGACTGTTTTAAATATCTTATCCTTCTCTATAGAAAATAGGTTCTCTTAATAAAACTATTGAATTCTACTGCTTCCTTGTTCAGATAAAGCAAAAAGAAAGCAGTTTACTAGTTGAAAATATATTAATCTATCTTTTTTTTCAGGAAATAGTGATTAGTTATCCTTGTGTCTTTTTTATTTTGAAAGCCTGTTCGCCTGTATGAATGAGGGAGGGAGAAACATAGAGAGCTCTTCTCTTTGCACCTAGAATTGAGTTGGGATAATACAGTAGTGAAGATTTTGAGAAAGAGAAAACTTGCTATTTTTGACAACTCAGTCCCTTCATCTCTCTTTGAAAGTTTAAGATATTTTTCCTTTTCTTTGCCATTGCAGCTTGGATCAGTCTTTAAATCAAACTTCTGTTCTTTTTCATACGTAGGTACAGTAATTATAGGCATTAACTAACCCGTTTAGAACTTGTTTATATTGACATTTTAAGACCCTTCATGCCCAAAGAGTTATATGGTTTTAATCTTTCCATTGTCACCGATAATTTTTCTCTTACGGTATGGTTGTTTTTCTTGATGCTTGATTTTGTAACGCTCAAAAACTTGTTTGTATGTGAGTGAGCAACAGAGTAGCCATAAATTTTGACTGCTAGCAATCTCCCTTGGCTTTTGGGTTACAATATTTTGATATCTTTCTGTTCGTTCCAATATAGGTACCCTTTGAAGAAGTTCCAGAGCTTGTGGCTGGGCGGAAAGTATTAATTAGTCAAGGATATGCATATGTTGCAATGAATCAGGTTGACTACTGTAATTACTTGTTAGTTCTTGCCTTGAATCTGAGTATTGTTAATAGTAAATCCTCTGTATGTTTCAATTTTGCTTCCTTCCTAGATTGTTTCACTTGTAGCCACACTATTCCGCAGTCAGCTATCAAAGACACTCATCCTTACAAACAGGTTTCATTGGTCATTTGGATCTCAATAATTTTTCTCATATGTATTCTCTGTTTTCTTTCTTTCTTTATTAGGATTTAAGATTAATGTTTTCATTAATTCTTGTAGAAAATGGACATCTTCAATTCGAGAACAAGAGAAACATAGGTTGACTCCTGTAAGTGTGGCTGCTGTACTTTTTGTATGCCAATAGATCCCTTCTTTGTTATAAACTTGATTAGCTTTTTATGTAACTGTAGATTGTGGAAGCCATGTGCTCAAGTTATTTGGGTCCTGACTATTCTCAGGTAATTCATGCGGTATATTCATTTGTCTACTTCTGTTTTGGTATTTATGTGATGTTGGATTGACAAGTTCACTATGGTTGAAACCTTTGCAGTCAAGAGAATATGCTGATATATCACTAAAGGACATTGATCAAGTGGCCAAGAGCTCATTTCCTTTGTGCATGCGCCACCTGTTTGATAAGGTTAGATATTGAAATAAATTGCGCTCATGTGTTTCTTCTCTTGATTCATATGTAATTTCTTTCTCTTATCTCTTTCGTATTGAGTTGTGTCCTGATATTGTTTTTCAGTTTTATCTCACATGTCCTGATTTATAACCACTTTTAATGCAGCTAAAAGAGGATCATCATTTAAAGCATGGAGGGAGAATGCAACTAGGCCTCTTTCTCAAGGTTTCTTTTGTCTACCATCTGGGCATAATAAAACAAAATACTCTACGGAGTCTAGATGGTTTTAAGTTTGAGGTGTTAAATGAGGCTTCACCTTCAGATGTTGTTTCTTTACACATGGGTTGGGGAAAGCAAAAGATTGGCTGGAATTATCTTAACGGTTTAAGTTCCTATCTCGAGTTTCAAGTTTATTAACAACTCATACAAGTGGAACAATGTCCAGCACCTTTTCTTGAAAATTGAAATTTATTCTTTTATACCCGTAAGTTTATGGTACCACCGAGTCTGAGAATGTTGTCAGTTTTCCACACTTTGACGTGTATCAATTGGGTAAATTGGCACAATTCGATACTTTAAAGGACACGGGTTATGGTTGAATGGTTATGATTGGTTCAAAAAGTTGGTACTTATTTGTAGCATTGTCAAATGTAATACCCTTTTATTCATGTCCATTCTGATTTTTTTTTTATGGGAATAGGCTTGACTAATGTAGAAAATCATTTAGATATCCTAATCCATTTGCTTCTTGATTACTGTTAATCTGCTTTCCCGATTTGTCTTCTTTGTTTTCTGATCTGTTGTCTTTTCTCCACAATGTAAGTAGGGTGTTGGCTTGAATCTGGATGATGCACTTGCTTTTTGGAGGGCAGAGTTCTCTAAAAAGGTATGTACAATTCTTGTATGTAATAGGAAAGTTAAATCTGACAATTTCTTAAGGCTGAAATTAAAAATGTGAACTTTTGGGGTTACATGAGAGGTAAATTAGAATTACAACAGTTTGAGTTAGCCAAGTTTTCCACATTGTTTCGTAACACTTTTAAATCATCCCAAATTTGTATATCCGTGTTCAATTTATTCAATATCTCTCTAAGCAACATCTAGGTATTTCATAAGCTGTTTTCTTTTCATTAAATTACATTAGCAATTAAAAATGTAAGATCCCATTGTAGGTTGGTTTGGAGAAGTTTGAGAAACAGTACGCGTACGGCATTCGTCATAATTATGGAAAGGAAGGGAAGAGAACAGTAAGTTTTGAACTTTCCTTCAGATTTTTGAGATATTTCAAATATATAGTTGGTAATGTCCTTTTTTATTGCCATTTTCCATTTTTAGATTTTAAACACCCATTTTCAGTGTGGTGTTAGCTTGCATATGTTTCAACTATTAATAATATTTTGATGATGTTGCAGGATTATTCTCCCTATTCTTGTACAAAGATCATCTCATCGACTCCTGGAACGGGAGATCATCATGGTTGTCCCTATCGACATTTCAGGTCTCTCTTAATATTTGTGTGTTCATAGGGTAGTTTGTTTTTCGTAATCTGATCAAATTAATTTTTTAACAAAATTAATACTCTGCCTTTTGGTACAATTTTTTCTATTTGAGAACTATCCTGGCAGATGCTGGGTCCAGAAATCTGCCTAGTCCATTTGAAAAAAGTACACGAGAAGTAGGAAATGACAGTAACTGGTGGGTGGTAGTTGTAGATCGAAGGATATCATTATCCATTTGATAACTTCCCTTCTCATTTTTTAATTGAACAATTTTACTTTTTAATAATTTTTTTAGTGAGATGAATAATTAAATAAATTTCTGTTTTTCGAAATAACTTTTCTTTTAAAATTAACTGCTACATAATTTTTTTAATACTAGTTTTACAAAATTGTATATATTTTTTAAATTATATTATTTTTTATTTTTTAAATTAATTGCTCAAAATAAAAAAATTATAAAAAATAATAAAATTTTATATATCTTTTTTTATACATATTTTATTTCAATTTTATCCTTTAAGTAACATTTTTTTTAAATTAAAATAATTACATTTTCATTTTTATCCTTTAAATGAACGTTAATTTAAATTTTTTTTTTCAAATTAAAATAACTATTTTACCATTTTATCTTTTTAAATTAATATTTATTTAAATTCAGTTATTTTTCTTTTAAATTAAAGTAATTATCTACAACGAGTGAAAACACATGTGTTGTATTCACTTTTTTGATGAAGATAAAAAATAATAAAATGATAATTATAAAAGTAAATATAAATAATTTTTATAATTTTATTATAGATAATTTTTTATTTATTTTGTAGGTATTTTTTATTATAGATATTTATTTTATTAGTTTAAAAAACTTTATAATTTAAAAAAAGATCAAATGAAAAAAACAGTTAAATTAAAAAAAAAATCATTTAAAGGATAAAATTGGTAAATAATTATTTTAAACCAAAACATGTTGCACTTGCTTTTAGCAAGTACCAAGATCCATACTACTGGCCACAATTCCTTTTTGATTCAGGTGCATCTGATAGTTGTCTATATGAATCACTTTAGCTCCTTCGTCCTCTTGCATATATCCTTCCTAGTCTTCTTTTATAATTGATCCCACCATGAAAGTGAATTACACCTGAAAAATCAAACAAAACAATAGCAGCCCCTTGTTCTTTATGTTATGTATTTATACCTGCTGCTTTACGTTCTTGTAAGGTAAGCTACAAGCCTTTCTAACAAGTCAGTAGCCACTTAAAACTTTTACCCAAGTTTTCTCATATAACCAGGCACTAGCAATTGATTTCTTAGCTCATCAGACATAACTTCATTTACCTCCATTGGTTTGTGGTTCACAGTAGTTTTAAACATTCAATGGACACTGATTCCAATATGAGAATGAGAATGTTAGAGTTGATATTTTGTGTTTGATCCATAGCCAGGCATTAAAGCTGAGCCAAACTAAAGATCTCCTCTGCACACGTAATTAGACACATGTGCAATGTGTTTGGGGTTGCAAGGGAAAGTTTAGTCATATATAAGAAACAAATACTTGATTCTTAAAACAAGTAGTTTAGCTCGTCAATTTTAATTAATATGCAATAAATTTTTAAACTGTACTAAAAAAAATTCTCATAATGGTTCAAGTCTTTAGTGACACTAATAATTCACTAAATATTTTTTTCATCCAATGAGTCTGGCTTGTGTTGTTAATAACCTAGTAACTGCATTCGTTTTTCATGAAAATAAGTGTATATTTCATTAATAGACACTACGCTAAAATAAGGGTATATAAGGAAATTAACTATTTCATTTGAAAATGATAGTTTCTTATAATTTAGACAAAAAGTGTTCTCATTCCTTTCTTATATAAATGACGTTATGTAGTATTGATCTCTTTGATGTTCTATTAAATTATTTATTTCTCTTGACTGCATTATAATATTTATTTCTTTCCCTTGAGGACTTAAGTTTCGTTTGAACTATAAACTATAGCTCGGACACTTGCTGTACCTTATTTGCTTTCTTTTGTCGCTAAATACATCTTCAGGACATTAACATTTCAATCATTGATATTTATTTATTTTCATAACAAATTTTTATCATTGACTTACTTATTGGAAAGGTTCAAGAGAAATATAATTTAAACCCCTCTCCTGCTAACATTAAATTTTTATGTTGGAGGCTGCAAATCAGTGTTTGAATGATAAATTTAATTTTATGTTGGAAATTATAATTAAAATAGTTAATGTACTAATAAGAAAGATTGTACTTGTTTGTTCAGGTATCTCATGTTAAACTGCATTTATTGTTCATGGGTATTAGTGTATGGGAAGTTGAGTAAATTATCACCATCTTTGGGCCAATAATTTATTGCGAAGTAGACATCTTTTCATATATCATGAAAGGGAATGTATTTGTTGGGTTATTAATAAAAAAATTCACATTTAATAATTGACAAAAATGATCTTTTGAATTAGAATAAGTGTCAGTGTCATTAAATATAATAACTACTTTTAATGGTATCAATGTAAGTATTTGCTATTCTATTGCTTTCCTACGTAAATTCATTAACCTGATGTAAATATTAGTCAAGGAAGTAACACCATTGTCTTTGTTAAGAGTCTTCCCCTCTCTGTTTATGTCATTTATAGGTATGTGCTGATGTCTTGCCTAATCTGTGTACTACTGTTCTCTTGAACAAGAAAGCATTCTCATTCTGTATTTTTGCCATAGCCTTTTATTCATTATCCTTATCTCCCCTCCTACATTCAACATACTTCACCGTGTTTTAGAAATAATGTGTTTCATATCATATTATACGTACTTTGTAAATGTAATGATATTTTAGTTGTAAATCTAAGGGTGGTATTTGGGCACATAAATCATTCCCTACTCTTTGGTCATACTCTATGATCTTAATTTGCACTACAGAGTAAGCTACTCATCAAATAAAGTTGAAGGGGTTATAGTTTACTAGATTTTAATTATCACTGGAAATGTTTATTCAGTCTCCATGACAGTATTTTATTTTTGTATGGACGTGATCTGATATTTAATTGACGCCATTTGAATTTTATAGCGAGGAGAATCTAAGAGCTGCTCTCGGCAGAATGGGGGTAAACAGTAGAGCAATGGAAGATGTTATAGACAAAGCGAGAAATAGACATTACCAGGTAGGTCTCAGCACAACCGGCTGAACTTCAGTGGTCCATAACCGTTTGATTTGATATCTGACTATATGTATGACATTTATGCAGTTGGCTTGCACTTTGACATTTGAAGCTCTTCATGGCATGCCGTGTGATGCAGGGATTAACCATCCAAATCAATACTTCAGTGACAGCAGAAAGATATTACAGTCAAAGGTTGGTTACAGCTTTAATAATCACAATTACAAACGAGCTAGCTTTGTGATATGATGCAATGTCTTTTTGTGAAGTACGTTTCTTTTTTCCACAATTCAGGCATGACTATGCTAAATGCCTACTTGTGGTTCGTATTGTGATGTACATTTGCTTATTTATAGGAATGTTAGTGAAGCAATGTGTTACACATTATTAGATATTGTTAGATGTAATCTTTCGTTGTTGCCATTGCTTCGTTGTCATTGTTGTTGTCGTTAGGATCAGCAATACCACCAATCACATCATCTCGACTAGGCGACCACTACACTGCTGAATTTCAGGATTTGGGGCTCCGATGTACCTTCATGCTCCTCTCTAAGTCGTGTATCTGCTATCGCTTTTTGCTTCACGTGGTGCTACGTTGTTGCCCTATTTCCAGCGACGACTACTTGCAATAGGATTGTTGTCTCATTCTCGTTTTGGATCAGTGCTTGTTGACTTGATCAACTTGGTCTCTTTTAAGTTTTTTTCTCTCTCCTCTTCATCTATGGTCTCTTTTGTTATTACTATGGCTGATCCGTCAATCTAGGGTAATTTTGTTGATGTGCTTCTATCCATTGACAAGTTAAATGGTACTAATTATGATACTTAGGCATCAAACATTAAGTTTTTGCTTAAGATTTAGAGTTAGAGATATGTTGATCACCTTACCCAGAGTGTGACTACTATTGGTGACAGTGAGGTTTGTCATTGGTTGAAAATTGATGCTCAATTATGTATTTTTCAAGTCTACTATTTAGTATACTTGAAACAAATACTGTAAAAACAAATATTTCATGCCCATGAGACATGTTCATAAGGTTGGGAACATGCCAAATTATTGTAAACCAATGATAGTCAACATCTTTATGTTGTTTGTCTAAATCTTCTCAATATTATTTTCTTTAGACATCTTAATAGCACAATGGGTGAATATTTGGGTAAAGCTCATGCTCTTCACGACTTAAAGAATTATTGCCTCCTTCCTCCACTATTCAGCAACTAGAGTAAACGTCAACGATCATGCTATTGACTTTACATGGACCCTTTAATGACTATTACATGTTTGTGATAAGATTTGGTGATCCCCTATTGTGCCTAATTTTACTTCCAATTGTTCCTAATTTTACTTCCAATTGTTCCACTCTTGTGTGTGTGCCAACTAAATCAATTGTTGATAACCTTCCGTTGATGATTTAACTTTTTTGGTATCTCAACGTGATGATCGCAATCGCCCAGAACTCTAGTTTCACTACTTTTGTTGCATACATGAGTACTTCTTTTGCTAGCCTCACTCGTTCTAATTCCCTTGGCCCTTAGGTTCTAGATTTGGGTGCCAAAGATCACATTACTAGTAACAAATCATTGCTTCTCTATCATCTATGGATTATTTACCTTTGGTGACCATGACTAATGGATCAAGGGTCTCAACACATGGTGTTGGTATTATTAATCTTTTCCTTTTTTTTATCTATTTATAATGTTCTTTGTCTTTGGGTTTTGATTTAACTTATATCCATTAGTCATCTCATTCATTCCCTTGACTGCGTTATCTCTTTTTTCAAAGATTCTATTTGTTAATCGAACTGAATTTTGGGATGGATGATTGACACCATATGTTAGTCTTATAGTCTTTATCACCTATGAATTTCTACACATGTTGGTATGATTATGAATTCTCCATCTCTCATTCATGCTCAATTGGGTCATCCTTGTCTTGTCAAGATGAAACAACTTGTTCCAAGGGTATCCAATTTATCAAGTTTGTTATGAAATTCATGCACCATCTTAGTTTTTTTCTTATTAGTGTCTCACAACATACTTCGTCTCCTTTTGCCTTAATTCACTCTAATGAACCTAAGGATCCCCCACCTCCACCAACCCTTTAGGTGTACAATTGGTGACAACTTTCTTATCGTCCAATGGATGACTCACTTCTAGTGCCAACTCCCCATCTCTTCGGGCTCTGACTGCTGAGTTTGAACTTCCCATTGCCTTTTTTAAGTGTATATATTCTACTCAATCCCTTTCCTTGTTACACTACTTTTTTATACCTGTCCTTAGTCCATTTCTTCTATGTCAATTCTAAAATTTGAAGGTGATTCCTTAACCCATCTTGGTTGGCATTAGGCCATGCTTGATGAAATAAATGCTCTTTAAAATAGTTGAATTTAGTAGAGCATGTCCCATTACCGTTCGAGATATCTATTGGTGGTAAGTAGGGTTTTGTTATCAGAGTTGGTCTTCATGGTACTATTGATTATCTCAAATCTTGACTTATCTCAAAATGTTGTAACAAGATCTACTATGGAAACAAAATATAGAGCTATGATCTTAACCACTTGTGAACTTATTTTGCTTAAACAATTACTTAAAAATTTGCAATTTGGAGATATCATAAAAAGGATAATTATATGTGACAATCATACTATCTTTCATATTAGCTTTAATCTTATCTTTTATGAAACGATCAAACATGTTATGATTGATTGCTATTTTATTCATGAAAAAATTAGATCAAAAGACATGAAAACTGAGTTTGTTAACTCAAATGATCAATTAGTAGATATTTTTACTTGGTCTTTGCCAGATCTATAATTGATTATTGATAAAATAAAAGAGAAAGAAGCATAGGATAAATCTCCAATATGTATTGTGTATAGAGTTAAGCATTTGTAAGTAGGAAAATACTAAGAGATGGGTCTAAGTCGGTTACATTTAACAATTATATTTGTAATCCCCCTAAGTATGTATTTTACACAAGAGAATTAATACTATATCCAACTTTTTAACCTTTCACACAATCTATTTGCAATCCAGATAGACCCGTGTTCTGGTTGAAGGACAACTTTTTTCTTTTGTTCTTGCCTATCAACACACTAAACCTGAACAGGATATGTTAAATATCAAATTATAACAATTCTGTTGTTGGAAAGGAAGGTTGGTGGATAAACACAATTATCATTGTCCTAGTTCTGCTATATCCCTTAGTCAAAATTTTGAACGGTTTTGTAGTATGTAAGTAGTATCACATTTCATACAACATACAGGTGGACCCTTATAATAATTAAATAACATCACTACCGTGATTTCTATTCTTTCCTGACTTTGTGGACGTAAATACCTTATAATGTGTTCTGAGCCAACTCACCGGATGTAATTTTTTTCTATTATATTTTTCAAAGCAGAAGGATCCTTCAGCCTAGAGTATTTTGGTTATTGCAGAAGATTGGTGCAGCGGCCCTTCTCAGGTTGACTTTTGAGCTTTCTGTCTTATTCCTTCACACTCTGCAGTACCCTTTTTCTGTTTCCTTTGTTCAAAGCTGAAAAAATAGAGTAATTATTTTTGTAAGCCGAAATAATATACTTTTGCGTTTATTAAAATATGAATGTCAATAAAATAACGAATATTGAGTTCTTTGAATCAAATGCTGAGGTGTGTATTCCTCTATTTATAGCACTGTTACTGTTGTTATTTCAGATTCCTAAAATCTATAATTGTGCACATTTTGAATTTCATGTAGGCGTTTAGTTGTTGCCTATACTCATGGAGTGAGAGAGACAATGTGGTAAAATCTTTATGTATCTTCCAAAGCAGTTGAATGGAAGGAGTGGAATTCTGGTAATGTATCATCCTGGAAGTCTGGTTGAAAGTGCTGCGCGACTAGGTATTCTTTGTTATATAATTTTCATCTGTGTAGCCAAAACCTTGAATGTAACCTGCCTGTAAGTTAATTTAGGTAGGTGTAAAGTGACAAGTGTTGTACAGTACAAAAACCAACACCCTTAGGTAGGGGAATCATTCAAGAAAAGATAGCTGCATTGGCATTTGATATGATGCCACAAATATTCCAATTTCTAGTTAATTACTAAAATATTTAACTTGGATTGTAGCTGCATTTAGTCTGCAACTAACCAATGAATAGGGATAGTGTATCTTTATTTTATTGAATATTTAACACGGAAAACTAATAATGTTTGCTATTGGAATAAAAAAGCTAATTTTCCTAACTGTTATAAGACATTGGTTCGTCAGTATTAAACATTTGCCTCAAATGCAAGGGTGTATCTTCTACGAAACCTAAAGATAGTTGGATGATTACATCTTTACTTTATTCATCACACAATAAAGCTGGGTTCTTAAAAGAATTCATTCACATCTAATTACTTAAATGATGTTAATGAGCAATATATCTTCTCAATCTCACCCATTCGTAAGTAGTTTCAAATTCCTAAAATCTATTAGGCCTAAAACTAATATGCAAAAACAACTTCATATTAACACATTTTAAAAATATACGTAATTAGAGTTAGGGGAACATATATCCATGCAAAAGTTTACTTATTGTTTAATTATTCGCTTGATTTTCCACTTTGGTCGGAATGTTTCACTGTAGTCTTCTTTTTTTAAAAAGTTTAAATTATTTCCTAACTTTTGAAAAAAATATTAATTGGGTAATGATTTTTCAAAAAATATCTTAATTAGGTTTTTTTTAACAAAATGTCAAGTGGTTTTTATTTTATTTAATTTTAGTATTTTTTGCAAAACTTTTGTCGCTACTTATATAGTATTAATATTATTTTGTTAATTCATGTTTTATTTTATAAGATTAAAATTAATTAAGTATAAATATTTTTACAAAAAAAATTAAGTATTTAAAACTAATATATTATTAATCTATGTTTTTTTTATAGTAATAAATTAATTAATACTATTTATACAAATAATAAATTTGGTCATCTTTTAATTGGGACAAATTTATTAATCTTTTAAATGTTATATTAATATTTATATTAAAATTTAGTAGTAAAAGTCATGATTAAAAAAATATAGGTTAATAATATACAATAATGTAATATATTAAAAAGTTATTTTTAATAATAATATCAATATAATATTTATACAAATAATAAATTTAGTTAGAGATGAATAATATTGCTCTATTTTGAAAAAAATTGGGACTAAATTGAATCAAATAAACATATATAAAAATTAAATTAAAATCAAGATAATGATATTTAATACTAACATGTGATAGTGTCCTGTCACATGACATTGTCACGTGTCATACTATAAGAACCTGACATGTAATAACAACAAAAATTTTGCAAAAAAAAGGTAACAAAATTAAAATAAAAAATTAGAAAAAAAAAACCACATATTAAGACATGACATGTCATTAACGTAGATAGTAATTTTTTAAAAAGGAGTTAATTGAGGGTAATTTTTTAAAAGTTATGACGCAATTGATACTTTTTTTTCTTCAAAAGTTGGCATATAATCAAACTTTTTTAAACGTTGAGACCACATTAAAACATTCCAACCAAAGTGAGAATCAAATGAGTAATTAAACTTTTACTTATTACATATTTACAAAATTTGGCCAAGTCAAATAATCCGTAATGGATTAGCTTGTGTCGAAATTTTGGTCAACTAAAATAATGTATAATGGATTAACATGCGTTGAAGTTGTTGGAAGAGCAATAATAACGATGAATGGTGATAACATATAGGTTTAATCATTCAAGAGGTCCCCATATTTGTAGCAAATTCTCAAGTAGGTCCCCCAATTTTCATTTGACTCAATTAGGTCCCTAATTTTGAAAAACAGCAACAATTCAGCTATAACCGTTAACGGCCGTCAATGACTATTAAGTGAATAGTGACTGGGCATGCTGAGGTGTTGTTTTTTACTGACGTGGCTTGATCAGAATTAATTAATAATTAAGTCTTAAAAATTAAATTTGAAAAATGCATAGTAAGAGAGGACGAGAATACGAGAGGACGAGAGAGTTTTCAAATTGATTTGGGGGAAACCAGCGAGCTAGGGTTTTTGTGCGAAGCGAAGAGAATAGAAGGGGGAGAAGCTGCTGGAATCGAATTGCATTCAAGGTTTTCGTTCATCTGAATCCCGATTTGCTTTAAATAGAAGGGCAGAAGGTGAGTTTCTCTCTATAGCATTTGGGAATAAATTTTTCGGTGCATGTTCTGGTGTTTGTTGTTTGGGGAACCAGAATATTGGTTATGTGTGTTGTGTGTTTTGGGGGAAGCAGAGTATTGATTATGGTTTGTCGGTGTTTAAATATGCTTTTTTTGGCCCACCATGTGTAAATGCTTTTGCGTTGTGGTCCCCCATGTTTAAAGTGTTGTTGTAGTGTCTTTTTCAGTGTGTTTTGTATTTAATATATGTTTCATATTTTTTTGTTGGTATTTGATTAATTAATAGGTTTATGTATCTATTTGTATACGTGTTTGCGTGATGGACGAGGAATTTGAGGTGGTTTTTCACCATGGAGGTAAATTCATAAGTGATGGGAAGTTGCGGTACGAATATGGGGAAAGTACTAGGTTATCGTTCGACCCAAACATGTGGAGCTACTTTATTGTTTTAAGCATGATAAAAGGGCTCGGGTATGTTGGAGAGAATAAATTATGGTTCTCAGTTGGTGGTTCTTCAGTATTAAATGATAAACTGCAACTTCTGTGTGATGACAGTGGTGTGTTGCATATGGTTAATATCGCAAGACTGAATGGTGAAGTTCATTTATTTGTTGAATACTCATTGTCTGAACCCCAAGTCATTGAAATGTTGGAGTATTATCTGGATGAACCTGACACATAGGAGGAGGGTGGATCACGTGTTTTAGGTGATTGTGTTGAGGGTGAACCTCAAGCTGAGAATCATAGTGTTCCTATTATAGTAGATGGTATTGAATGTGAAGATGGAGTTGGTGTTTTGGGATATGTTATTGAACGTGAAGGTGAATGTGATGTTGAGATAAGGGAAGAGGGAACTCAGGCTGATATTGGTGTTGTTTTAAGTGACAGTTTGCAGTGTGAAGCTGAAGGTGAGGGTAAGATCAGGGAGGATGGAGTTCAATGTGAAGTTGAAGCTGGGGGTGAATTAAGGGATGTTGGAGTGAACTGTGAAACTGAAGTTGCGGGTGAATTAAGGGATGTTGAAGTGAATTGTGAAGCTGAAGTTGAGGGTGAATTAAGGGATGTTGAAGTGAACTGTGAAGTTGAAGAAGATGTAGGGCAGACTAAGATAGAAGAAGATGGTGATGTTCACAGTTGGACTGAGTCTGGACCAAATGATAGCATGGATGAGAGTACTAACAACCTACTAGATGTTAGTGTTGATTGTGATATTGATGATGAACTACGTAATAAGGAGTGGTATGATAATGTAGAAGTTGAGCTTGAAAGCTATTTATGGTTACATGAAAGCTATTAAAACCTGGCAATTGCGAAAAATTGTAGATAACCACACATGCAGTAGGAAATTCAACCTATGTGTACTTAGTTCAAAGTGGTTAAGTAAGAAACTGGAAAAAATAGTTAGGGAAAACCCAAGAGTAAAAGGAATTGAAATCCGTGAAAAATTTAGTAGAAAATGGAATGTTGGTATCTCAAGGTGTATGGCTTATAGGGCCAAAGCAATTGCAGCATAAAATGTTGAAGGGTCCTTTAAAGAACAATACAAAAGGATATATGATTACGCACATGAGCTTCTAGCAAGAAATCCAGGATCAACAGTTAAAGTTAATGTTGAGGAGAATGAAGGGGAGCCAATATTCAAGAGGTTTTACGCATGTTTAAAAGCATGCAAAGACAATTTCATTTCATGCAGACCTATAATTGGATTGGATGGAGCTTTCTGGAAAGGGAAATACGGAAGAGAGTTGTTAACATCCATTCGTCGGGATGCTAATGACCAAATGATGCCTATTGCATATGCAATAGTGGAGGTCGAGAACAAGGATTCATGGTCGGGGTTTTTAGAACTACTTATTGAGGACCTTGGTGGACCTGCAGTGTGTGCATCCTATACATTTATATCTGATCAACAAAAGGTACATTCAAATTCAAGCTCTCTTCCCACATTTATTTGATATGAAAAACTTTAACCTATTGTTTTATTTTTGATATTGTCAGGGCCTGCTACTAGCCATACAAGAACTTCTGCCTGGAGTTGATCAACATTTCTGTGTAAGGCACCTGTATGCCAATTTTAGAAAGAAATTTCCATCCAAAAGTCTAAGACGTCTTATGTGGAAAGCAGCTGCAGCCACAAACCCACAAGCATGGGAAAGGAGGAATATAAAAGATGTGAACGAAGATGCATTTAAGCATCTGATAGCAATCCCACCCAGGTAATTCAATTTCCATTGCACTATTTTCAATGGTCAGTTATTTTATTTCCAACCAAATGGGATTGTAATTCGAATATTTATGATGTACTTAGATATTGGTCCAGATCAAGATTTACCACAAAGGCTCAATGGAGAAGACTTCATCCCAACTGTCTTTAGAAAGTCCACTTATGAAGAGATATACACTTCCATAATATTTCCTATCAATGGTTAGAGTTTCTGGGAGACAACTCCATACCCTTATGTGTTACCCCCCTCGAAGAGAACTTTACCAGGCAGGCCGAAGAAAAAAAGAAGATTAGAGCAATGGAAGATCAGAAGAGATGAAACAAGACTGAGAAAAGGTGGTTTACGTAAAACATGTCGTATCTGTAAGCAAATTGGGCACAATAGAAGGACTTGTCCGAAAGTAATTGAAATTCATCTGGCTCAATTAAAGGAAGCCCAACATCAATGTCCAACTGAAGCATTCCAGCAGCCAACACTCACTGATGCATCTTAACAGCAAACTCAACCATCTCAGCACCCACCTCCAACTCAACCATCCCAGCAGTCAACTCTAACTCAACCATCCCACCAGCCACCTCCACCCCAACCATCCCAGCAGCCAACTCCAACTCAACCATCCCACTAGCCACCTCCACCTCAACCATCCCACCAGCCATCACGAGGTGCATTAAATGGCAGAGTGAAACTGAATGCTAGGAGGGGTTGAATACCATGATCACTTCCAACCATATTTTGAAGTTGCATGTGTTGGTTCTTCTTTTGTGATCTCGTTTTGTAATAACTGTGAACCTTTAAGGTCACTTTGGAACTTTTTAAATTTCTTTCGTTGCATCAAGACATCTTTTAATATTGCTAATGAATGGCTGGACCACCACTTTTGTTTTTTATTTTAATATTGCTACTTAATGGCTAGACCACTTTTGTGGTGTACTTTGTGTGAATTCAAGACCTCTTGATATGGAATCTATTATTTGGTTTTCATTATGAATTACAAGGTCTCACGCTTTTGATATATGGATACACATAAAAACAGTACATGGAAATAACTTCCTAATTCATTGATACACAAATATAAAAATAGTACATGGAAATAAACATCCTAAACAACTAATTCTAACCACTAAGGGACACTACAACAACAAATCATGCATTCTTTATCAGCATTGATAGCACAATTACATTAACCACACAAACAAAGATAACCATCCCAATCAACAACTTTATCCATTTCTCAAATATGGCAACTGATTTCTCCAAATTAGTAATCGTTTTCCTATCACCATCACTTTCTTCAGTCTTCACCAAAATTTCACCCCTTCCTTCGCAATTTTCACTGTTCCCAATCTCTTCAATGACATCTTCAGTCCACCATTTAAAGTAATTGTATCCACCATCTTCAGTTCCACTCTACGAAAAAATTACAAAAACAGTTATCCCATATACCATTTAAAAACACAAAAAACATACCTTCAACCTCTCTCACCTTATATTTTGAACAGCCCCAAAATTGTTTCCCCCTATTCTTTGTTGTTTTCGCAGTTCTTAAAATTGATTTCTCTCCACAGTAGCAAATGGGTTATAAACCCAAACTCCTCGATCCTCCAACACCACGTGAAGATACACTAGGGTTCTTCTTCCCCCAACCATTACAAGTGCAAGAGGAACAAGAATGGCAAAGCGACATTTGAGGATGAAGAAAGAAATGCACCAGTTGAAAGAAGGTCAATACCACAAAGAAGATGAGTTCAGCGGAAAAGATTCGGCGCAGAAGATGAATCTATTTAGGGTTTCAATCAATTTATTTCACATTTGACACGTAGGCTACAAAGAATTTTTAAATCCAGTGACACGTATCTGTTTTACTTGTCCACCTCATCATTTGGAAACACCGTTTACGCAATTTAAACGATTATGGCTGAATTGTTGTTGTTTTTCAAAATTAAGGACCCAATTGAGTCAAATGAAAATTGGGGGACCTACTTGAGAATTCGCTACAAATATGGGGATCTATAGAAAAATTTAACCTAACATATATCTTGTGATTACACTTTTTCATTTACTTTATTTCATATTTTAGTTAATTTTTTTTTCTTTGGTACTAATATGGGTTTATTTTACATAATTGTTTTAATTAAATATTTTTAACTCATCTGACCTTTGCTTAATGTTTTGGTTATTAATTTCCATGTAGATATTATTTTTTTTCGATTCCATTTCCATTAGATTTTACATTTTTAGGACTTCAAAAGGATATAAGATTTTTTAGATGTGGACTCCTATACTATTTTCTATGATTTGTAGAAAATTTGTAAAAGGAACTCGCGAATAAGCTTTTGCTTGTTTTGGGCTAAACATTTTTTATTTGGGCTTTTGGACCTAATAATATGGTCAATACTAGGAAATTTGATGAATAATTGTTTCAATTTTTAAAATCTATATAAGGCCTGCTAAAAAAGATCATTGTTTGGGTTTTCAGAAATCTAGAATTTTCCTCTTGCTTTCTTTTCTCTTATCATCCTCTATATTTTTATTCTCCTTTTCTTTGCCTTTTTGTTATTCTCTAATGGAGGTTAAATATTTGAGGATCAATTTATGAAATAAATATCAAACAACCAAAATTAAATTTAGATTCAATTGTTTTTCGCTCTGAGTTTGTTTCTCTTATCTAGTTTTGATTTTTGTCTTTGTGATACCAAATTATGTTTCTATTTTAAAATTTAAATTAGGAATTGATTGAATCTTAACTTGATAATTTAATATAAATTGGATTGAATGGTAATTAGATTAATTTGTATAAAATGATTTAATTAATTGAATCAGTTAATTGTTCAGGCTTAGATCTAATCTTTAGAAAACTATGAATTTTGGATTGTTTAAGTGCTTGAATAAGTGGATTGACCTATTTTAATTTTTTGAATTTCACTTATGATATATAATCTTGTTTTCAAATTGAATTTTGTGTTTTTGAGTTCTTAAACCTTCAATTTATTTATACCAAAAACCCTAAATATTAAATACAATTTAATGTGTTCTTTAGACTCACTCTAGGTTATGCTTTATACTAGAATACTTAGAGAACCTTAGTATTTTTTTATGCCATCGACAATGAATATCACGTGGTTTGGTGATAAAGATATTTGTGATTCCATTCGATAGAGTTTAATAAAGACAATCCATGTCCACTCATGAGTCCTTAACCGTAAGACCCGGGAAATTAAATAAATAAAAAAGATTTATTTAATAAATGAGAGGACGAGAATTTCTAAGTTAATTAATGCAGAGAGTTAAGAAAATGAGCAATGATAGCTCAAGTGGTTGCGAGTACTTGGTTGTGTTAAGAGGATTTGGGTTTGAGTCCTATGTATGCCATTAGTGTGTTAATTTAACTGGTTTATTATTATGCATGTATGCTTGACCATAGAGCGTGATAATATAATCATAGATGAATATGAATTATCATGAAAAATGAATTGATTGGTTGATTGTGCATTGACTTGATAATGATGTGGTTGTGTGTTTGAACCTTGATTAATGCTAAATAGTTTCCTTTTGGCCCAAAGTTGTTTTGTTATGGATTGGGAGGTTCAGAAACCCTAGTCGTCATAGGGAGAAGCTAGAAAGGCTGAGTAAACCACCTATTAATGGCATTTGATGGCCATTAACATCCTCTTTAATTCCATTTTCGTTTTTTATTTAACTTAATTAATTTAAGGGTTGAAAAGTGGAAAAGGAGGGGTTAGTGGAAAAAGAGAGAGAACATTTTGAGTGTGGAAGGAAAGAGAGAGTTTCCAGAGCATTAAGTTGGACCTACAAGGAGAGGAAAGGCTAGGAAGAGGGTTGTCATTGCTGGAGGTCAAGAGGAGTCCAAACCTTGCGCAAGTGGAATCTTACAAAGGCTTTTGGAGCAAGGAAATTCAGGTTAGGGGAGTTGTAACCATGTTTAATTTTAATTGCGAAAGTGTATCCTGTATGGTGGTGTGTTTTGTTCTCTAGTCGTCCTGAATTCTTCACGTTTATGAAAATTTTCCAGAAACCGCCTGGCAGCATTGAAGGTCTGACAGGTGATGCAAGCTTTAGGTGCAGTTTTCTAGGTTTTTAGGTATGAACTGCTTAGTGACATTGAAGTCCCGCCATGCGACACATTAGAAATAACCAAATTTTCTAGGTTTTGGCAAGAACCCCCTAGCGGCGATGAATGCCGCCAAGTGACTCATGCGGTTTTGGTTCGTTGTTGGGTTTTTAAGCATTCTAGGGTGATTCTAATCGGGGAAAAATGGTTCTTAGTGTTTTGTTGATTGATGGATGTTATAAATTTATGATTAACGTTGTGTTGTGATGTATTGGATGAATCTCATGGGAATTTTGTATGTGCATAGGTTAGGGTTTGGGAAAGAATGGGAAATATAATATTTTATGTGTGATTGGGGACAAATTGAAGTGGTATGACCATTTAGAGATGCTTAATTACTGGAATCATGAATAGGTTTGGTTTGTATGTAATGGGTAACTGTGCAAGTGGTTGGGGGTCCTAAGGGTTTTCCCGCAGGTGCAAGAAATTCTGGAAAATACCCAGAATTCTGATGCACCACCTAGTGGCATGTTCTTACCGCCTGGCGACATGCAAGAACCAACAGTTTTATGTTGGTTGTGTGGTTCGCGCGCTGGGTAAAACTGTGGGGGGATTCAAGTGAAATTAATTATGTGAAAATATGAGAAGATTGGATTGTGGGTACCTTGTAAATATTATGTAATAAATATGGTTGAGGGATGTGGATCAACTAGGTGTGGAATGGAATAAGAATTGAAAGAATGTGTACAAGGGGGTTGTGCAGTGTGTGGTGGGGTCTGAATTATAAAACGTGTAGTGTGTGGTGCCGCCAAGCAACTTGTAGCGACTTATCGCCTAGCGGCGCTTAGGCTGTGTCAAGAAATAGCATAGGGGCATGGCTAATTTATGGATTATGAGGCATGGGTTACATGACTTTGAATAATTCCTTTGGGTATGAACTTGTTGGGGGCCTATTTATGAGTTGTAGCTTGTGATGGGGGTTAAACACGTGCAATATGGGTTGTAGCCTAGTGGTATTGGAATTTTAGTGTGAGCATGCGTGTTGTAGCTCGTATGGATTGGTTCCACTTGATTACCCCTCACAGGTTATGGCTAGTGAGGTTGGTAGTCTCATATTGAAAATAGGGATCATAGTTCGTATTGGGAAGCTCTACTTGGGTTACGGATTGTGGTTCATCACGTGATAAATCCCGCATGTTTTCTATGGGTGATGGCTTGTAAAGGTGGAATCACGAGGGGTGGCTCGTGGCAACAAGTATTATCTCAAGTACTTTATTAGAGTGTGTAAAATTTGGATGAACACGGTGGGGGTCGTGCATACTAGTGTCCATGGATGGTAACACACAGAAGGTGGTCAAATTAGTTAAATAATTTGGGATGCATGTTTATATTATGATGCTTATTATGTTTTATTCTTTGAACTCACCATATCTGTTTGTGTTTGATGATGATCGTGTAACTCGTTACACAGGAGCAGATGATGTTTCAGGTTGAGCTAGAGATGCGTAGAGCCAGAGCGGGGATAGTAAGGGCATTTTATAGAGAATATTTTACCACTATTTTATGTATTCCAGATACTATGGCTTTTATGATTTGGAAACTTGGAACCATTGTTGTTTTAATGCAAATTTTGAACTATGGCGCATTTAATACATTTTAAATTTCTCGAGTTTTTTGGAAAGACGTTTTATTAATTGCCGATTTAATATTACATGTTATTTTATTTTATTTAAATTAGTACTATTCGACTAGGATGTTACACTAACCCCTAGAAAGGAGGAAGGAACATGCGTAAGGAAAATAAACTTATTTAGGAGCGAAGTTTCTTCACGGTCCTTCTTTTACTTAGTTTATTTTAAATAAAATTTAGGATTCATGCTTGTGTTTTGTGTTTTGAAGAATTGATAGTGTCACCTCCCCTTTTGAGGTTGTCATCTTTTTGGAAGAATGAAGGGCCAAGGAGAAGTCTAGCCTAAAGGACTATTCTTACCATACCCCTAGTTTTGCTAAGAAAACCCCTTGAAAGTGGAAAATGATAACATCTTGAAAGATCTTGGTATGGGACCACTATGCACACTTGGAGGAGAGAAAATGCATTTTTTTTCATGATTTTGTAAAGAACATAACATATTCTCCCTCTCCATCATCATTAGGATTTTCTAGAAGATATTTTTTTTTGTATTTGCTATATCATCCTAATCCTTTTTATGGATAACCTTGATGTAGGTTCATTTTAGTTTTGTGAAATATGGTGTTTGATTTGTTAAGAAAATTCAAAGAAGATTCTCATTGGACATTAAGATAGCTAAGCTACCTAGATATGAAGGTTCACTTCTAGTGGTTCTAGAGGAAGAAATGTGTGATTTAATAAAAGAAACCAAATGAAATAGACATTATAACAACATAACCAAATAGAAGTGAAGCAAATAAAGAAGAAAATGCAAGCATAATAAGATGGTAATGGAGCAAGTGAAGCACACCACTCATAGGTGATGACACAAAGGCCAACTCCTTCTTAGGGATGAGTAAATGAATGCCGCAACTTGATTACTTAAGATAAGGCCATATAATAGACCCTTTAAATAATAAGGACCTTTAAGCAAAAACAAAAAGTACTAAAGGGTAACTTAGCAATTACAAAACCTAAAATTCTAGAATGTAAGTTAAAATGAGCCAACAAATGGAATGGAGCGTGCATTTCCATGATGATTCTTGGTCATGAGGTCGTAGGCACCTCCAAGGTACACTTATACCACTAAGTTACAAGTTACTTTATGCTTTATGCCTTTTCTCTCTCATCACCTTATTCAACTTGGCTTGGCTTTTCAAAAATTTGAGGGATTCATGATCACTTTGGATCATAAATGTAAGACCCGATAAAATTAAATAATTAAATAAATAATTATTTAATAAATGCGAATAGTAAGAGCTTTTATGGCATTTAATGCATATTATGATGTGGAAAAGTACTAGATCAAATAGTTGAGAATACTTAATTATGTGTGAGAGGACTGGGGTTCAAGTCCTATGTGTGTCAAATTGTATGTTATTTTATAATGAGTATTATTTTAATGATATGATTGAATGTGAGTCGTGATCATGTAATCCTAAAATTTTAGGAATTATCACGAAACATGTATGGGTTGATTTGGTTGTGCATTAACTTTGTAATTGGGTGGTTGTATGTTCAAACCTTGCTAAGAACACATTTAACTTTATTTTTGCCAAAGCCAAAGGAGCTGTAAAACAACCATAATGGGCTTTGAATAGCCAATAACCCCATGATTAAGTCTATAATTCGTTTTGGTACCATTAACCCTCATTAAGATGTAATTAAGAGATAGTAATTTCGAGAGAATAGGGAAAATTTGGGACCGCAGTTCGTGAATGCTAGTGAGGGAGGTTTTCAGAGGAGGCATAGGTGTTTTGGGAGAGGGACAACTGAGTTCTTGAGAAGTAGCAAAAAGAGGCTCTTGGACATCATAAAACAAAGGCTAAGAGACCAATTGGAGTGAAGATTTCCAGGTAAGGGGAGATGTTTATATATGTTTTAAATTTGTATAAATCGTATTGAACCTTACCTGAGATAATTGCATGAAAATTCTTTGTGTGCGTGTTGTTTTTCTTTAGGTTTCTGCTCAGAAAGCGCCTGGCGGTAAACCCCGAGCCACCAGGCGACGCATCAGACTGCCCGAACCACTTGGCAGGGATGAATGTCCGCCAGGCAGCGCGACACTATTCGTGTTTTCTTGGCTTGTGGTTGGCGCAGGAGTCCTTGTGACTTCTGAATGTGATCTTGTGAATGATGTTATGTGTTAATATTATAAAACTTTTAGAATTGGGGCTCTGATGGTGTTGTGAGAACACTTTTTATGATTAATCATGGTTAAGGGGGGGAGTTTTGAGAGGGAAAAACTCGAATCTTGAATTATCAGGGCTCATTGGATGTGCGAGTTAAAGGGGATAATATCAATGGACGTTGGGTTGATGAACCTGTGTGAATCATTATGTTCTGTTACAATTGGCGTCTGGATCGAATTTTGGACATATTGAATACATCGCATGTATAGAAACCTGGGGGTTTACCTAGGTTCTGATATACCGCTTGGTGGCACCGAGCTTGCTGCCAGGTGATGACAAGGAAACGAGAAAGGAAGATGTGGTGAGTGGATTGGAACTGAAATTATGACAAGGAAACAAGAAGGGAATAGGGTATTGGAATCCGTTGTAATTGAGATAATAGGAGAACTAAGATAATGTGTTTTATTATAAGTAAACTGGGTTGAAGTATTGATTATGCATTGGTGCTTTAACTGGTAAGAGATGAGGTGTAAAAGATGTAGAGTATCATTTATGAAGTGTTGAGATTTTAGTTGATTTATAATAAGAAAGATGTGATTAAAGGAATATGTGTTTAAAAGTGTATTGAGAAATTATTTAATTGTTGTGAATTCTAGGCTCTTGGAGAGGTAGTGATATAAGGATTGGAAGGTGACTAATTACAAGATGATACAAAATAATAGGGAAAACAGTAGGTACCAAATTTGGATGGACAATTTTGTTAGGTATGTTATGCAGTAATGAGTTAATGAGGTCTAGAATGCAAAAATGTACTTAAATCAAGTGGATGAAAATGTTGATACTTATATCTATACGAGAAGGAAGCACATGAAGAGTACATAGAACAATGAGGTTAGGCAATAATGAAAGAATCAATATGTTTTGATATTGGAATGAGGATTGGAGGTAAATCAGAACTAGATTTGGGGTGCAAAAAAGTTAGGGGTAAGCTTCTGGTATAGCGCCTGGCAGCACGGGTGTGTGCGCCAGGCGATAAGATCAACGTGAGGAGTCCCTACACCGCGTGGCGCTTGGCGACAAGGTGGGATCCGCCAGGCGATAGACCCTGCAACAAGGCGGTCTGTCTAGAGCTTGGCGCCTGGCGGCGAGGATGTCCCGCCAGGCGATCTGCACAGGTTTTGCCTGGCGACACTTAGGCTGCGCCAGGTGATAATGTTGTAGTCTATGGCTTGTGTGTGTTGCTTTTAAGCAATGATGCTATAATTGGATCAGGAGATGTTGTGTCATGAGCGGTTAGGTTCATAGATAGTGGTGAACACGTGATGATATGAGCGGGGAGGTTCATATCCTTTTACTCTCGTGTAGGGATACGAGCGAGGTAGGTTCGTATGTTTCGTGCCCACACTTGAGAGATGTTGTGTGCGGGAAAGTACGTAGCTGGTGGATCACGTGTGTTGGACTACAAGCGGACAAGTCCATAGAGCAGGACTACGATCGAGGAGGTTCGTAGAGCAGGACTACGAGCGGGGAGGTTCGTAGAGCAGGACTACGAGCGGGGAGGTTCGTAGAGGAAGAACCATGAGCGGACAGGTTCGTGTGAGCATCATAACTGCTGAATCCAAGACTAACTATTTGTGTGAATAAAGATTGAAAATCCTTGAGGGTTAAGGTCTTGGCCAAGAACTAACTAGAATGAAATAGATGGGTGTATTACTTCCATTACTATTAATTGATATGATAATTTTTGATTTTATGTGCTCACCCTTTCTGTGTGTGTTTGGCAATGATAGTGTAATTCTTTACACGAGAGCAGATGATGTTATATGTGATGTTGCAGATGTTTGAGACGGAGAGAAGGGCTAGCTTGGGATGTCGAGCTAGGATTTTGACACTGTTTATCTACGATTTTAGTTTTTCATTAAGCTATTTTGGAACTTGTATAAATTACATGGTTTTTATGGATTTGTACTTTGGATTTGTAAGCGCTTATACAAATTTAAAATTTCCCGCGCTTTTGGGAATAATAAAATCATGACAATTGAATATCAATTCTTTATTGAATTATTTAATTAAGTAATTTTCCTTAGGGATATTATAATAAACTCCTTAGAAAGAAGGTAGTGTTGCCAAGTTTGCAAGGTTCTAACAAGAACATAAAGTTCTTTGTCATAGGTGGAATAGTTGATGTGACTACCTTTAAGCTTCTCACTAAAGTAGGCTGTGAAGTGTCCTTCTTGAAAAAGCATGACCCTAATACCCACATTTGATGCATGACACTCAATTTTTCTTTTAAAGTTTCAAAGGTCTTTGTTTTATCAATCCCCTCAATTTTTCTTATAAAGTTTCAAAGGTCTTTGTTTTATCAATCCCCACTTGAAGTTCACACCTTTCTTAACCAACTGATTTAAATGGGCAATTATGGTGCTAAAATTTGGCACAAACCTCTTGTAGAAGCTAGCCAACCTATGAAAAGATCACAACTCACTCACATTTGTGGGTGTTGGCCACTCCTTTATAGCCACCACTTTTTCTTGGTCCACATGGACCCATGTTTATTTATCTTAAACCCTAAGAAGATCAAATGATCCATACCAAAGATGCATTTTTCCATGTTATAGTACAATGACTCCTTTCTTAGGGTCTCTAGTACACATTTCAAATGATGCACATGGTCCTCCCTATACAAGCTATAAATGAGAATGTCATCAAAATAGACTACCATAAACTTGCCTAAGAATTCTCTAAGCACATGATGCATGAGTCTCATGACAGTACTAGGTGCATTCGTCAAGCCAAAAGGAATGACTAACCACTTATACAATCCAAATTTAGTCTTGAAAAATGTTTTCCATTCATCACCTTCTTTCATTCTTATTTGATTGTATCCACTCTTCAAGTTTATTTTGGAGAATATGGTCACACCATGTAGTTCATCTAGCAAATCATCTAGCCTAGGCATGAGATGGTTGTACTTTATGGTTATGTTATTGATAACCTTACAATCTATGCACATTCTCCATGTTCCATTCTTTTCAGGGACAAGAATCACGAGCATTGCACAAGGACTCATGCTATGTTGCACCCACCCTTTTTCCAACAATTTCTCCACTTATTTTTGGATTCCTTAGCTTCCTCGAGACTAGTCCTATAGGCTGGCCTATTAGACAAGGACTAGTTTTATGCCTCTTAGGGGTGGAAGCCCATTTAGAGGCTTTTGAAAAATACATTGGAACTCATCTAAGACTAAAGTCAAGTCTTGAGGACATGTAGAGTGAGGCTTTCAGAAGGAGGGGGAAAACTCACTATGATAAGCTATTAAGACTTGTTTTTGGTAAGCATTACCTTTTTTACCCCTTTGAGGAAGATCATACTCTTCTTGGCCTCTTTGCCATGCCCTTGTGCCTTCACTTGCGCCTTCTCTTCTTTTCTTTTCTTTTCTTTAACATTTGTAGTTGGTCTTCATTGACTTCTTTTGGTGAAAGAGGTAGAAATGTGACTTTCTTGACTTGGAAGTTAAATGAATATTTGTTGGTAGACCATCATGAAAATTTCTTTTCTTTTTCAAATTGTCATGGCCTACCAAGTAAAATGTGAGTTGCTTCCATGGGCACTAAGTCACGCAAAACCTCATTCTTGTAACTTCTAATGGAGAATTTGATAAGGACTTCTTTGTCAACTTTGATCTCTCTTTGCTCACTAAGCCAAAAAAGCTTATAAGGCTTGGCATGAGGAATGGTTTTCAAGCCAAGCTTATCCACAACCCTTATGCTAGCAACATTACAAATATTACCTAAAGACAAGCAAAAAAAGCACTACAAACAAGAAAGGCTAAACTTTTAAAGAAGAAAATCATGTGAGAAAATTTGCAAACAAGACTAACAAAAGAAAATCACATAAAAAGACTCTATGGAAAAATACTTGAACATTGTATTCCACGACTCAGATCATGCATACACCAAGGAGGACAACACTCAAACATGCAAGATGTTCTTACGAAACCAAGTTGTACTCTATCTAGTCCTATAAACTCTTCTGGTACCCAGTCTTTAGGAAAGTCGTCCTCCAACTCCAATAGATCTCGTCCGAAAAGCAGGAGGAGGATACCTACAAAAGGCACTATGATGCTTAAGTTAACACTAGTGATGTCAGGAAATTTCAGAGAATAATCAATGCATAAAGAATGCATAGAGTAATGTGTTATTTATACTAGCTCACCTATGGGATCCACTGGGATGGGCTTTTTTTTGCCCAAAATGCCTTTTTGATCACTCATAAGTCCATTTAAAGTAAATGAATTTACCTAAAAGCTCTTGTTGGTTTTCAGTTCTCGGTTGTAGGTTTCCTGACGAAGGTTTGAGTTCGAGGGTCGACATATATGGGACATACAACTTACGATTGGGAATATTACTAGAATTAATGTATTCTAGTGCACGATTAGGGAAAATTCAAGTAACTTCAACCACCTGACCTTGAAATTGATTAGACATTCCACAAATCAGTTAGGTATCACAAGAATCCATCTTTGAATTACTACAAAAAATCATGTAAGTTGTGGTTATTACTTTTGTATATTACAACATTTTTAAACATCATTATTTACAAGTGTGGTATTTCTCAAAATTATCATAATTCCTATCGCCACAAAGTATAATATGACATTTTGAATGGAAACACCACAACAAACATCATTTTATATGTATAAAGTAGCATTTTAAGGAGGTAATTAATAGTAGTTAGAAACGACGTTATTTACTTACTAGAAAACGCCAATGGAAACAACAATACTTCAAAAAATCATAATTCACATTATATTATGATATTTGTACATGTCACTTTTATAAATAAGTCTTTATTAAAATATTTTATTATTAATTATTACCCACTTATATTTATAATTTCATAATTCAGTAATATTTTATTATTTATTAATATCTCCTATATTTATAATTTCATAATTCAATATGTTTTTTCCTTAATAATGACAATTTAAATTATATAAAAAAATTATAAAATTATAAAAAAATATATGTCAATATACAAATAAAAGTGAAAAGAAAACTTTTTATTGATTATTTTACAATTTTAAAGTAGCCAAGTGTTCAAATATCCAAACATAAAAATATTAGAAGTCATTGTGAAATCATAATACAATACATTTAATACCTAATCCTAAAATGTTTTTCTTCCACACTTGATTGTGCTATATCACTTGGAGATGATAAACCATTTTGAACATCCTATACATGCAATAAATAAAAAAATATAAGTAATTAAATAATTTTATAATACAAATTATTAGTGGCATATTAATACATCAAAATAGAAATAATAAAAATTAAATGGATGAAAACAAAAAGATGTAATATTGTTAGTGACAGAGACATAAACACACATTATGAATAAATCCATCTAATTATAACATAATTATAGAGTGAAAAATGAAAACAGTTAGAAAAATAAAATAAACGGAACAAGTCTTTTAATAAAAAAAAAAAAAGAGGTTGGTAAGTATTTATTATAAATATAAAAAAATTAGATTATTAACACATTATAATAATTGTTAATGTAATTCTGAATAATTAATAAATAATACAAAATTTATACAGTGCAAGGTTTACCTTTTTATCAATCTCTATTTGATAAAACTCCTTACTTCACTCAGACCAATAAAACTCCTCCACATCCTTTTGTCTCTTGCTTTCGGCCTCAGAATCTCTGCCAAATATTTCAAAAGTGTCGAGTTAGTTTCATTTAAAAGAAAATTTGAACATGTTAAGATGAGTTGAAGTTAAGAAAAAACAAGAAAAAGAAAATATGGAATGGAATGAAATTAAAACTTGAAGGATTGTCCAAATAATATGATTTCCGGTGCATCAAATCGGCACTTGAAATCCAGCAACCAAAACAAGCTCATTGGTTTCCACAAACCTGGACATTTTTTCCTTCGACTTGTGACTTTACAAATGCATGCAATGTGAGCTTAGTTATGTAACACTAGGAACAAAACTAACAAGAAAAGGAAAAGCAATCATACAAAGTTGAATATGTTGCTCAGTGAATATGGTCATTCTCTCCTGCACGAAAAAAAAAAAAAAAAAAAACAAACACCAGAACAGCTGGCACAGAGCAGAAAAATGCAGAGAGAAAATGAATGTGGCAACAATGTTTGGCAAGAGGGTATATATAGTCCTTTAATGTCCTCGCCAAGGAATTTGGAAGCTGGCAGTCCTGAAAAAAAAATTATTTAAATGCAAAATTTAATAGTTGGTATGCTGTAATTAGAGATGGCAAATAAATCCGTGCCCGTGGGTATCACCTGAATCCGTCCCCGTTTTGACGGGGAATCCCCGCTTTGACTGAGTATGGGTATGGGTATGGGTAATACCCGAAATTTTCAACTGGGGATGGGGATGGGGATGGGGATGAGGATATATATATACCCGCCCAAATACCCGTCCCCGCTTAAATTACTAAACTATTTATAATT
>Ga0214542_1003041_pt1 | contig 34556 bp, 24 predicted proteins | sample CNSS1metaG_FD_160096 | JGI IMG/M metagenome (GOLD analysis project Ga0214542, IMG submission 160096) | Root nodule microbial communities from cowpea collected in UCLA plant growth center, Los Angeles, California, USA - CNSS1 | ecosystem: Host-associated > Plants > Roots > Nodule | place: USA...
TCCTTTTTTATTTCTTTTTTTTTCTTTTTTTTTCATCTCTCTTTTTTTTCTTTTTTTTTTTCTAAAATTAAAGTTTGAAAATCTTTGAAGAAAATAATGTTTCACATTTTTAATTTTTTTTTTTAATTTTTTGAAAATAAATTTATTTACCTGGACGAAATTGGGTATTGACAACTGCCTCTCTCTACTTAGATTTTACTAGATAATATGAAAATTTGATTTTTTTCATATTATTGTAATAAAAGATAAGTAAAGATAAAAACACTAATTTCGTTTGGGTTTCAAAGGAAGACAAATTTGAAGATAGACTTGACCATTCAAAAGGAGATGGTCTGTATCTGAAAGGAACTAGGTGACCATTACCAAGTAAAGGGTCCCAATCCGAAAAACCAAATTCTTTTTGTATTTTTTGTCTTTTTGAAAAAAAAGATTAGACCAATCCTGAGGAGAGGGTCTATATCTAAAGGATTCAACGACCATTACCATGTAGAGGGTGCCAATTAGAAAAACCAAATTCTTTTTGTATTTTGACTTTTTGAAAAAAATATTAGACCAATCCTGAGGAGATGGTCTATATCTAAAGGATTCAACGACCATTACCATGTAGAGGATCCCAATCCGAAAAACCAAATTCTTTTTGTATTTTAACTTTTTGAAAAAGAGATTAGACCAATCCCGAGGAGAGGGTCTATATCCAAAAGATTTAGTGACCATTACCAAGTAGAGGGTCACGATTTGACAAATCACTTTGTTTTATTATTTTCTTTTCTGACTTTTTGAAAAACATATTAGACCAATCCCGAGGAGAGGGTCTATATCGAAAGGTAAGAGATCGATGACCATTGCCTCGCAGAGGGTCTTGATGTAAAGAGATCGATGACAATTGCCTCGCAAAGGGCCTCAATGTGACATAAGAAATCAATGACCATTGTCTCACAAAGGGTCTTGATGTAAAGAGATCGATGACCATTGCCTCGCAGAGGGCCTCGATGTGACATAAGAAATCAATGACCATTGCCTCGTAGAGGGTCTTGATGTAAACAGATCGATGACCATTGCCTCGCAGACGGCCTTGATGTGACATAAGAAATCAATGACCATTACTTTGCAGAGGGTCTTGATGTAAAGAGATCGATGACAATTGCCTCGAAGAGGGCCTCGATGTGACATAAGAAATCAATGACCATTGCCTTGCAGAGGGTCTTGATGTATAAAAAGAGAACTTGAATTTTGCTTTTGAAGTGTCGACAAACATTGCGTGAATGCCTAACATTGGTGAGACTTACACAAAAAAATATCATTGTTGACTTTTTTTTTAAATGATTTTCAATGATTTTGTGGAGTATGATGGATGATTTGATGATGCATGAAATGTTATGATTTTGTTTTTGAAACTATATGATATGCTTGCATGGATGCGTGAATGCATCAGTGAAATTTGTTTTTTTTTTCCATTTTTTCATAAATCTAAGAAATGTTGGAGGAGTTATGCATATGCACACGTTATGAATCATTGATTATGAATGACATGCTATGATTTTCTTTTTAAACTTAGACGATGATGCATGCATGGATGCGTGGATGCATGTGTGAAATTTATTATTCAAAAAGATGAATTACTCATGTATGCATGACTTGGTATGATGTATGAATTATTCTTTTACATTTTTTTTGAAAACAAATTCGAATTGATTCCCATTTCATTGTTATTTCAAATTCATGGAATCATTCTACTTTGATTTTTTTTTACTTTTCGAAATCATTTTTTTGGTCTAATCAGCTACTAATGAATCATTTTTTTAATCATTTCTTTTGAAACACTATTTGAATGACATGCATAAAATTGCCAAGGGCTTGAAAAGGTTTGGATGAGGTGATAAAGATTAACTAGGGAGTTGTCCCAATTTGAATTGGTCTTGGGACGCAAAATGTGTTTGGGCTTTCCCAGTTATGGATGGTATAAAGAAAATGATGGGGATTTCAAAAAAAAAAAATTGCCCCTGGTGTGAGAGCCTAGGAGGGTCTTAGGGTACAAAAGTGTGCTTGACTTTTCCCAAATGAGGAGATTAAAAAATGACAGGGTCTTCACAAGTTGCCCCTAATGTGATCATAGTCTTCTATGTAAATTAATGCCCCAATTCAAAATGAATGATGGGAATATATGAATCACAAACAAAGTGACTGCCCTAGTTTGGGTTTGGGATTGATAAAGATGGACTATGTTAAGGTTGGTCAAGGTTTAGGCTAAGAGCGAAGGATACTGTATGACCAAAAATGGAATTTCATGAAGAATGAATTGAAAGGGGACAACCCAAATTTAACCAGATTGCTTGATTGCCCGTGCTGATTTTGGAGCTTTGAAAACAAGTCAATCAAACATAAACTGCCCCAGTGTTTAAAAGAAAATCTTTGAGCACACTTTTTTAATCCCTTTTTTTTATATTGTTTTTAGAATAAACCTTTTAGCAAATCAAAATTTTCCTCTAAATTAAAACCTTCGAAAGATAATAACCAATCTTTGATCTGTGTGGACTTTATTAGGCTTGTATTGTGGCCAAGGTTAGGGGTATGGAAGTAAATGATAGTAAAGGCCCAAACAAGTGATGTGAGGATTGTTTCAACAAGGATCTTTGAATAATATTTCATTCAGAATTTGTTTGACTTCTTGTTCACCTTTTTTTTTCTTTCTATATTTTGTTAGACTGTCCTTCAGAGTTTTCAATCTAACTGATTTTTCTTCATTTTTTTTTGTGTTCAAAGAATTTATGTTAATCCTTTTTAAGGTATGTGTCCCCTTTATTATAATTCTCCATGAAAAAGAAAACAAGGTTTATGGTGGAAGAGAGATGGAGAGGAAGATGAATTTGAGCAATTTCATGTATGCAAGACTATATGATGTTTCAAAAGACATGATAACAAATAAATTTTATTTCTTTATTCAATCCATTGATTTGACCAACGAATGTTTTATTATTTAGAAATATTCCAAGAAATTGGTGACAAGTAAAATGGGAAACAATTTGAATTAATTTTAGTGTATTTTTTTTTGTTTTGTTTAAATTATTCATATGCATGTTATGTGTTGAAACTATGATCATGGTACCATGGATGACCACAAAATGGAATGCAATGCATGCTTGTGCCTTGCAGGACACTTATTCACTGATATGCTAATGAAATGCATGCTTATACCTTAGGAGGCATTTTTTTTTATAATGGTGTGATTGTGATGAATTTATTATTATATACAAGGAAAAGTGAGGGTAAAGGACGCAAATAGTCTCCCTTTAGTGTCTTTATTTAACATGGGTTTGATGCTTAAAGTTCTAAGGGAAAGTATATGTGCTCACAAGGATAGTTCCCTAATACCTAAATATCAAGGTCACTAGAGTTATGGCCCACTTCATGGCATTTCCCACGATAGTTGGTAAACAACAAGAAGTGGGAGTACTAATGAAGCAAACAAACTCTAGCTGGGGTTCTCACAATGACCACTTGGGAAGTACATCCACTGTGACACTGCTACACAATCCCCTCTAATTCTAAGTAACTCAGACCCGAGTATAGGGCCTCACTCATGTAATGAATAAAATGTGTGTGTGTGTGTATGAAGGGAGAACACAATGTATACCTAAATCCACACATGGCAATTATTCCAAATACAAAAATAAAGAAGAATGTACACATACAACTATTCTAAATATAAAAAAAAAATAAAAAAACACATACCAAAAAATAATGAGAAAGAAAAAATATGAAGAAAAACAACATCAATTTTGCACATCCAAATAAATTGTCTGACTCTCTAGCTTCCCAGTGGAGTCGCAATCTGTTGCAACCGAAATCACGATGGGACGGCAAACCAAAAATTAAAATTTGTAAAAAGAGGTTTTGGAGTCGCCACCATAATTATTATAGGAAACTATGGAAAACCTTTAAAAAAAAAGCAAGGTCTACGAAAAACCAGAATTTGGGTCCGGGAGTCGGTTACGTGTGTGGAAGGTATTAGCACCCCACAACGCTTTTTGAATTTTTGGGCCCAACGATGATTAATCCTCGCTCCTACGTATCTCTATGTGAATGGCGAATCAGGGTTACATAGTTCTTTATGAAAAATCTATTCGGAAAATTATTTGAAAATGATTTAATTTGTTTTACAATTTTGAAAATCTTTTTATTTAAATTTTAATATTATTTTAAAATTGGTGTCATGCGACGCGAGCGATCGGATAGACACTTCAAGTAAATTCTTTTTTTTTCTAATCTTTTATTTTTAATTTTTTTAATCATTTATAAATTTTTAATATTTTTTTAAAGTTATTTTAGAGTAGTTGTGGATGTCATTGCGACGTGAGCAACCAAATAGATATAAAAAAGTAAACAAAAAAGGTTATATTTTATTTTTAGATCATCTGTATATATTTTTAGAAAAAAGCAAAAGTCTAAATTGGATATCATGCGACGCGAGCGGCCGAGCAGACAATAAAGAAAGGGGAAAAAATATTTTTTATGATTAAAAAAAATCAAAATTGAAAAAAACTAAATGAAAAGATAAAAGAATTGAGAGTGACGTACCTTAACAAATTTTCAATATCTCCTCACCTTTTCTCTTTTCTTTTTTCTTTTGCTTCTTTTTCTAATATTTTTGTGTTTTTTTTTCCAATAGAGATAAAGATGAGAGATGTCTATGTGCGTGACAATGAGAGAAAGAGAGTGTAGAGAATGTTTTTTTCTTCTTTTTTCTACCTCCTTCAATATGTTTTTTATTTAAAGAGAGATCAGAAAGGAGGTGTGTATGTGGGAGTGGTGATGGGAAAGAATTTGAGAAGTGTAGAGAATCTTTTTTTCGGTCCCTTTTTCATATGACAAAGTACGTATTTATATTCACATATTGCAATCTGAGCCTTAATTGTAATGAATAATATAAGGAAGGAATTGGTTATGATAGCAACACATTATGAGAATCAAATCATAGTAAATCAGAGCACAAAATCAATTCCAAATTAGTAATATTGATTCTAACCATTAACAAATTAGAGCACAAAATCAAACTCAAATAGTAATATTGATTATAACCATTTGAAGAAATATTTCTTCTAATTATTAGAATCATATCACTAATTTCTCTTCCAGGAACAAGGGTAGAAAACAGGTTGAGTTGTTGGGCTCATGAGAAGGAGTGCGATAATTAATAACAAATTAGGCTCTTTCTTCTTTATTCCTTTTGTTTTCTCTTTTTTTCATCTCTCTTTTTTTTCTTTTTTTTCTAAAATTAAAGTTTGAAAATCTTTGAAGAAAATAATGTTTCACATTTTTTTTTATTTTTTGAAAATAAATTTATTTACCCGGACAAAATTGGGTGTTGACAGATGTGATTGCAAAATCAAAGTTAGAAACCCATATATATATATATATATATATATATATATATATATATATATATATATATATATATATATATATATATATATATATATATAAAAGTAAAATAATTGTATCTTTTATATTTTCTTACTAGCATTTTACAAGTAAGGGATTGGCGTTTTTCCTATCGGCATTTTATCGAAAGGGACTCCTAAAATGCTTGCTTGCATTTTACACGTAAGTGATCGACATCTTTCCTATTTGCATTTCGCAAATAGGGTCTTAAATGTTCTTATTACTTGTATTTTTAAAAGAAAGGGATTGAAATTCTCCCTATCCGCATTTATAGATAGGGTCTTCAATTTTCTTCTCACCAGCATTTTACAAGTTAGGGCTCAACATATTCCCTATATGCATTTTATAGATCGAGTCTTCAATTTTCTTCTTACCTACATTTTACAAGTAAGATAATGATAATTTACGATCCAAAAAAACTGGTAAGGCAAATGGGTGTCGCCTGGCGGGCAGTGCATAACCGCCAGGCGGTGCATAGCAAAAAACCCAGAAAATAGGCTTTGGGGCATGAGCCGCCTGGCGGGCCTTCAATGCCGCCAGGCGGTTTCTGGAAATTTCCAGAAAACGCAGAAAAAAACAGCAATCCTCCAATTTATACATTCCATCAAGTGCAGAACAACACGAAAAACATATGCATAACATATAACACACAAAATAAACTCCCCTAACCTGGATTAGCGCTTTCCTTTCCCAAAATTTTACTTCTTGAAAGCTCCAAGGTTCACCAATGGCTTCCTCTCAAATCACCCTCTTAAATCAACAAACCTTTCACTCTAGAACCACGTTCCTCTCTGCACTCTTGCTCCTCTCTGCACCTCCTTCAATTCCAGCTAATTAAACCCCCCTTTTTACCACTAATAAGCCTTATAATGGAGGTTTAAAAATGCTTAATGGTCAAAAACGAACTTAATGTTTAATGACCGTGTTGATTACCCCACAATTGTATGATACCTTCAGCCTTTTCAGCCATCCTTGGCTGTTAAGTTTACTAGGGTTTTCTTAACCTTTCAAATTCGAGACAAACCTAAAAATAGCCAAAAATAAAGTTTCATTTGGGTCCTCCAAGGTTTGAACCCACACTCATGCACATACTAACTCAATGCCTAACCATTGAACCAATTCATATTTCATGCTAACTTCTATGTTTTACGCATTATCACATTCTACACATAATCAGTGCATATTTAAAAATAATACCAAATTAATAACACATAAAATGGCGCATATAGGACTCGAACCCAAGTGCCCTCACCCATTTAAAGTACTCTCAACCACTTAAGCTAGTACTTTTTCACAACATAACATTCCGCATTTATTACCTTAAAGGTTCTCTTTACCCACATTTATCCAATAATTACTTAATTAATTATTTAATTTTTCCCGGGTCTTACCAGAAAATAGATGTGGATAGGATAACCTCATGCGATCCTCCATCTCCCAGGTCATCTCCTGAGTCCCCTCGTCCCAGAGCACCTTCATTGTCTTTATCTCCTTACCCCTCAAATGTTTAACTTGAGAGTCAAGGATGCGAACCGGTCCAGCTGGTATGGTCAAATCTTCCCGCACTTGTACATCATCAGCCTCTAGTACATGGTCTGGACTTGCAACGTATTTCCTCAACTGAGAAACATGAAATACATTGTGCAAGTTCACTAGATGAGGTGGCAAGGCAATTTCGTAGGCCGCCGGCCCAATTCTCCGCGTAATCTGGTAGGGTCCTATAAACCTCGGAGTCAACTTCCTCGATTTAAGAATCCTCCCAACTCCTGTGGTTGGGGTAACCCGTAGAAACACATGATCACCTTCATCAAACTCCAATGGCCGCCTTCTTTTATCAGCATAGGACTTCTGCCGACTCTGTGTGGCTCTCATTCGATCCTGGATTAATTTAACTTTTCCAGTTGTTTGCTGCAGAAATTCGGGACCAAGCATAAGGGCTTCCCCATCCTGATACCAACACAGCGGTTCATCCATGTGGTTCAACCATAAGATTCACAATGATTACAAAAGGCACTGGTAGGACAATGTGGTTTAAGGATAAGCGAGAAAGCGTAAATGATTTAGCAATTTAGGGTTTAGGGTTTAGGGTTTAGGGTTCACCAACCATCGGTACTGGACTCGATGTCCAAATCAACTTTTGGCCTAATGAACCAACCGACAACTTATAAAAATACATATATGTATTAGAGATATAGTTGTGGGATTATGCTTGTGAATAAGTTTGAAATGCAAATTTGGGGACGTTAAATAATTTATAATGTATGTTTTTATTGAATTTTGATAAACAAAGTTTTAGAATTTAATTTTTAATTCAATGACATGAAACCATCTTGATCATTAGGGAATTAGTGGTGAAACAATTTACATATGAATTTGGGTTAATGGAAGGGAAATAATTAAGAAAAGAGTGAGTAAACATTAAAGAAAATGCTAGGTATCAGAGTAATAGCTCAAACACTCACAACTAAAATAAAAGATGAAAATGAAATGAACAAAACAAATAATAGGCAAAAAAAATGTAATTTTATTAAAGAAAGAAAAATTACATATCATTCTCTCTAGTCCCAAAGAAAAAACAATGACAACCTCTCTCTTGTAAATAGAAAAAAATACAAGGAGAACTTAAAGGAGAAACTAACCTTCTCTCTTAAAGGAGAAATTAATCTTCTCTTTCTCTTAAAGGAGAAACTAATATTCTCTCTTAATTATTCTCCCAAACAATAAAGCAAAAGGAATTGATGCGTCATTATTTTCCCTTTATTCCATTGCGTTTTTATGTTCATCTTGATGGATGTTTGGTGCTTAATTGTCTATTTTTAGTGCATTTTCATCAATTGGGCTTCTTTGGGCCATTATTCCAAATTTTGATTCATTTGGCATTAATTGGTCTAATTTTCGTTTCTAGTTATCTTTAGGTATTTTATGAAGCAATTTTGGAGCTTAGATGCTAATCATAAGGTGAAGAGAGAGTTGCCATGTCATTCCAACATCATTGTCACGTCTACGCCATGTCAATTAGCCTGTCCACATCATTAGGCTATCATTTTGGGCCCAAAGTGACATTTTTGTAAGTTTGCAGCCATGAGTGGCATTTATGTATATATGAGTGGTAGAATTGAGGGAAACACGTTTTTGAGGGTTTTAAGAGGGTTTTGGAGACCTCTCTTATTCCTGATTCCGTTTTCACGTTTTATGGAGAGCACCCACTTGAGTTTTTTCATTTTTGGTGATTTTGAGACCATTGGAGCACCACCCAACTTAGGGATTTTGTCCCATTCAATCTAAATCGTGTTTGTTCACTCTTTCCTTACTTTTAAAATGCAATTTCGTTTCAGTTTGAGTTGTATTTCGAATTCCATGTCTAGATAAGCTTTTTGTATTGATTCCTTGAAGAAATTGAAATGAACCATGAGGTTGTTGTTCTTTTTCCAATTCTATTCTGGTTTGCCCTTCTTCAGGCTGCATTTTCATGGTAAAACACAAAATTGATGTATGCTTAATCTCAATTTCGTGTTTCTGCACATAAATTGACTTATAATCATGCTTAATGAGTATATGTTGTTCACAATATGCTTAATCTATGGGTGTTAGTTGCTTAAACTATGCTTTGCTTAATGGCATATTGAACTCGTGTTGTCTGTGATTGGTGAAATTTTAGTTGAATCAATGAATCAATATGTTTTGAAATTTGTTTAATTAAACTTTGCAATTACTTTTTGTTAATTTTGTGTTTGAATCTGAATCTGCCAAAACACCCCCCCTTTGTTAAATTTGGAACCTTTGATTGAAAATAATGATCATTGGGAGATGACCTTGGGTTAACTCTTGAGTATGACATTTATCAGTTTTATTTGGTTGGGTACTATCTCGATCAAATTTGGCGTCGTTGTTGGGGATCAACGTTTTCGATCAAATGTGTGTGTGTTGTTTCATGATGTTGGGTTAAGTGTGGTTAAAGTTTTATGTGCATTGTTTTGTGTTGTTATTATTTTATTTAGTGTTTCCATTGCACTGTTTTTGTTTCAGTGAATTTGTGTTGCTGTTAGAGCCATTCTAGTAGTAGTTGTAGTGAAAAGTTTGTGCAAGTTTTTAGCAAAACTTCAAATGACCATAACTTTTGCTTCGATTATCGAAATAGGCAAATTTTATATGCATTTGGGGTAGAATTTAATTTTCTTTGCAATGCTTACACGCTAGGAAGTAGGCCATTTCAGAATCTCCAAATAAATCCATTTTCCTATTTAACTGATTTTTTTCTTGGTTTTTTCCTATTTTTAGTCAATCTGGGGTACTTCGATTTATGCCATTTTTACCCCTGATTGACTTTTTGTTGACTTTTGTTGTTTTGGATGATTGGTGCATGACTAAGGGGAATCCTGGTATTTTATAAACATGTGGTCTTAAAATTGATAGGACCTTCCATAGAGGAGTTAGGCAACATAGGAATCCATCTCTACATCCTACATATTTTGTGATTTTTCCTGATTCTCATGATACTCTTGTTTCTAATCATTTTGTGCATACTGAGAATACTGAGCATTTTGATTTTCATTTTGATACTGATAACATGGCTCAACCTCCACCTTCACCTCATTAGAGGACAATGAGTGAGCTGACTACACCCAAGTTCACTTATGATTCCTTATGCATTCAGTATCCTGATGAGGAAGTGCCTTATGTGCTAAAAACTGAATTAATCCATTTGTTGCCAAAGTTTCACAGCCTTGCAGGTGAAGACCCCTGTAAGCACTTAACGTTGTTCCATGTTGTGTGTTCCACCATGAAGCACACAGATGTCCAAGAATATCATGTGTACTTGAAGGCTTTTCTTCATTCCTTGGAGGGCAATGCAAAAGATTGGTTGTATTACCTTGCACACAGATGTCCAAATTCTTCCTTGCTTCCAAGACCACAACCATAAGAAAGGAAATCTCTATCATCAAGCACCAATCTGGTGAGAGCCTATATGAATACTAGGAGAGGTTCAAGAATTTGTGTTCTAGTTGCCCCCACCACTAGATATATGAGCATTTGCTTCTTCAATATTTTTATGAAGGCTTACGCTATATGGATAGATTGATGCTGCGAGTGGTAGGCTCTTAGTAATTCAACCCTAACAACAACGAGCAAATTGATTGAGACATGATGCCATTGTTGTTAGAACGGTTCATGATGTAGGATCTGCCGAGTACACCAAGAAATTGGAGACCAAGATTGATGCTCTTACCACTTTAGTCAATGAACTTGTTGTAAATCAAAGCATGCACCTTCTACAACAAGAGTTTGTGGCATTTTCATTTCAGTTGATCATTTCACAAATTCTTGCCTAGCCTTGCCACAGGCCACAACATCTACACCTTCTGACACTCCTCAAGCCTATGTTGCCAACATTTTCAACAATAGGTTGTCCTAGCAACACTAGCAAAACAATGATTTATGAACTAACAGATACAATCCTGGTAGGAGGAATCACCCCAATTTGAGATGGGGCAACCAGGAACAAAAACAGGTTCAAAATGTGCAATCGCCTCCTCACTAACAATAAAGAGTTGCACCTGCACTTATTCCTGCACCCTCCTCAGCTCCTGCTGCACCTTTATCTTCTACATCATTAGAGAAGTTGGTAAGGATGATGACCCTTCAAAATATGCAATTTTAGTAGGATACTAGAGCATCCAGAGTTTGACAAATCAAATGGGGCATATGGCCACTAAGCTAAACCAAGCACTAGTTTAAACTTTTGACAAGTTGTCATCACAAACAGTTGAGAACCCCATAAATGTGAGTGCCATCACATTAAGGTCTGGGAAGCAGATTGAAGTTCCCACCACTAAGCCTACACCTGAAAGGGAAATTGACCCTACCACACTTCAAAGAAAGTGTGATGCCCATGCAGCCAGTACTTCCACATTTAGTGTACTTTATACACCTTCCACCTCTACTTTTGCGCCTCCCATCATTCTTTCTTTCCCACCAAAAGTTATTCGAAGCAAGAGGATGGAAGAGGTTGATAGGGAGATTTTAGAGACATTCAAGAAGGTGGAGGTGAACATACCTTTGTTGGATGCCATTAAACAGATTCCCAGACATGAAAAGTTCTTGAAGGAGTTATGCACACACAAGAGGAGGCTAAAGGGAAACGAGAAGATTAGCTTTGGAAGGAATACGTCAGCACTGATAGTTAAATTTTTTCCTCAGATTCCTAGGAAGTGCAATGACCTAGGTACATTTTTGTGTACTTGCATCATAGGTAACAATAAATTTGAAAATGAAATGCTTGATCTTGGTGCTTCAATTAATGTAATGCCTCTGTCCATTTTTAAATCTCTTTCTCTTGGACCTCTGCAACCTACGAGTGTGGTGATTTAGTTGGCAAATAGAAGTGTTTCCCACCTTATAGGTCTGGTTGACGATGTTTTGGTTCGTGTTGGAGAATTCATTTTCCCTGTTGATTTTTATATTCTTGATATGGAATAGGGATTTTCACATGGTTCTGCACAAATCATTTTAGCCAGACCATTTTCAGAAACCACACGAACCAAGATTGATGTCCATGCATGTACTTTGTCTATCGAGTTCGATGATATTGTGGTGCATTTTAACATTCTAGATACCATGAAACATCCCTCTGAGGATCACTCTATTTTCCACGTTGATATCATTGATGATGCTGTTGATAGACATATTTCAGATTTCCACCCTTTGCATTGCATGAAATATTCATTTGTGTTTGAATTGTTTGAATTTGCATTCATTGATGTTGATTATGATTCTAATGTTGATAATGATTATGCTTATGATGTTGATTCTAAGTTTGACTCTTTGGGTGGTATACCAATTGATTTTGATGTTACACGGCCATAATGCACTAACCATGTTACAAGAAGTAAATATGCATTTGAATGTTATGTTGAGGTACAGGCTGTGGAACCATTTTCCCCCTACCCTCAGGTTCCTGCTATTTAGCCAGCACCCAACACTTCAGAGTTAAAACCTCTACCATACAACCTCAAGTATGTATATTTGGAGGATGAGGAAAGACTGCCTATGATCATCTCTACCTCCCTCATTGTTGAACAAAAGCAGAGGTTGTTGCAAGTGCTCAAGAAGCATAAGAAGGCCATTGGGTGGACATTAGTCGACATTCTTAGTATTACCCCATCCATGTGCATGCACAAGAATTTATTGGAGGATGGAGCAAAGCTAGTGAAACAACCATAGAGGCGACTCAACCCTATCATTCTAGACGTTGTAAAGAAGGAGGTGAGCAAGCTTCTACAAGTTGGGATCATCTACCCCATTTTAGACAGTCTAATGAATCCACTCAAGGCCCATTCCATTAACCCACATGCACCTGAATGCTCAAGCCCAATCAAAGGCCCAATAACAAGAGACATGTCAAGACATTATATTAGACTTTATTTTTTTGCCAATTTTTTTTAGGCCATGCTTTGAAAATAAATTGTAAAATTACTAGAAGTAGTTTTGGGTCATGATTGATCTAGCTTTTGCAATTGGGTCCATTCAAGCCCAATTACAAAGTTTATACCAAGTTTGCTTCTAGGCTTAGCCATAAGTTTCACATTTAGCACATGTGTTAAATGAGCAAAGTGTGACATGTCACATGGCATGTGATCCACTTTTTGTGGATCTTAGATCCAGATCTAGATCTAAACACATGTGATTCACATGGCCACATTGCATTTGCATTTCATTTAGTCTTGCATTTAGATTTCATTTTAGGAGATGCTTTCTACTATAAATTGTTGATATACAAAGCCTGGATGGTGTGTTTCTTAAAGAGTTGATGAAGCTTTGTTGAACTAACTTGAAGCCATTGCTTTGGAATCATGCCTACATTGATGAAGTTTTGGAGATTTGATGTTATTCATGTTGAACAAGTGTTAAACGCATGCCCTCCATATGGACCAATCATTAGGAAAACAAGCTTGAAGTTTGTAATTCACTTTGTAGACCATTTCACATTTATTAGATGTATATGGTCTTTATTGTGTCTTTTAATTTGTTGAAATATTTTTCAACAGGTTAAAAAGTGTCTTTCAATTTGTTGAATGAATTTTTAACAGATTAAAAGGTTAGTTGCAATAGTCTTAAATTGTGACTTATTCAATCAGTTTATTTATTTTTTAATCGACTGATTTCACTTAAGTTTTAAGTGAAATCAACCGATTGCTTTGAAAATCAACATATCAAATTTCGTAACAGTTTGACTATAAGAGTTGTATTTTTCGAAAGAGATGTAAGTAGACCATTTTTTTAGCATGAAACTATTCTAGAAACCTAGGAATTCTCTCTCTTTGGTGATTATACAGATTGCAGTTGGTGAAGATTGATCTTGGATCAATTCTTGGAGCTTTTTGCTTGTGTTTGAAGCTTGGAGAAGGTGTTTATGGTACGCAGAGCTAGCCTACCATTGAGGTTTGATCTTTCTCAAGCTTTGTGTGTGTTTGGCAGTTTTCCAGGTCTACAAGAGGTGTCTTGCTGTGCAATTGTGATTCTTGTGTGATTCAAGAGTCTTTTATCTGTGTGTGTTTGCTTATTTTGAAAGTGTAAGGGTGTAAACTTTGTAAATCTTTTGAAATAGTGTAAAGTCAGGCTCAGGTTGCGATGACAAATTGGATGTAGCTTAGGTTTGAGTGAATCAATATAAAAATCTTGTGCATCAATCTTTTCTCTAACCCTTCTCTCTTGCATTATCATTTAAAATTTTAAAAATTTGGATTTAAACCATCTTTTTTTTATATTCTTGAGTGTTTTGGTGGCATTTACAACATTGAGCATGTTTGTATAACTCATTGCAACCTGTCTTAATTGATCTTTTACATTGTTCTTGCTTTAAATCACAAATTTGCATTTCTGTATTTTTCCCAGTATTTTAGTCGACTATTTTTCTAATTCAATCAATTGATTATACCAGTACAAACTTTGCATAGTAAAATCAATCAACTAACTCTGTTTTTGATCGGTTGAAAGTGTGTTGTTTAGAGATGTTTACCTCCAAACTTGGTGATTAAATTGATTCAATTTAAAACATTTTTAAACCTTCAAAAGACATCATATTTTTTTACTAGCCAATTCAACCCCCCCTTCTTGGCATTTCTACCATTTCAAAACTTACATAAATGAGATACTCACACTCTTCATAAGGTTACTATTGAATTGTTAATGCAAATATATGTTAAGATCACTCCATGACTTGCACTTTTCGGAGTCCAAATTGCTAGAGCACTCTCCTACATGTCTCCTCTAGCCTTCCTCCCTAAGTTGGCCTAACCTTTTAGGAACCTTTTCCAATCATTTTTGTTTCCATTCCATCTCCTTTCTTCGATGCATCTTCATCCATGCTACAAGGAAGCTTCATTCAACTATCAAAATCTACCATGAGAGCTTCACTATAGTCAATGGGTCAACCTTATCCATGTTGTTGCTAAGAAGACAAGCCTCACTATTGTGAAAAATCAAAGGGACAAGTTCATTCCAACCAGGGTGCAAAATAGTTGGAGAGTTTGCATCGATTATAGGAGGCTTAATCAAGCAACTAGGAAAGACCACTTGCCATTGTTATTCATTGACCAGATGCTTGAGCGCTTGGCAAGTAAATCCTATTACTATTTCTTGATGGTTTTTCTAGTTATTTTCAAATCCATATTGCTCCCAAGGATCAGGAAAAGACCACATTCACATGCCGCGGACACTTTTGCCTATAGGAGGATGCCTTTTGGCTTATGCAAGGTCGTTGCCACATTCTAATGATGCATGTTTAGCATTTTCAGTGATTTTCTTGAAAATTGCATAAAGGTGTTTACAAATGATTTTACTGTGTATAGATCCTCCTTCGATGCATGTTTAGACAGTTTGGACAATGTTTTGAATAGGTGCATCCAATCTAACCTTGTTCTCAATTTTGAGAAGTGTCATTTCATGGTAGAACAACATATAGTTTTGGGGCATATCATTTCAAGTAAGGGTATAGCAGTTGACCCTGCCAAGATTTATGTTATTTCACAGTTACCTTACCCATATTTTGTGCGAGACGTCCGTTCTTTTCTTGGTCATGCAGGGTTTTACAAGAGCTTTATCCAGGATTTTAGCAAGAAAGCCCTCCTACTGTCCAAGTTACTACAAAAGGATGTTAACTTCATCTTTGATGAAAGATGTAAAGAGGCTTTTGGTTGCCTCAAGAAGGCCTTGACCACTACACCTATCATTTAGGCATTAGATTGGACAGCCCCATTTGAACTCATATCCGATGCATCAAATTATGCCTTGAGAGATATCCTAGCATAGAAGATTGATAAAAAGCCTTGAATGATCTACTACGCCTCCAGGATGTTAGATGTTGCTCATGTGAACTATACCACAGTAGAGAAAGAACTTCTTGCGATTGTCTTTGCCCTTAAGAAGTTTATATCATATTTGCTTTGTTCTCCTGGTGTTGTGTTTATTGACCACGTAGCTTTGAAGTTCCTTTTGAAGAAGGTGGAGTCGAAGTCTCTGCTAATAAGATGGATGCTCTGACTCTAGGAGTTTGATTTGGAGATCCGTGACAAGAGCGAAGCACATAATTTGGTTGTAGACCACCTGATTAGGATCGAAAGGTTTGTTGATGATGTTTCATCGATCCAGGATGACTTTCCCGATGAAAGTTTGTTGACACTCTCTGCGTCTTTTCCCTCACCATGGTTTGCTAATATTTTAAATTATCTTATTACTTCTTGATGAGTCATTATTTTCCCTTATCTAATTGCCCTTTTGTGCCCATCTTGATGCTTGTTTAGTGCTTAATTGTCTTCTATTAGTGCATTTTCCTCAATTGGGCTTCATTGTGCCATTTTTCAGAATTCTGAGTAATTTGGCATTAATTGGTTTAATTTTTGTTTCTAATTGTTTTTAGGTATTTTGTGGAGCAAATTTTGGAGCTTGAACACTAATTTTAAGATGAAGAGAGGGTTGTCACATCATTGTCACGTCTGCACCATAGTATGTCCACATCACTATGCTAACATTTTCAGCCCATAGTGACATTTTTGTAATTCTACTGACCAGAATGACATTTTTGTAATGATGAGTGGTAAAATGACAACTTTGTAAATACTTTGGTTTGTGGTAATGTGACCACGTTTTTTAGGTCTTCTTTTTGATAGGCAGCCACCATCTTCTCCCCAACTCTCCATTTTTTTACGTTTTAAAGAGCACCTAATTGGGGTTTTCACTTTCCACTTATTTTTGACACGTTTTAGAGCATTTTGGAGCATTATGCATACTATTTCAGTCTATTTTCTTCATGGTGGTGATGTATTTTCATTTGCCTTTGCTTTGTAATTTGAATTCCATGGCTTTCTGATATAGTGTATTGACTACTTGAAGGAGATGCAATTAAGCTTTGAGGTTTTGTTTCACATTTGTGTTTTGTCTTTCTTCATCTTGATTCTGTGATGAATTGTTATTCTTATTCTGTTAATTCTTAATTTACAGATTGGGTAATGTGTTCTTGGTTGATTTCATTCATGTTTAATGAATTAGGTTGGCTACCACAAATGAATAGATGTATGTTTTTCTTAATTATGTATTGAAACACGTTTTTACCCTCACTTAGTGGGTTTGAACGAGTGGATTGGGTGAAACCAGAACCCTAATTACTTCACATATGATAAGTGAAATTGCATTCAAATTCAAGGAAGTCAATACTTTTTTGAATTTGTTTTATTAACATATGCAAAATTGTTTAATTTATTTTCATAATTCTGGAAACTGTATCTACCAACCCCCCCCCCCCCATTTGTATTGAATTACATATGGAAAATAAACTTTGAATGAAAGGTTTGGTCATTGGGAGACGACCTTGGGTTAACTTTTGGGTATTACATTTACATGTTCTATTTGGTCAGATACGACATCGATCACTTTTATTTTTCCTCCCTTAGCACCTAGAGGTCAATTTGATAAACTTAAGAGCAATGCTAGGTATTATATTTCGGATGACCCATATTTGTGAAAGATATGCAGTGACCAGGTTACCCGGATATGCATTCTGGACCATAGGATTGACTCGGTCCTCCAATTCTGTCATTCATCTACACCTGGTGGTCATCTTGGCACAAAAAGGATAGCTCGTAAGGTGCTAGATTGCGGATTTTACCAGTCCAACATCTTCAAGGATGTGTGGAGGATTTGTAGCACATGTGAACAATGCCAACGAGTTGGAGGAGCCATTTCTTGGAGACAATAGATGCCTCAAACCCATGATATTTTTGGGAGGTCTTTGATGTTTGCGGTATAGATTTCATAGGCCTTTTCTCGGTCTCTTTTGGTTTCACTCACATCCTGCTTGTTGTCGATTATGTTTCAAAAAGGGTGGAAGCCAAAGCCACCAGAACTAATGATGCTCGGGTTGTTATAGACTTTGTTAGGTCTCACATATTTTGCAAGTTTGGAGTTCCTAGAGATATCGTTAGTGATCAGGGCACCCATTTCTACAATAGATCCATAGGGGTTTTGCTTCAAAAGTACATGGTTGTGCACAAGCTTTCTACACCATATCATCCCCAAACTAACGGGCAAGCCGAGATCTCAAACAGAGAGATTAAAAGGATCTTGAAGAAGATCGTACAGCCCAACCAAAAGGATTGGGCAATAGACTTGAGGACGCTCTTTGGGCACCTATCGGGTTGTCTTTCGTAAGCCATACCACCTACCATTAGAGATAGAGTACTGAGCTTACTAGGTTGTCAAGTCATGCAACTTCTCACTTGATCAAATTGGAGAGGTAAGGAAGTTGTAGTTGAATGAGTTAGATCCATCTGGAAGCATATCAAAATTCCATGTTCTACAAAGACAAGACCAAGAGAATCCTTGATAGCTCCATAGCTAGGAAGGATTTTGTTATCCATCAACAAGTGTTATTATATAACTCCAAACTTGGTCTCGTGGGTGGTAAGTTGTGATCAAAGTGGATTAGTCCTTTTATGGTGACTAATATTTATCCTTATGGTGCAGTTGAGATTAAAAGCCAATCCACTGATAAGAGCTTGAAAGTGAATGGGCATCGTCTGAATTGATGTATATTTAATCTCAATTTCGTGTTTCTACACCTAAATCGATTATAATCATGCTTAAATGAGTATAGGTTGTTCATAGAATGCTTAATTTGTGGGTGTTAGTTGCTTGAAGTATGTTTTTCTTAATGGTGACTAATGTTTATCCTTATGGTGCAGTTGAGATTAAAAGCCAATCCACTGATAAGAGCTTGAAAGTGAATGGGCATCGTCTGAATTGATGTATGTTTAATCTCAATTTCGTGTTTCTACACCTAAATCAATTATAATCATGCTTAAATGAGTATAGGTTGTTCATAGAATGCTTAATTTGTGGGTGTTAGTTGCTTGAAGTATGCTTTGCTTAATGGCATATTGAACTTGTGTTAGTTATCGATTAGTTGATTAATTTTGGGTTTGATGAGAGCAAATTGGATAGAATAATTAATTATGTAATCTATGATTGGTGAAATTTCAGTTGAATCAAGGAATCAATATGTTTTGAAATCTGTTTAATTAAACTTTGCAATTACGTTTTGTTAATTTTTTGTTTGAATTTCAATCTGCCAAACCAACCCCCCCTTGTTGAATATGGAACATTTAATTGAAAATAGTGGTCATTAAGAGACGATCTTATGGTAACTCCTGAGTACTACATTTATCTATTTTATTTGGTGGGGTACGTCCTCGATCAATAATGAAAAGGAAGAGAATTTAGGATGTGTTCCTAAGGAAACACTAGGCTTCTTTTATAAGATGAAAATTAAGCCCCAAGTTAAGTTCCCACCAATATGGGACTTCTTTTCTAACATTCTCCCTTTTGAAAATTTCGACAAAATTAATCAAATCTTTATACCGTGATTTATTATTTGTCATTATGTCGCAACACTCGAGGTTCCTTTGATGTATCTGAGGATCCTCTTTACAATACTTCAATGCTCTCCACCAGATTTTCCATGAGCCTACTAACCACTCCCACTACTTGTGCAAATATCTGGTCTTGTACAAATCATAGCATACATAAGGCTACCCACCGCCGATGCATACAGAACTCGAGACATCTCCATCCTCTCTACTTTACTGCTAGGAATCATACATGAGGAACAATTGATAGAAAGTGGGGTAGAAATTGGCTTACAATCTTGTATGTTGAAGTGCCGCAAGATTTTTAGTAATCCCATCTTTTCTGTCTCGATGAATTTGCATCCATAAAATCTTATTTATCGCACCCAAGTCCTTCTTATCAAGCTCCCTAGCTAACTATGCCTTCAATTTTTGGATTTGAGCTTTGTTGGGGCTTACCTCTAACATGTTCGAGGATTAGAGAAGAAACTAGGCTTCTCTCACAATAGGAGAAACTAGGCTTCTCTCTTTGAGGAGAAACTAATCGTCTCTCTCAGAGGAGAAACTAGTCAATCTTTTTTCTCAAAGGAGAAACTAGTAGATCTTCTCTTTCACTCTCTCTAAGAGGAGAAACTAATTTTCTCTCTCTCAGAGGAGAAACTAATCTTCTCTCTCAGAGGAGAAACTAATCTTCTCGCTCTTAGAGGAGAAACTAATCTTCTCTCTCGGAAGGGAAACTAATCTTCTCTCTCGGAGGAGAAACTAATCTTCTCTCTCGGAAAAGAAACTAATATTCTCTCTTGGAGAAGAAACTAGTCTTCTTTCTTAGAGGAGAAACTAATCTTCTATCTCAGAGGAGAAACTAATCTTCTCTCTTAGAAGAGAAACTAATCTTCTCTAAGAGGAGAAAATAATCTTCTTTCTCAGAGGAGAAATTAATCTTCTTTCTTTCAAGAAAACTAATCTTTTCTCTTAAATCTCTTAAAGGATAAACAAATATTCTCTCCCTTAAAAAATCTTCTCTCTTCAAGTAAAATAAATGAAAAGGAATAGACTTCTTTTTTAACATGAAAAGTAAATCCCAAGTGAAGTTCCTTTCGATGTAGGACTGCTTTTCTAAAAGAAAAATGATTGAGAATTTAAAATTTTTTGCTAAAGTAAGGATAAATTCGTTTGAGAAAAATGTGTAATAAAAGGACAATTTTTTTATAATCTTTTGAACAAATGCAAGGTTTTTGAAACGCTTAATTGAAAATAGTTTCAACTATAAGTTTTAGAAGTTTTTTTTTCTTTTCTTTATGAATCCAAAATTCTTCATATGCTGAGATTATGAGTATGCTTTTTACCATTGACATTTCTTGAGCTGGTACCTATTGGCATGAGTGGAGTGTATTTCCTCTTTAGTGTGCTAAGTCTTTTTTTTCTCAGATTGTTTTATAATCATTTACAGGTAAATGGAGGAAATTCGTAAATATTTGTGATGGAGTTTAAGATAACTCATATTTTTTTAAGAAAATAATTGTGGAAATAAGTTTTGAAAATTTAGAATTGATAAAAGATTATATTTTCAATGGATTGTTTCTCTTAATCCAACAATTAGTCTAGAATTTTTTAGTAATTGGTATTATGTTCCTTTATTTCGTTTCATTTAATTTCTTTTAAGAACGTTTGCAATATAAGTTTTTTAACATGTGTTTGGTTGAATCCCTTGTTTCTTTTTTTTTCTATTTTTTTTAATAAATTGTTTCATGTGGTGATGTAAGGCCCATTTTCTTTTTTGCCCTTAATGTTTAAGGGCCTAACCTTAACTGTTGGGCTTAAGGTCAGCCCTAGGGCAGCCCCCAAGTTCTCCAGAAACCCCAGTTGCCCTTTCACTTCCCATTCTACCTCTCAACTCTCAAATAGCTAATTTCCCCTCTCTTTTTTCTTTGATAGAGAGCTCTGCTAGGGTTTGATCAAGACTCTTCTCTGAGCTAGCTAAGTTCCATTTAATCCATGTAAGTTAATCCTCAACTGGTAGTTTCTCTTCCCTAGCTTTGTTGTGGTGGTTCTGATTAGGGTCATCTCAGTAATCTCGTTTTTGTTCTAATGTCGGTGTTTTCAACTCACAAATTTGTTCCTAGAGCTGTAGTGCTCATTTGTTGGGCGCTTATGAGCGAGGGGTTCCTCTTGTCAGAGCGAGAGCTCTATAGCTTGAGCGAGATTGACAAGGTTAAGTGAATATGTGTATGTTTCATGTGATTGGATGAAGTGTGCTTTAAACTGTTGAAGTTTTGAGGCCATATACACTCTATATGATATAATTGGGGTTGGAAGTCGATGTGTTTGGTATGAGTTTGTCATCATATATGTTTGGATAGTTGGTTGTTTATATATATATTAGCATGGGATTGGTATGCATGAAAACTCTATGATTGATTTGGTGAAACATGGACAAGTTATGTGTAGGACGTAATCCCATGACTCTCATGGTGGGAGCTCATAATGGTGCCTTATCATATGGATGTAATCCCATGGACCCTCTTAGGGGGAGTCAATGGTGGTGCCTCATCTATTGGACTTAATTCCATGAACCTCGGGGTGAAAGTTCATGGTGGTGCCTCAATATAAGGACGTAATTCCACGAGGGTATCATGGTGGTGCCTCAATATAAGGACGTAATTCCACGAAGACCTCGTGGTGGTGCCTCATGTATGGACATAATTCCACGAAGGCCTCGTGGTGGTGCCTCACTGCTAGGACGTAATTCCACAGTCTTATGGTGGTGCCTCATTGTATGTATCCGGATAGTCAAGTAAAAGTCTTAAGTGGTTTGGGTATATCATGTGTGGGTATCTGTTAATTATGTTTGGTTTTGAACTTACTTGCTGAGTGTTATAATATAAGGATTTGTTACACTAGCTTACCCTTTTGCTTGCTTGTATGTTGTGTGTGGCTTTCTCCATTGCGATGATCATCAATTTTATTGATGTGAGCAGATATGAGAACTCCTGACAGTGGTAATGATAGTAGAGATGCTGCAGTTTGATGGTTATGGATGGGTATCAGGCTCACTATGGGGCCAGTAGCTGAAGGAGTTTTATTAGTTAGATTTTCTCTTGTTCTGGACAAGAACTTGTGCTGCTTTTGAACTATTGTACTTATGTTAGGCAATGTGGTGCCTCTTTTCTTTTGTTATGAATAAGTTTGGGGTATTGTGTACCTTCATATACCAATTTTCGTAATCTCTGGATATTTATGTATGTGGCGTTTTATTAAATTGGATTTATCTATTTAAAATAGGACGTTACATTCTTTGTATCATTTTGATCAAATGATGTATTATAACTTTTATTAGTTTATAAAAAAGAAATTCATTAGAATTTAAAAAATTGAAGTAAACAAACATTTAAAATATATTTTAATTTGAATATTTGTTTTCCTTTTATATTTGTTTTAAATAATTTTAAATTTTATCAACTAGGTTTCATTAATGTTTGTAAATTTAATAAATGTGTTGGTTCTCATGAAATTTTATTTGGTATTATAATCTAAAATGTAAACAATTATAATTTATTTTAAAATATTTGATAATATTATGTTTCCTTTACCATAATTTTGTATTATTTTATAAAAATTAATTAAAATTAATATTGAAGTAATAAGAAAATAGGTATAGGTATGTGTACGAAATTATACCCGTTACCCGGTGGAGATGGGGATGGGACAAAAGTTTGATACCTGTTAAATCTGGGTATGGGGATGGGGATGGATTTTTTTACGGAAATGGATATGAGATAATGAAACCCATGCCCGCCTTGTAGTGTTGCCATCCCTAGTCTTGGCTCAACTTAGACGCATGTTGATTTTGAATTTTCACAATCCAAAAAAAAAATTTATCCAATCCAAATCAAATTAAGTGGATTAAGTTTAGATTTTGAAAATCCATAAAATAATGCAATCCAAATACATTTAAGTGGATTAGATTTAAAATCCGAAATTATAAATTTAGATTTGAGATAAATCAATTTAAATGAACTTAAAATAATATAAATTTAAATTATTATAGATTAGATTTTAAAATTTAAATTTCTTGTCCACCCTTAAATTTAGTGAAAGGGATCACGTTGATTTTTTTATAACAGGAATGGAAACTACAGCACAAAAATTGAGGGACCGTAAATTGAATAATTTCGAAAAAATTTGGACAAAAAACACTATTAAACTTTTATCTGTATATATATATCTTCAATTAAAAACACTAAAAAGTAAATTTACACTTCTTGCTGGATTACAAAGTTCCAAATCAAACATCCGATGCTAAATGTTTTATCTCTAAATCTGTTGAATTTCTTTCTTGTCCTGCAAACCATTGCACTGTTCGTTGAGCAATTGCCAACCAAATCCTCCTCATCCTCTCTTCCCTCTCGTTATTCCCACTTGATGCCTCACCTGCTTCCATGCTATTCTGCTTGCATATTTCTTTGAACCTTGGAACATGAGCAATATCAGACATTGATCTCTTCTCAGCTGTGTTCAATAACGTAATTGAACTTTCATCCTCATTGAAAACAGAGGAAAGGCTCGAATTTCCACAAAAAAACTCATTCGAGGGAGAGAATCTTCCGATTGAAGCGTGATGAATCATCTCACTCTTCAAAGATAACATGTCCGAAGAGTTAAGATCACTCCACCTGCTTCTTCTAACAGCATCAGAGACAACAATTTTGTGATAGAACTTATGCACGGGTGTCCCATTTGTGCCACAAACCTCTTGGTCAACGAGAAGCTTCTTTTTGTTGCTCCAACCCAAATTCCAAAACCTGTTTCCAATGTTAAACCTTGATGATGATGATGATGAGCCTTGATGGGAAGAAGGTTCCCTGTGAACAAAGATTTCAACGTTAGTGTCCTCTGTTAAATTTGAAGGAACTCTCAGGGACCTTGAACTGATTGAGTAGGTGAAGTTCTTGATGTCTAAGGGGTCAATATTATTCCTGCAAAGAGGGCATGTAGAGTGGCTTTCAAACCACTTGTCAATGCAATTCATGTGGAAAGCATGTTTGCACTTTGGCAAGAGCCTAAGAATCTCTGTGTCCTCAAACTGTGACAAGCACACTGTGCACTCTAGCCCTTGTTTGGACCCTTTGAGGGAAGAGAACATGAAAAATGGAAGTGCTTCAATCACTTTTCTGTCAATCCCTGAACTTCTTGATCTTGACCGTGCTTGTGCTTGAAAATCTGGTGAATCATGGCTCCTTCTGGTAAGCTCAAGAGGGATGCTTCTGCGGAACCTTATATAGACAAGTAAGAGAAATGATATAGTGAACAATATTGAAAGGGCCACTACTACAACCATCTTGCTTGGATGAACAGGTTCAGGAAAATCTTGCACGGTATCTGTGTCATCGTTTTGTGCTTGAACATTAGAAATGAAAGAAAGAACCATGATGATGAACACTGGTGAATGGTTCTTGAAAGGCATGTTCATGAAAATTGAGATCATGCCACTAGTGATTCTCTGGTTTTGTTATGTTGGCTTCCCTAATGTTGACATTTCTGGGTTGAAATGCATATTTGCAAATCATATTTAGAGCTATATCTATCTGTATCTGATGAATGTAGACAATGAGAAAGTTTTAAATGTTGGCTTTTAATTAGTTTTACAGTCCCCAACAAGGAAGGTTCATCTGTTTGTTGGTTTATGCAATGAAGGCATCAAAAATTAATTAAGAATATCTTGAGATCAGTGACGACAAATGGGTACATCATCTGCAACTGTGGCTGATGGAAAATTTAGAAATTTCTGTGTAAATTTTCTCCTTTTTTATTATTATTATTATTATTATTTGTTTTTCTATAAGAAAATTATTTTTTGAAAAAGTTTTGTTCACAAACTTTTAATAATGTACTGGTGACGGTATTTCAAAAGACAAAAAAAAAATGTTTGATGTAATTTAGAAAGATGAGAAAAATATTTGGTCAGTGTTAAAAAATAAACTTTGTTTGTCACAAACTCTTTCTATATTTCACAATTTACAAATCTTACTGTATAAACCAATTTCTTAAAGTTAAATTCAGTTAAAGGTTATTTCTTAACACATAATTCCAGTTTTCGTTTTCTTCTAATTTTGTTTTAATGTATTTTTTGTGTTTTTTTTTTATTTTCACCAAGAAATAGAGTGTGCATTGATAAGTATTCAATTAAATATGTATTGTTAGGTAGATTTCGAAATCACACCCAGCAATGGCATCGTTTACTTTTCTATTTGAAAGATCCATTTGCATGAGATTCAACTTTTTTTTAATTATCTACTCTATAGGTCAAGTTGCAAGGTTTGACGCTACTTAAAATACTGTGACATGTGAAGCCAAGTTTTTAGAGGGGTAGTTCTGGAAGTGTGCCTCCATAAACAACAACAAAATGAAGTATAGAAACTTTTTTTTTTTGTACAAAATTATACGTTCAACAACTTTTATTTTGGGTTTAAAAATTTCTTGTGGTGTCCGTCAGACGCGCCTTCTGAAGGAAAAATAAACAAGAAAACTTTTATTACGAAATTTTTTGTATTTTAATTGATCAAAATCTTCTAATGATTTTTTACAAATTGCCTTGTGTACGCTGATTGCCACTGATCTTAGTTAAGGAAACAACTCAGAAATTCAAATCACAACCAAAATTTAACAAGCAAATATGTGTAACTTGTTTACGCAAAAGAGATAGGTATCGAAACATGTTTCTAACAAATAGAAAAATATGCTAGAGGATAAAAATCTAATAGCAAATTTTGAATTCAAACATGGAGAAACAACACATAACTTTCATTTTTCATGGATTCATATAAGAAAGATTTGTAAAGTCTTTTAGGACCGGTTCTAATAGAATTAGGAATTTATAAAGAAAGTATACATGACTTTAAAAAAACTTTGAAGATTGAACCACATTTAAGTAAAGCAAAACCTGTACATAGAATTAATGGTGAGATGGATTAGATTTTTCAATATCCCTTTATATCTAATTTTTCCATCGATGACTCGAATGACCTTTGATTCGGCCGACTTGGTTGGCTTTTGACTATACTGACTTCATCAATATATGGTCTAACGGACTCGGTTGAACATTGACCAAGTCCGATTCATGTCAACTTTTAATAAAGGTCCAACCTTCGATCGAGACCAATTCAAATTGACCTTACTTCTAAGTGAGCATAGGTTGACGTTCAATTGAGATTGATGACGTCTGATCTTTGATCATGATTAACTCAAGTTAATGCTCGATCGATAGATGGATAGAGAACATGGGACGTGAGAGCTGAAAGATACACACTTCATAACATTTTTCAATTTTTCTAGTATTGAGTAGATTTTCTCTTAAGTTTACAAGAAATTCTGGTGTACCTAGTTAGCTAGAAGAAATTGAGCTCCTTAGTCACTGCCATACCAGCATTTGGAAGCGTTAGGAGCGATTACCCACTTCGTAGCATATGATTTTGTTATCCCTTCTCTATCGAAACTGGTTTTGGTTTTTAGGTATGGTTTTGATTCTGTGCAATGCGTGTACTTAGGCATATCTCCCTAGTATAGTGGTAAAGATATAAGATGAAGTGATATTGGTTTTTGTCCTTGATGAACAACGGCAGACCTTAGGGGCCATGGTCTCCCAAGATTTTTAAATTTTTTTAAATATTTTTTAGAATATTTTTTTTATTTTTTAAATTGATTTTTATTTTTTTTATAAAATATAATATTTAATATTAATAAATAATAAAATAAAAAATTAAACATAATAAAAAATAATAAAATTTATTGAGATTTTTTTTGTTTGTTTTTCATTTTAAGTTTCTCACATATTATATTCATTTATTACTTTTGCATCTCTTCTTTTATTTTTTGTTTAAAAAAGAATGAGAAAGTTAGACATAAATTCATTTTCGCATTGTCAATTCTCATCCATTTTCTGAATTTTTTATATATTTATTTTTTTATGAATATAAAAAGAAAAGTTATGTACTATATGTTTTTTCATAACAATCTCTTAACTGTGATTTGATCATCATATTTGTTTCTTTAGTAATTAAGTATCTCAATCTTTGGTTAGATTTTGATAAAATATTTTTTAGTCTTAACTTTTCTAAATAGGTATATTGATGAAAAATAAAATAATAGATTCACTTTTGTAAAGTGATAAAAGAAGATACTCTTGAAGATGAAAATAATACAAATCTTCACCTATTTTTCAAGCATGCTAAAAATTCAATTGTTGAATTAGAGAATCATTTCTTAAAATTCAAAAAATTATAAGTGGGAAAGTTTCATATTAATTCTTTTAAATTATAGGCGGAATGTTTCAGATTAAATCTTTAGAACTTATGATAAGAAAACGTTTTCAAATATGGAAATATACAGGAAGAGAGATGAAATTAGAAAAACTTATTTAAAATGAGTTTTATATCAAATACAATTTTACAACTATAATTTAAAAAAAAACATACAAAAATTTTAATACTAAATTATATATACTTTTAAATATTAGTAATAATAATTAAATATATAAAATTTGAGTATATTATTTTCATTCTTCAAACTTTCTTATTAAAATTCGCCAGTCTCGATGAAATGGCCTCCCCAATTCTCATGTGTGAAGGTTAGAGGAATAGAGTGTTTGATTGAACGAAGGAGGGACTAGTTCAGTGCATCGAGCCACCGAAGAAGGAACTGAAACACGCACAAAAATAATTTGAAAAACACAAAAACAAAGGAGAAAAACTTGCCGCAGTGATGATCCAAAAATTGAACCCAAAACGAAAACAAAAGAAAGTACCCAAATAAGAAATAAATAAAAAAACATTTGTTCCAGATTCATCTATCTTGAAAGACTTTATTTTTTAAACATTTCAAAAAAGGTCTTCCGGAACAAGACGTCTAAGACGTCTAAAGGTACTATAACATTTGAAAGTTATCTAATAATGCCATAGTCATCTTAATCTTTATAATAACGTTTAATGCTTCTTGAGACTCTATCTTGTTCAACGATAAAGTGTGTCCGAATTGATGTTATTAAGATTCATCCAAAACATGAAATTGTTACCTGTTATGAACGATATATGTTTTCTCAATCAAATTGGAAAGTGAAACTGTGGATCCATATAAAGTTAGAGTTCAATTAAAATCTTGTTCATGGTATGAATAACGTATGAGTAAGACTTGAGATATTCAAAAATCTCCTAAAAAGTCTTCTAATATTTAAAATTAAATATCCTAGTCTTTGATTTGTACATAACTAGAGATCATTAAATACCCACTCCTCTGTTTCATCTTTCAATGTATATATGCTTTGGACAATTGTATGAATGTGGTAGACAAATATATGAAGATAGTAAGCTCTCAAAGTAGTCATATTTTTTCTTTTCTGTGAACATCCTCAATATGCAAACATTGACAAATAGATATAAAATTTCAAGCCTACTTCATTTGTTTTTGTCTAAGATAAGTGATAAATTTTACGCAAACAATTTATTCATAATTATTATAATCAAAATTTAAAAGTATATTTAGAAATCATGATTCTTTACGTAATTAAACGATAATATGTTTATAATAAACAAAATTTATCTACTTTTTGTAATTCACTTTTCTTTTTTTTTTTTTTGCTTTTGTGTGTCTTTTTTTTTATAATTTATATTTTTAACGAGTATATATATAAAATATATTTTTTATTATTGTGTTAATTTCAACTTTTATATTTGAAGGACAAATGATAGTTTAAAATATAATTTCGCTTTTAACTTATTTGTCATTATCCTTTATTACTTTTTACTTTTTTTTTTCTTCACAAATATGAAAATTTGTAGTTTTTATGATTATTTTATTCTCACAATGTGTAATAAATGTAGTGTGTATCATAATATCATTACTCACAACAAAGTCAGACGTCAATTTTTGTATATTTAAATAGGTACTATATTGTTTTTCGAAAAACAAGAGGTCGAAGAATAAAGTAATAAAAGCTAAATTATTGTATTTTTACTTATAAATTTTGATGTTAAAGGACACATTTTCCCATATATTATTTCTTTTGACATATTTTTTCAGTATTGATTAAAATATATTAAGTATTTATAAAAAAATTTAAATAATGTGTATAAGATTCATAAATTTATATAACTTTTAATAAACTTTAGTAAGTAATAAGAGAAAATGTTTTGTTAACAACATTTTTGAAGTTAATAAGGCGAGAGAGGCTTGTTTTGTTGGTAAGCGTGAAATTGGAAATTCTGGTTGCTTTCTTGGAGCGGTGACTAATGGGTGTTGTGTCAGTATATGATAACTTCTGCCATTTTCCTCTGAAATTTTTGGATATATAAATTCAGTCACGTTCTTACGGTTCCAACTTGGAGAACTCAACCTGTGAATGAAAGAGCGTTGAAGGAACGGAACCTCCAACATCAACATCAGTGTATGTGCCACACGTAAGGTTCCGAGCCAATGTTTAACTCTTGTTTTACTTTTCATTAGTGTTAAGTTAAATAACTCTTCACGCACCCCACCTTGGTCTTTGCATGCAAAAGAATGAGTGAAAAAGAACAAATCTTGCAACCTTGGTTCCCTGATTAACATCGAGTAGGCACAGGATTCTGTTTTTCTTGTGCGTATATCCAAAGAGGTGCTCAAATTTTTAAGTGCATTTCTGCAAGTTATTTCTTTTCGTTTTTTTTTTCTTTTGATCTTTTTTTCTTCTTAGTTTCATGTATTGGGAATTACAAAAAAGTACTGATTATTAAAGTAGCCTCTAGTTTGGAGTTAGACTTGTGGGTTGAATTGGGATTTGCATGCTGTATCTGTCATTAGAATTAAACTTTTCTTGTTTGCATGTTGGTGTAAACTGTTAGTTTGGTGTCTGGTAAGTGGTAAGATAGCATCTTGGTGCTTTTTGTGTTAGGAAGATGCTGCATATGTTGTGCTTCAAAGTTGGTATCAGTTTGGGTCTTTTCGCCACTCTGGTTGTTGATCTGTTAGTGTTTTTCTTAGGCCATTTGTATCTTAGTTACAGCCACAACTTTTTTTCATTTGAAACATTGATAAATCTGTTTCTAAAAGTGAATTCTGCTCTAGTCTTTAATTTGGTTACCCCTTTTTGCTTTCTTTCAATTTTGCTATGGCTCTCTGTATTTAAGTCTCACTTGTTTGAGACGTACAGAACAAAAGTATGCATATTTTTCATGTAACAGTGATATCATAATTTTTCTGGTATTATCTGCAGAGAGGCTATGAGCATTCTCTTCAACGGAAATAATTGAAGAATTTCAGCTAAATGGGTCAAGAACTTTTATCCTTGTTTCAGCTGGAAACAAAGAGAATGCTATGGCTTATTGGCATTACCTATGCGGTCATCTTAACTTTTCACTACCTTGAGTTTCCATATGGAACTGTTTTAGTCTCTGTGTTCTCTGCTGACAATAGAACTTTCAAGTCTTCAGATGTGCCCTCCAAATCCAAATTGGTTACTAATGTCACACTTTTCAAGCCATCAAACTTTGCTCTTGACCATGCCTTTGAGATTGACAATAAAACTTTGATCTTTGGGCAAAATGAGACCACTCCAAGAACTAGTTTTGTCTTGGAACCAGGACGCACATCAAACAAATCTTTAGGATTTAATGGCTCTGACCATAGTTCCACGGTCGAAAGTATTGCGAGAGCAGACAGAAAATCTGAATCACACCAGGCAGAAGATTCTCAAACTTGCAGTTTTAACAAAACTATCAGCTTGAATTTCTCTGCAAACCGTTTCCAAGAAGACACCCTTTTATCACCTGAGCAAAAATCTGAAAGTACATATTCGACTAATGTGAGCACAGATATTACCACTGTAGTGATATCAAATGATTCCACCATATCTTTATTTCAGAAAGACAACATAACTAACTCCATAAAGGAAATGAGTGTTAGTTCATCACTAAATGGTGCTAAGGTCCGTGTGCCTAGTGAGAATAAAGATTATCATACACCAGTTCCGGAAGTTACAACAGTATTTCAAATGAAGAAACTTTTACATCAAAGGCACACTTCGTATCGCTCTATGGTATGTGAGTAAATTGTGATGTTTCAGCTTTATTATAATGTGACTAAATTTTTTTTACTTTTTGATATTACAGTGTTCTTTTATGCTTTTAATTTTATTTTAGAGACCAAGGTGGTTTTCAGCTGTTGATGAAGAGCTACTGCACGCGAGATCAGAGATTGAAAATGCACCAATTGTAAAGAAGGATCCAAATTTTTATGGTCCAATTTATCATAATGTTTCCATGTTCAAGAGGTAGTGTTTCATCGATTCCATGTTCAGGATGCTTGACTTTTATTTAATATTTCACTTTTTGAATAGTCTTGTGACTGTAAAATTTTCATTTCAGGAGCTATGAACTAATGGAAAAGACTCTAAAAGTGTATGTATACACAGAAGGAGCTAGGCCAATAATGCACTCGCCATTTTTCACTGGACTTTATGCTTCTGAGGGATGGTTTATGAAGCAAATGGAAGCCAATGAGAGATTTGTAACTAGAGACCCAAAGAAGGCCCACTTGTTTTACTTACCTTTCAGTTCTCGAATGCTGGAGGAAGCATTGTACGTGCAGGGTTCTCACAGTCATAAGAACCTTATTCAGTATCTTCATAACTATGTAGAAATGATTGCAGAAAAATATACTTTCTGGAACAGAACTGGTGGTGCTGATCATTTCCTCGTTGGTTGCCATGACTGGGTATGCTTCTTCGGATTAAACTCTTATATTAGATATTTTCTATCACATTTGTCTCATCCCAGGATTATGTTATGATAAAAAATGCTTCTCCATTATGCAGGCCCCTGGAGAAACTAAGGTTGAAATGGCTAATTGCATAAGGGCTCTTTGTAATGCTGATGTGAAAGAAGGATTTGTTTTCGGGAAGGATGCGTCTCTTCCGGAAACTTATGTCCGGAATGCTCAAATCCCCACTAAGGATCTTGGCGGAAATTCAGCTTCAAAGAGGCCAATTCTGGCTTTTTTTGCAGGGAGCATGCATGGATATGTGAGGCCAATTTTGCTGAAGCACTGGGAAAACAAAGACCCTGACATGAAAATCTTCGGGAGATTGCCAAAGTCAAAGGGAAACAGAAACTACATTCAGTACATGAAGAGCAGCAAGTACTGCATTTGTGCCAAAGGCTATGAAGTGAACAGTCCAAGAGTAGTGGAAGCTCTTTTCTACGAATGTGTTCCTGTGATAATATCTGACAATTTTGTGCCACCCTTTTTCGAGGTTCTGAATTGGGAATCCTTTGCAGTGATTGTTCAGGAGAAGGATATTCCTAATCTGAAGAACATACTCCTTTCTATCCCGGAAAAGGAGTATCTTCGATTGCAGATGAGGATAAGAAAGGTGCAGCACCATTTTCTTTGGCACAGGAACCCTGTCAGGTATGATATATTTCATATGATACTTCATTCCGTTTGGTACAACAGAATCTTCTCTGCACCAACTAGGTAGTGAATTTGTATATTTTTGTTTTCTTTTTCTTGGTTTGTGTAAGTTGAGCAATTTTTGTCATCAAATCAAATATTGACAAGGCCATTTTGCTGTGTACCAGCTTTGAATGTTTGTTCATAAATAAGCAAAAAAAAAAAATGTATAGTTTTCCAGTGGTGATTCAAATTTTACTATTATCTTCCTCTCAATACATTTGCATGGCTATATCTTGTACTCCTTGCCCATGAATGTCTCTTTTACAAGATGTGAAGGGCATTCATTTCCAATAATGGTTTTTTAAAACAAAGTTAAGTACAACGATTTATTGGAAACATTTAGTATACTGGACTCGAAAATTAATATATAGAATGTTACAAAGACATATATCATACATATTTGTGAAAACTAATATTTATATAAATACTAGTATGTGTACCGTGTAATCTACGACGGTATCTTTTTTTAAATATTAGTTGTGTGTTCGTATTTTTTAATTTTTAAGATTTTTTAATTTTAAAAAAATGTGTGTTTTTATTTTTTAATTTTCAAAAAAGATTTAAGTGAAAGTATTTTTTAATTTTTAAGATATGTGTGTTTCTATTTTCTAATTTTCAAAAGATTTAAGTAAAAATTAATAACAAATATATAATAATAATTTTTAAAATAATGTTTAAATTTAAAAAAAGAATTAAAATAATAATTTATGTAACACCGGATTTAATTTAATCCTTAAAATTAAAGGAAACGTCACACATGGATAATAAAGTAGCGTAGTACTGGGCTTCTAAACACAACCCCCTACAAAATCGGACACACCACGATGCCAAAGGAAAAACTAGAAATCAATCTAACAAAGAGTGTAGAGTAGAGATACATAAAACGATACATGGGCCTTAACCCTAAAGAAAACATGAAGACAACTCCAGCCCAGATGGCTAAGCAGCGGAATCACCATTCCCTTGTTGGCCACGAGAATCTCGCCCATCTGCTCCCATCAATCAAATTAATGATCATCGCAAGAAAGAAAAGTCACATACAATACAACAATACAACAAAACGGGTAAGCTAGAGCTAACAACATATTCATTATGCAATCAAATATATATTCATCATCTCATATCCACATAACAACCAAACATGTTATGACTCCTCATTCAATACACTACGACTCGACTCCACTCATCCAGATACGGATAACTTAGTCGGATTCAGCGGATGCTTGCACTTGTGGTGGATACCTCTGCTCGATCCTGAGCTGCTCATCTCTGAGCTATGTGTTACAGTGTTACGATGAATCAAATCTCCCTCACCACAAGGTTAGCCCTTAAAGAATTTCGGGCCTCCTGCTACTCTCACCACATGAGTCAGTCTGCTCTAGGTGAGACTAACTGGCTCCCTAGAGTATCAGGATGCAACCTTACCAATTAATTACCACTACTTTAGGCGATCAAATTACCACTACTTTAGCAACTTCAGTATTGCCAGTTTGTAGTGAAGAAAATAGTTAGGGTTAAGATAACCCTGAGTCGTCTCACAACGAATACGGAATTGATCTCAAATATTTGATTCTCAAAAATGCAATTTAAAACTAGCAACTATAAAAATAGAGGGGGGGGTTTTGTTATGCAAAGAAAATGACACGGAAGATTGTAAACACAGTAATAGTAAATAGGTCAATTCCACTGCTTTTTCTAAATCAGATTCTTCATTGGTTATCTAGAGATTATTGTTAAATT
>Ga0214542_1003043_pt1 | contig 34552 bp, 11 predicted proteins | sample CNSS1metaG_FD_160096 | JGI IMG/M metagenome (GOLD analysis project Ga0214542, IMG submission 160096) | Root nodule microbial communities from cowpea collected in UCLA plant growth center, Los Angeles, California, USA - CNSS1 | ecosystem: Host-associated > Plants > Roots > Nodule | place: USA...
TTATATAAAACAAATATTTTATATATATATATATATATATATATATATATATATATATATATATATATATATATATATATAATTCCATAAACTAATTTTAATTATACCTTATTTATCTAGTATTAATAAATAAAAGAAAAATGTCGACAGGATGTTGGAAAAACAAAAGAAAGGCCTGAACACCAATTTCCATGGAAAACTTTGGCACCTTCTAGATTTTGGAAACAACAAACAAATTTCGTCCAAGTTTAACCACCATTATATTTGATAATCCTCAAAGCCTTTTTTAAAAGGTTAGACAAAATAGCCTTTTATTTTTCAAACTTTTTCACATCGTTATTGCTGAGATGGTGTCCATTATGCACAACACGACGACGACAATTTCCTAGCATCAACAAGACTGGAGCAAAAGCTAAGGAATTTATCAATTTTCAAGACTCCCACTCTATTTTTTATTTCTCTTCCAACACAATTTCCTCGAAATTTTGTGATATAAGCTTTTGAATTCAATTTATTATTGTTGAATTGTAGAAAAATGAATAATATTCAACAAGACTAGACCAAAGACATTTGAAAGATTTTAGGTTGGAACGATGACTACAAAAGGAAAATGTTTGAAAGTTTGAATAAGGTGGAAAATAATTTACATTATGCTTTTTTTTTTCTTTTTTCTTTTTCTTCATTGCTAACTAACATCGAGTTGTTGTAGCCATTCTACTGTCCGAAAATATTAATAGAAAGGAAACCATGATGTAATATTATAAGAAAATTGTTGGTTTTATATATTTTTTTCATATAGATTATAGCTAGTGAGAGATTTTGATTTTATATATATAACATTAAAATAATTAATGTTAGTGACTAAAAATTGTTAGTCAATATAGTGATTAATTTAGATATAAATTTACAAAATAAAAAATTATTTGTTATTAAAATAGTCACTATTATGAATAAAAAATGATAATTGATTATTAATTAGTTACAGACTAATTTAGAAACCAGTTCTTTTGGTAGCAAAAACCTTGATATCTAATGTTTAGTGACCAATTTCCTTTGTTAACTAACTCTTAGAAACTAATTTAGAGATCAATTATAAATTTTTATTTATAATAGTGACTATTTTAGTAACTAATAATTTTTATTTTGTAAATTAATATCTAAATTGATTCTTATAGTAACTAATAACTTTTGGTCACTAAAATTGATTGTTAATGAATTATTTTTTCTCGTAGTGAAACGTCTGATGTTGTTTTTAAGTGTTCCACTAAGTCATGTAGGATGTAACTCTCGGTGGACTAAGAAGATTTAATATTATTTATATGAATAAAACATCCTTAAAGATAAAACCTAAAATGATAAATGAAGTATAAAGTAGTTGTTTACATTTGAGATATGGTGATTGATTCAAATAATGTTACTTGAGAGACTTGGAATTAAAATATATTCAAATGAGTGATAAGATGACTTAGTAATTAAATGAAAGGAAATGAAAGAAAAAGTCGTGGACTTGATCTCCTGTTAATAATTTGATGAAATAAGGTTGATTTTGTAGGTTTAGAAGAGATGGTGAGAGAAATTGTGGATTCAACTCCCTCTAACACCTAACGTTTGCTAAAAGAAAATCGAAAGTAAAGCATGAAGGTAAATTCATAAGAAAGAAACAATAAAGCATGAAGCATGCAGAGTGAGAGAGTGACAGAAAACTTTCGCTTCTCATTTACTGACAGAAAATTGTGGACATCAAAAAGTGTTTTACTGACTTTACGAGGTTATTTTTAGAAAACTTCCGCTTCTCATTTTAAGAAGAAGAAAAACTTGGAAAAGTCAGGGCAAACACGAAATAGGTTCACCATGTGATGCATGTATTCATTGGTTACTTCTAATTCATCTTAATCTGATTTTTAATAAAAGCTTTTTCTAGACACCAATAAACAAGACTTTAACTTATTCTGTTTGATAATATGTTGCAACACATTGAATTCAATTAATCTAATTATTGCTTGTATCCAAATTTTTCATTAAGTATAATATATTTTTTTAAAAATCTATTTGTTTTGTTTGAAGTAGAGTTCTTTAATTATGAAAATAATGAAGTTAAGAGTGAGAGTATGAATAGTAATAAGATCAATAATTGTAATAAGTGGTTGTGGTTGCAATGAGATTAATAAATTGATGGAAATTGGATGATAGCAAGCGATTGGTGATGTGGGAAAATATATATATATATATATATATATATATATATATATATATATTGGTCTTTATTTTAATAAACTCACCTAAAATTTCGTCACTGTTTTTCTTTTTATTGTGGTATGACAATCTTCAGTTGTTTTCTCTTTCTCTCTTTATATATAAAGAGAGAGAAAACAACCGAAGATTTTATGTAGACGTGAAGGTGGTGTAGTTACAATCAGTGGCGGATCTTTAACCAATATTTTGGGGGTACCAAAATGTTAGTTGAATTACTCTTTTGATCCATTTTTTTAAAAATGTCAAGTTGGTTCTAGTTGTTTTTAGTCTCAACTTAGTTCCGATTTTTTAAAAATTGATTAGTTATTTCGTTAATTTGTTGAAGCAGGACAAGGATTTTTCATCAAAATTGACATTATGATTATGTCAATTACACCAACAAAAGAAACTATCTTTAATTTTGATGATGAAAAAACCTTCATTTGATTCAAAAAATTTAACGAAAAAAAAAAACAAATTGCAATATTTTTTCAAAATTCGTGACCAAATTCAGATTAAAAAAGATCGAAGGACCAACTTGATATTTTTGAATGAAAATATTAACCAAAAAAGTAATTCCAAATTTTTTATATAAACTAGTAAAACATTATATTTACTTTTATTATGATAATAAAAAATAATAAAATTATAATTATTGTTATTATTATAATTATAAAATTAAATAAAAATATTTTTTATATTTAATTTTTATTTATAATGATTAAGTTTTAAAAAACAGTCAGATCCAAAAAATGGTTAAATTTAATTACTTAAAAGATAATATGAATAAAATAATTATTTTCATTTTAAAAAATATTTAAAAGGTAAATATGTATATATATATATATATATATATATATATATATATATAAATTTAAAATATCAAATTATATAAAATATATTAAAATTATTAAATTAAAAAAAAATATTTAAAAATACATATTAAATAATATAAATATAAAAAAATTGGGGGGCATGCCCTTGTCATATCAAAGGTCCGCTAATGGTTACGATACTTAAGTTTTATGCAAGGTTTATGTTTTTTGAATCTTAAATATTGAAGACATGTACATTTTAGTAATGAATAGTTAGTGTGAGAACCTAGGAAATCATGCTTTTAAGAGTGTCAATTATATGTCAATACAGGTGTGAACAGATCTGGTAATGATGTGGAACGTCCTTTGCCACACAATCACGTTTGTAACATGGTTCAGAAATAGGGACGAAAAACAAACGTTTTGAAAGCGCAAGGATCAAACGGTGATCAAGTTTCGAGAAGTGACCATTTACAAAATTCACTGAAACTAAAAGAACTAAAAACATATTTATCCCAAAAATATATGAATGTACTTTTTTAATCCAATTAAATTAATTATATTTTGTATGATAAAAGACAAATTGTATTAAATGTAATTCATAAATTATTTTTTTATTAATGTTTTAAAAATTAACGTGATTTATCATCATTGAATGAATGATTTTATGTTAGAAAATAATTTCAACTAATTTTACATTTTGACGTTAATCATTTTAATACTAATTTTGAAAATCAAACACGAACTTATTATACATTAAAATACGTAATAATTTTCTAAAAAAATAAAACGTGAGTTGAATTAAAAACTTTGAAGCTAATTTAACAAAGAAAAAACCTTGAATGTAAGATTTGTAAAACGTGACAGTGGAGTGATAAAAATGTACGATTAAATTAAAAATTAAAAATTGATTTTTTTACGCTGATATAAAAAAAAAACAATTAAAGCTAAAAAATAAATGTAAAAATGAGTAAATGGTCGTGTCCAAGCTGACATTATTAATATATCATAGGCCAGCTTAGCTTGGTCCAAAATCACATCCTAATTTTATTTTATATATTAATGACAAAAGGTAGATGCCAAACATTATTGTTTAGTTAGATTTAGAGTTTTATTTGGATAACTCATATAGTAAAATATTTTATTAAATGTCAATATATATAATATTGATGTGCAATTTTAAATTTAACTAAATACAACACAAATAATAAGATCCACATCTTTGTTTTGTATTTATATATGTATTTCTTAAATATCTATCCATTATCTAAACAATCCAAACGTATTATTCTTTTATTTTAATTAATTTAGAATCGATTAGTGATAAAATTAACTCATAATATAATATATAAATAATATAATATATAAATAAATGTAAATTTTTATAAATTAGTTTTATAAGATTGAATTATATATTTACATTTATATTTTAATGAAAATTATATATGAGGAGATTGATGTAAAATTAAATTAATCATAGGCTTTTAGTTGTGTAATATATTTAAACCCAATCTTAATTAAAAAATACATATTGTTCAATTTTAGTCTGTTTTTGTTCACCCATGTCAGAAAATAATTGAATTCGGATAATATCAAAATAAACTGTGCAAGTAACTTGAACATCAAATATCTCTAATGTGACAATTAATGGTTAGTTGATGTCCAAAATAAAAACATATGATAGTGACTTCACAATTTTAAAATTGCGATTACAATTCATTATTGCCTTATTGCAATTAATTAGTACTAATAAGAGGAATTAACAACCCACTATTATTACTCACTCCATGTTAAGCATGTCCAAGGATCATTTCACAAAGTGGACAATATGTGGGCCACACTATCTTTCTCAAAAAATTCCAATCCAATTTTTTTCTTAAAAATATTCTATTTTCAATATTTAATTCAGTGTTCAAACATGTTTGGAGAATAAAGTTGAAGAAAAAGAAAATTAAAGCAAGAGAGTAAGCAGGAATAGGAAAACAAGGGTCAATTTTGAAAAACATGCGTGTTCAGACTCTTAAATTATTCAAGGAGTATCAAAGCAATTTCCTAACACATGATCTTCCACACCCAAGTTTCACTGCATCTTCTTCTTCTTCTTTTTCACTTACTCGATGTGGGCCTAACAACCCTTCACAAATAACGTGGCCTTCTAACAAACTTTCTAGCCCAGTCATGTCCTTCTTCAACATAACTTTTCCTTTATAAATGAATCCCCACTCTCATTCTCAAACTCAACAACCCTCAACTCAACCTTTTCTCTCTCTCTCTAATCTCTCCACCAACATACATCATAGCCTTCAACATGAATAACCTTCCAAAATGCGAAGCAAACTTCAGCGCACTCACCCCTTTGACGTTTCTGTCAAGAGCTTCTGCATGTTATGCAAACAGAGTCTCTGTGATTCATGAAGGAACCTCTTTCACATGGGCACAGACTTATGAGCGCTGCCGTCGTCTTGCTTCCTCTCTCCGAGCTCTCAACATTGCTATGACTGATGTTGTAAGTCTACCAACTTTCTTTTTTCTTCTGCTTCCAACGTTGAATCATTAGTTAACACCGTGTCATCACATTCTTCTATCACCCTTTTCTGTCTTTTTCACCTTCACATAATGTTTTCTCAGGATCAAACCAGAAGAGTCTAGATTGTTTTCTATTGTCTGAATCAAAACATCATAATATATGTCGAAGACACGTAAACACCACCAGAGAAACTCAACATAAACTAAATTCAAAAACTACCGCTCAAGTTTTGTCGTATTTTTTTTGTTGGAAGAAGAACTTTTCAGAATACAAATATCGAGGCAAAGGTTTATTGAGCTACAAGAGTTGATGATTCATGCATATGCACTCTTCAATGTAAAACTACGTGTCAGAAACTTGTGCATTGGTTTATACAGACATGCAATATTTTGATTTTCATTAAAGACAGTTGTAGAGGTTGATACAATCTAATATGTTTTTCAACGAGAGAATGAGAAATAATGTATTAAACGGGGACCAATAATAGAGGTGTCAGTATGAATAGTATAGCTGTCATATTTTCTTTTATCTGAACATGATTCATGATATACGGAGTGCTCTGAAGGATTGACTCAGTGATAATTGATTTAACTTTTTTTGCTTTATGCAACAGGTATCAGTGCTGGCACCTAACATCCCAGCAATGTATGAGATGCATTTTGCAGTGCCTATGGCGGGTGCGGTGCTGAACACCATAAACACCCGTCTTGATGCCAAGAACATAGCCACTATTCTTCGTCACTCTGAAGCCAAAGTCTTCTTCGTGGACTACGAATATGTTTCAAAGGCACGAGACGCTCTTAGAATGCTCATGGACGACGACAACAACAGCGAACAAAAAGGAAACAGTGCTGCCATACCAACAAATCAACAGCACAGAGCATTTTCTCTCCCACTGGTCATTGTGATTGATGACATAAACTCCCCCACCGGGATCCGTCTGGGTGAGCTAGAATATGAGCAAATGGTTCATCATGGTAATCCAAACTATGTTCCCGAGATAATCCAAGACGAGTGGACTCCAATAGCGTTGAACTACACATCAGGGACAACCTCGGAGCCAAAGGGTGTGGTATACAGCCACAGAGGAGCATATCTAAGCACCCTGAGCCTGATATTGGGATGGGAAATGGGTAGTGAACCTGTCTACCTTTGGACACTACCTATGTTCCATTGCAACGGGTGGACCTTCACCTGGGGTGTGGCAGCACGTGGGGGGACAAACGTGTGTCTTCGAACCACAGCCGCACGTGACATATACAGAAACATCATACTTCACAACGTGACACACATGTGCTGTGCGCCGATTGTGTTCAACATACTGATCGAGGCAAAAGCAAGTGAGAGGCGTGAGATCAGGCTGAAAGGGAAGCCCCCGGTTGAGATTCTCACTGGGGGGGCACCACCACCGGCATCACTGCTTGAACAAATAGAGTCCCTTGGATTTCATGTCACGCATGCATACGGGTTGACGGAGGCCACAGGGCCAGCACTGGTGTGTGAGTGGCAGAAAAAGTGGAACATGTTGCCGCAGCAGGAGCAGGCTCAGCTGAAGGCACGACAAGGGGTGAGTGTGTTGACCATGGCTGATGTTGATGTGAAGAATCTTGAGACAATGGAGAGTGTGCCGAAAGATGGGAAAACAATGGGGGAGATTGTGTTGAAGGGGAGTGGGATAATGATGGGGTATTACAAAGATGATGAAGCAAGTTCAAAGGCTTTTGGGAAAGGGTGGTTTAGAACTGGTGATGTTGGAGTTATACACCATGATGGGTATTTGGAGATCAAAGATAGGTCTAAGGATGTGATAATTTCAGGAGGGGAGAATATTTCTAGTGTGGAAGTTGAGTCTCTTTTGTATAAACATCCAAGGGTTTTGGAGGCTGCAGTGGTGGCAATGCCACATCCAAGGTGGGGTGAAAGCCCTTGTGCTTTTGTGGCACTCAAGAAAAACTCACCGAAAAATGAGGTCACTGAATCAGAGATGATTGGGTATTGCAGAAAGAATTTGCCACACTTTATGGTCCCTAAGGTGGTGAAGTTCATGGAGGAGCTGCCGAAGACTTCAACTGGGAAGATTCAGAAGTTTGAATTGAGGGTGATGGCTAAGAGTTTTGTGGTGTCAGAGAATGTGCAGAGCAAGAAGAAGAGTAGTAACCAAGTGGGTCAAAATAGCATTGGAGGGTATAGTAATAACCAGCAACTTTTGGCTATGTCTCGTCTTTGAATTAAGTTTAGGTCTTTTTGTTTTGTCTGTTTGGAAGAAAAGAAAAAATGGATATCGTGTGTACATATACTACGATGTTCTGTTCTGCTTGTATCTAAATGGTTATGGCTTCGAGAATTCGAGGTTTAAGTTTACTGCAGTTTCATGTTCGAACCACTTTCCACCTTGTTTGGACGGTGTGACAGATCTACTCTCTTCTTTTTTCTAACTATGTCAGACTTTTGGAAGAATTAATTTTTCTTCTTTGTAATTTTTAAGTTCAAAGAAAAAAAATGTTCTGAACTGAAGTCAATTATGTACCAAATGCCTTATCCAAGAGTATCTTTACTTAATACAGTGGGGTTGGTATCAATTTCAAAACTTTTTGGTACAACAAGATTCTGTTGTGAGTTATGACATCATATTAAACAGAGTGATAAAAGTATAGATTTGATCAGTTAAGATTTATAATTTCCAAAAATATAAAATGATTATCACAGTTATAATATTAAATTGATAATAGTAGTACTTTCAAATTTCAAGGGCTATTTTACCATATCATTAATTTCAGAAAATAATTCAATTTATCATTAATTTAGTGACAAAACTAACTATTCGCTCTTTTGTCAGTAATTGTAGTCAACATTTTTCGGTAGTGCTATTCAATTAAATTTATTAAATTTTATTGAATAATTTTATATTACTTTCTCCTCAAATCTTACCAAGGAAAGATCATAAGTTATAGACAACACAAACTTCTTTTTTACGTATCAAACAAATTCAAGTCATTATACACAACAATTTTATGTATTTGTGCATAGTAACTAATCACACTTTCTCCTTCAAGTCAACCAACTCCTCATTATTTTTGAAGAATATGTTTGACTTTTTTTTTTCACAAATATCTTGTTAATTAAAATGAATTTCTATGTAAGTTAAAAATAAGAAAACTGAGTAGGTCAATCTTCTAACTTGAAAAGGTCACGGCATAATGAAGGAGCAAAAGAAGATTTCAGGCAGATAATAAATATAGAAAAGCTTGGAGAATGAATGATCACATGTTCACTTAATTTTGATTTGTTTTTGATAAATTCTTGACTTATTCATAGAAAAAGAGACCCTGAATTTCTTTATGTGGTGACAACCATACCCAAAACTTTTTGATGAAATTCGTGTCAGATGATTCACATGTTGGTTTCGTTATGAGTGTGAATATAGACAATAGTGTTGATTATTTTCTGTGAACGTTATAAATGCATTTGATTATTGTGAATCATTCTTTTAATACTAACTGCTTTTCTTGGAATGGATGAAAGATTATTTTAACATGTCTTCTAAGTATGATTCAATCTTGATATAGATAAAATAAAATAAGATTGAAGAATGGGTAAAATCGAAATGTTTATAATTTTTTTCAAGTAAAAACTAGCTGATAAAGAAAATATGGTTTTAGTTTAAATGTTATTTACTTTTAAGATAATAATAACCACTATCATATATTAAAAAAGATTTTAAACAGTTTAATTTTATAAAATCAGTTTATATTTACACCCTCTAATTTATTTTTAAGTTAATTTTATAACGTCCCAATTTAATAGAATCATTTTAATAAATAAAACGTGCATGTTTATTGTATATAAAAAAAAATAGAGCACTGATAACGCATACCAGAATTAACATTTTACAGTTATCTGTGATATACTTAAAAGGCACAAAACAAAATGTCAACAACAGAACTAAAAAGAGCAACAATTTAGCAAAAGATTGCTCACAGAATAAGGAATTACAAAGGCAACAATACTCCAAAAGATGCCAAAAAAAATGTATAACAATAACTAAACACATAAACTACGTAGTAGCATCACCACCCCTGCACGATCACCAAGAACTTCCACATCTGCTCACACCAAAGATTTAATGATCACCGCAAAAAAAAAATCAAACAGAACACAAACACAGAGAGAAAAGGTAAACTAGAACTAGAGATAAAAATAATTTTCATCATATATGTATACAAGTGATTTTTTAAACAGGCATTTAAGTAAGTATACAAGGTAGGCGAAGGCAAAAAATGAAAAACCCTCAAACTCAATTATCTGGATTGTGTGTTTGATATATAATTCTAAAGGAAGTATACACATGTGCTGGTTTCTAAACTCTACATAGCCTAGACACAAGTGGTCATCAACCAACCACACACAAAGTTAATCCCATTATGTTTTGGGCCCAAACATGTCCCAAGACTAGGATCTCCTGCCACTCTCACCATAATTTATTATACTCTGTATGAGTGTGAACGGTTATCAAAGTTTAGAATACCTTCTTTTATCTAAACATCTCCTATATCAAGACATACACTAACCAAACCATCACCAAGAATTTTCCTTGAAACTCTTTTATCATCAACATTCCACATGTTATCTCAGAAAAATTATCATCCCAAGCTAAACTCATCAAGTACATGTTAAAAAATGCCACATCATTCATGCATAGCTTCATAAATCATATTTTTAACATTAACTCAAGTTAAAATAAGGAATTAAAATTCTGCAACAATTCTCGCTTAAGCTAGATTGATCTCGTTTAAGCTAGATTGATATCGCTTAAGCTAGATTGGTCTCGCTTAAGCTAAATTGGTCTCGCTTAAGCTAGACTGATATCGCTTAATCTATATATTCTCGCTTAAGCTAGACTGATATCACTTAAACTATAAATTCTCGTTTAAGCTAGACTGATCGCTTAAGCTAGAATAGCAAATTTTCACTAGTTTCAACATGCAAAAGCCCAAAATCCCAAACAAAAAATAAAAAAACACAACCATGAACATCAAACCAACATTTCAATCACAATTCAAAACAAAAAAAAAACATGCAAGACACTAAAAATATAAAAAGGGTTTTAAAGTCCTAGCTTCCCTTACCTAGACAGATGTTAACTTAAGGAACCCTCAGAGGAAGGAGCATTAGGAAAGGAGCTGAAAACATAAACAAAGATACACAAAATGAGGCTCTAAGGGCGACCCTGAAGTTGAGCTAACACTGCCAAAATGAAAAGGACGTGAAAACACGAAGTTTGAGTGTTCAACTTACGTGGAGGGAGCTTTCGACTAGCTCGAAGGGGAGTTTCGCAGTGCTTTAGCGTAGCTCCTGTTTCAGAAAAGGGAGAAGGTGAGTGAACTGTTTTGGGTGAATAAGACAGAATGGGAAGCACGTGAAAAGCTGAAGGGATCATGGAAAACAAGATGGACTGCCCTTGGACTCTTTTTACCAAAGCTGACCCAACTCTTTAACATAGAAAATGGGGTTTTACAAATTTGATCTCCAACGAATATGAATATAATAATAAATTACGAGACAAGTAATAGCAGTAATCTAAATTGAGTTAGAAAAAAAAATTATAATTGAGTACAATATATTTTAATTAAAAGTTCTTATTTATATAGATATGTTAGTTTTCAAGTGAGTGTATTCATTAAAGTCCAACATTTAGTAATATGAGGAGATAGATGCAAAAAATGTATTATAAAAATAAAGAATTGTTTTTGAAATTATCACAACAACTCAATATGTCTTTTGAGGGAAGGGTTTACAGTTTTGATCTATACAAAATTATACTTAAATGATAATACTTTTTATTGAGTATTTGTAAATGAAAACCTTGAAGTGCTAAATCATATCAATTTTTTTATGTATTTTTGTTTATATTTTTCTATTTTTATTGATGAGTGTGTTTCTACTTGAAGGTTTTTTTTTTTGAGTGATTTCCAACAATTGTGGTATAAATAATTTTTGTCCTGTCATAGTGGAACGTGTTTGGGATCCATTAAATATTCTCTAGTTTGAATCCATGAATGTGTTGCTGAAGATGTTTTATAAAGATATTAAGCACATATGTTTCCTTAAAGTTTTTGGAATATAAATACACTTGTCATTTCGCAACTTTAGTTTCTTTTTTTTAAGTTTGACTCCTAATTTGTGAGTTTATGGCTACATATCTTAGCTTCAACTTCTTCAACACCAAAAAATCAACATGCATTATATAGGAACAATTATTGGCTCAAAAAATAAAATTAAAATATAGTAAAATAAAATTAATTAAAAAATTTCTTTAATCTTTGTTTAAAAAAAAAAACATAACAATAATATAGGTGTTTAAATAATTTTTGAAAATAGGAGTCAAAAAATAAAAACTCAAAACAAAAATATAAAAATATAAAATTTTAATTAAAAAATAAAAAATTGGATTTATTTTATTTTATTTAAGTTAAGTTAAATATTAAAAAAGGTTTTAACGTAAAAATTTTAGACGGTTTCTTATATTTTTATATTAAAAAATAATAATAATAATAATAAAATAATTTCCATTATAGTTTTTGGTCAGTTTGTGTTTTTATTTCAAAAGGCTACTTCACATTCAATAAGGGGCCAAGACTTTCCATTCTTGCACAAGCTTTTCATCTTCCTAATTTATTAAAAATATCACAGGAATTACATTTTATGCTTAATCATTCATATAATATCCTAATTAAAAAGAGAAACAATGAATCATGATTACACTAAGGAGAGGGAGTGGCTACTAAAGTAGACATGAAGAAAGCCAAATAAAATGTTAATAAGCCTTATTTAAAAAGTTGTCTGGATATTAAAGTTTTCACTAGAGGTCATCCTTTGACAAGTGAAAAACAGTCACTTCACAGATTTTATTTTATTTTAAATTTAATATAATTAGATTAAGAAAACTATATCTATTATATATTAAATTTAGAAACCAAAAGGTATTAAAATTTTGAAAAAACCATTTTTTAATTTCGCGTAAAGTTCTTTGATTAAAAGCATAACTAACCCTATTTTATATATATATATATATATATATATATATATATATATATATATATATATATATAGATAGATAGATACAATCATAATTTTCACCTCTAGAAAGATCTCAAAGTTACATGGATAATATTAAAGAAATCACTTTCAGTTTAATTAACTATGATTTGTTACTTAATGTATACAGACCTTATTAATTACGTTATGAATGAAGGTGAGCAAGGGAAAAGTATAAAAAGTGTGACAGAGAACTAAAACTAAGGATGAAAAGAATCACTAGTGTTGTCTATAGAATATAGAAACTTAGGAATAAAGCTTAACATTCATGGCTTTTGAACTGATATAAGCAAACAAATCATGGGGCGCAAAGAACACATACAAAAGATATATTTTGCAGCATGAAGTTGTTTTGTAATTGCGGCCCGTACACTTGTGGGAGCTCCATATAACAGTGACATCAAAGTGTGTAGTACGTACAAACCACAGAAAACATGATTAATTAAAAAAGGTTGGGGGATGCAAATACAGCTGAAACATCTATGAACAACATGATGGAGCCCTAGTTCCTTCTGCGGGTCTATCAACAAGAACCATCCCTGTTGGGTTCTGAGCTGGCTGGGCCCTTGGTAACCTCTTTGCTGTTCACAAAAAACCAAATCTTTAAGCTATCTACTCTTAACTTTCTTCCAAACCATTCAATCAAAACATAAACAATGGAATCAGACCTATTTCATAGAATATATCATTAACGTTGGATGCAGTTTTGGCAGAGGTCTCCATGAAAAACAAACCATTTTCTTCTGCGTATACACGTGCTTCCTGCAATATCAACGTGTCAACCAATAAAATGGTAGGAACAAGAAATGTCATTACAGCATATTATAAAAATGAAACTAGACAAACATATGCAAGCTAACAATCACAAGAGATGAATCCAAACATGCTGCAAACGTAAACTAAAACATTATAGCTTTTTTTGTATCAAAATCGAAATTTTACTACGGTGGAAAATTAGCAAGATGTACAACTACCCTGTGAAATAAAACTAAATCACAACGGGTACAGCGTTCAAAGCACAGACAGTTCCTAGAATTTGCACCTCTGTAAAGATGGATTCACATTAAAAATACTTTCGGATACTTTTATCCCCCAACTTCATGTTTTAGAAAGATTCACTTTCCTCTAGAATACCTCATTGAAGATTCAAAAGCATTGCAGTCACATGTTGGAGATTATATAAATAAAAGGACTATTAGAAAACAATTTTACTTACTTCAGCTGTCACTTTCCTCTTATCTTCCAAATCAGCTTTGTTACCAGCCAGAGCCATGACCATATTAGGATTTCCTGTAACAAAAAAAAATAATAATAATAATAAACAGAGAGCATAAGTCGTGAATTTAGATATGAGACTACAACTACAACAGACAGTATTCCTTGAGGAAACCAAAAGTAGATCAATGTTTAATTTAATAATTCAGAGAGAACCCTCAAACAAAGCATTATTTTTCAACTAAAGCATTACCCATGTTATCTATCAGTTGACCTAGAATTTAATAGATGAGTCTTAGTAATAATTTTGGAAAATATTTAACATGCTCAACAGATGTTAGACACTCCACACTTTGTGAAGGTACAAGGGAGAGTAACTGTATGCACCCTTCCCAATTGTGCTTGCAAAGATGTTTTTTTCTGGATTTGAGTCATGACTAACCGGTCACTAAGACGCAGCTTTACCATTTTACTATGGCTCTCCGTCATTTCTGGGAAGTATAAGTAAATATTCATTTCAATTATTAAACAATTGTTGTCTAGTCAGACAAACTAATTAAACCTCCCAAACTTTACAAAATGTTCTTTGCCCACACTCTAACACCATATCATGTATAACTAATCCATATCTCCACCATTCCATTATAAAGCATGAGTTAAATTTATTAAATGATTAATATAAGCCAATTCCAACGGTTGAGATCCTTATACAAAAGAATAAAGACATAAGGAACATTGAAACATTGAGGCAAAATTAATTTACAAATAGGTCTCATCCATAAGTTTATAAGCAGTTAATAAATAGTTTAAATATCCTTTTGTACTTATAAACTTTATTTGACTTCAAGAAAAAGAAAAGTAATTAAAACTTTAAAATAGCAAAAATACCTTGCTTTTGAAGCTCTTGGACCCACTTCTTAGCTCGAGTAAAAGAGTCCTGTAAAAGGAAGAATGAATAAATCATATTACAGTTCATTAAATAATTACATTAAACGCAGAGTTTCAGCCCCACCAAAACACAAAAGCATCTATGAATCAAATGAAAGAAGCCTGCTATGAAATTTGATCTATTTTATACAAATTTGGGAACATTAAACACATTCATAATGCAATTTTGATCAATTATGTTTTGCGCCAATGTCCAATCAATGATCCTCATACACAACCACACCCTACAAATACATATACTTTGCCAAATTACACAAGGCGTTAATGAATTTTGTTATATGTAAAATTCATTCATCGTCCTTCGTCTAACAACTAAAGATTCTTGGAGAGTCAAGTTTTGGCATGAAGTCGGAGCTCCCTTGAATAATTATGAGTTGGATGTCAGGTGGGTCAAACAAAATAGAAAAAATTTCCCTGTTGATGTTGAAGCAGCATTGTCCAGCGGCCAAATATTCACATATTTAGGTAACTTTTTCAGAATCCACCACGTAACCAAACCCAGGATACGTGATCAGGAGTTTGATCTTTACTACCCCAGTCCTTTCATATTAAAAAGATGAATTCAGTAAAATATGGAAGCATTGATTACATTTCAAGCCAAGAAGACACTTTAGTGACGGATGTATCAAATATAAAAACATTCATGAACTCATGTTTTGGAGGAAGTTGGTCATTAACAAACTCTTTTAACTGAACTTATTTCCCAGTCATTAGTTTGAAGAAGTGGTAGCATGGAGTAGAGTAAGTATACCAGTGCATCAAGAATTGCTAGGGAACATCTTGTGCAAAAGTTTTTGGTTAAAAAAGACCGATCATTTATCCCCTAACGAGATTGTATAATATCTTAAAAGTAGGAAATGAACACAAATCTATAAAAAGGAGTGTTCATGACACAATACACAATTCCCTATTTCCACTTTAATGTATAATCCACACAATACGTAAATTCTATTTCATTAAAAATGCTTTTGATGTAAACACAACAATGTGATGAAATTAGGCAAATCACTGAAGACAGTCAGTTTAACATCAGTCAAGAAATATATTCATTAGACATATGAAATGAGGCAAAAGAAGCACTTGCTTATGCACATAGTTCAACAGAACAAATAAAAATTGAGACCAGTCAGCCAGGACATGCGGGCTACAATTTTTTCATTATCCAGCAAAACCAATAATTTTACATATTTTATATAAAGTGTTCAGTTACAAGAAAGAAACAGATGCATCAAATTAATCAAAAAATAGCGGATATCCTAGTTATCAATCTAGGATAGTGCTACATGGCGGTCAACCTTGGAAATGCTAGAATGGAGAAGGATGACCACTGTTTTAAATATTTTAGTAGAAAATAACAGTTTATAGTGTAACACATAAATACTCAAAAAACAAAACAAACTCCAAAATTTAAAAATATGAAAAATAATAAGTCACAAGTTACATACACAATCACCATAAATCTATGAGCAATATAAACATAGTAATGAAGTCAAAAAAATAAAAGATGATGGTGATATTAATAGCAAAAGAACATAAGTAATAAGATAAAAATCAACAACATGTGAACTACGAAGTCTAAGGGAAGAAGAAAGAACAGAGAACAGGAAAGAAAAATAGTCTGGAAAAGTGTGAAGGATCAGAACCAAAACAAAGGTAAGTTTTGGTGGAATATTTTATCCAAAAAAACTGAAACAATAACATTTCAGAGGTAAAACTTGGTTTTTAGAACTGATATCGAGGAACACCACAATAACAGACAGAAAACAGCCACCATTAAAAATCACTCCAGTATTTGAATCACATAAGAAACCATGGCCACTCTATTATAGCATGCTATTTAGTATTGCGGTAAATGTGCACCAGATATTGCCAATTTAAATAGGTATTCAGAGATATTCAAAGGCAAAGATATCATACCAAGCTAGTGATGTCGTAGACAATGATAGCAGCAGCAGCGCCTCTGTAATACATGGGAGCTAAGCTATGGTACCTCTCTTGTCCTGCCGTGTCCCAAATCTCAAACTTCACCGTTGCATCATTTACTGCCAGTGTCTGCGAAAAGAATGCTGCCCCTATTGTTGATTCCTGTTACCACAAAAAACACATAATTTCAGCAACACAATCTCCATGTTTCCCTACCTATAAGACTCATCACACACAAAAACAACTTCTCTCAAAAGTCAAAACCTCAAACCATCATCACACCACTACAAACAGAAGAAAAATCCTCTTTCCCACACCACACCAAAACTATTTATTAAGACCCACAGTAATACGAACCAACGCTAAATGATCACTACCATCATAACTTCCATGATCAAATCAGGTGGTACCCTTTGAGACCAACCGCCAATTTCATAAGGAATCAACATGAATTAGTTAAACACAAGCAATACCCAACGAAAAACTTAAAGTTTTGTCAATATCATCATTCAGAACAAACCCAAATATAACATTTCAGCACATAAACCAAGGAGACCCTTTAAATTTGGAGAATCTCCCAATCAAAATAGAAGAATCAAATAAAAAGTTGGAAAAACAACCTGAAATTCAAGAAATTGACCCTTGACAAAGCGCAAAACGAGACTGGATTTCCCAGCACCCATGTCCCCGAGAAGAACCTGATGAAAGGAAAAGAGGAAATCATCCGAATCAAAATTTCGAGACAGAAACAAAGGAAATCGAAAAGGAGTGGATGGACCCACCAATTTAGCATTGAGGTTGTTGTGTCCGATCGTAGCCATGGGATGAGAATTGGATCGATCGGAAACAAAGATAGGAACAAGAAGAAACCAATACGCGAAATATTAGAAATTTGAACTTTGCTGATATACAGATATTGAAGATTGAAATAATCAAATCGCAGAGACAGAAGAAGAGACTCTCTGAATTCTATTGCTTTTCGCGTACGGTGGTTTTCCTTGCTACCGTCTGCGTCCAAACGCTCTCGTTTTATTTGTTTATAGTGTCGTTTTTGTCTTTTCTTTTGCTTCCTTAATTTATTTATTTATTTTTATTATTATGTTGTTATATTATTATTTATTTTTATTATTATTATTATTATTATTATTATTTTTATTTTGGTGATTATTGGTGGCTTGACTTTGACATACAAATGGGAAATTGCTTTTGCTTAGAAGTTGGGTAAAATGAAGAAGAAGTTTCCTTAAAGCGGAACAATCTAAATTTAATTTCTTCTATGAAGGGTTATTTATTAATGGATTCGCATTCCCTCGTTCTCTAAAATATTATTGTTTTTTAGTCATAGAAGTCATTATCAGCAATATTCTTAAACTTATTAATCATCTATGCCTCATTAATTATATGATATTGAAAAAAAAATGTATAATTAATTTTTAATTTTTAAATATGATAAATTTTTTCCTTGTCAATATTTTTTAAGTTTTTCAGTACTCTTATAATTTATTGATCATCTCAACAATTTTTTTTATATTTTATGTTTTATACTACAATTTAAAACATGGTTATGTACTTAAAATAAATTATCAATTGGCTTAAATAAATATTAGTTTGGTATTTTTATTTGACCCTTCTCGTCACGTTAGCACTTTCCATCATAATTAATTAAAATTTATTTGGTTGATGAAAAGTATTGTCACATTAAATTTAATAAAAATAACATAATAATAATTTCATTCACGGAAACATTTACTTAAATTTGAAATATTTTTATTAACAGTAAGACTTGTCTATAAAAGATAACCTCATATATTTAGTTGGTTACTGTGTTGAAAATAAAAAATACTGAATTAGTTTTATTCAACCCATATAGCTTTTTTTTTTTACTGTACCATCATACCATATATATCTGTTACTGTTTTGTGCATTAATGATCTATAGTTTTTTTCTGCAACTATTATTTCTATTATAAGAAAATAACTTACAAAATATTATATAACAGGAGAAAATTAGAATGGAGAACAATACATGCATAATTTTAAATTATATTTTTATAATTTAAATATCTGACACATGTAATAATTTATCTATTTATTGCAAATACATATATTCTACTGTGACTTACATTTCTAATTGTCTTAAATTAATTAAAAATTATTTTTCTAAATCAATTATTTTTCTTAAAAGGCAATATTAGGATAAAAAAAATAAAAAATGGTTATAGGAGTGAAAATATAATTTTGAATTCCTTAGTGTCTTTTGAATTAATCTAGATTCAAAATAACAAAGATTAAGAGTAGTTGAGTGAACAGTTCTTAAAAGTTCAAATAAGCATTTTATGTTACATTCAAGATAAATAATTCCACCTTAGGTAATGGCTAGAGATAGAGAATTAGGGAATGTTCCTTCTTTTTCTCCTACCTTTACCTTTGGACATTCCTTCTTCTTCATTGATGAAGGATCATTTATACTTGCTTAAATAACCCTCTCTAATATGTTGAGTTTCAAGTAATATATACCAAGACTTCTATTTTTATTGGTTAATTTGATAGGAATAAACAGAAGGAAACTTCGTGAGTCAACACATAAAGAGAAAACTTGACATCACATTAAAGAAACACTCTGTAGCTTGTCTTTGTTTTTAATGAAGAGGGTAAACAATAAATTCAGAGATGGTAAAACATTAACCATACGACACGTCATGTCTCCTCTTTATTCAGATATTTTCTTTCATTTCAAGCATGCAATGCGAAAACGAGAATTTGAGGGCAGTATTTAGTGAAGTTAATTAATAGCATGAATACAAAGCTAAGGTAATTTGATCTTGTTTTCTTTTGGTCCTCTTTCGGTTTAATGCAAAAACACAATGAAGAGAAAGGACAGACAAAGAAACAAGATGTTGATTAAGGAAAATATAGTGAAGCTACCTACAAGTAGGACATACCCACATTAATTGTTGGGATCACAATAGTGATGGTCTTACATGTTCTGCCCTAAAATGGACCAAGGTACATACATTTTAATAAGCCAAGCCTAAAAAAAAAGGTGAACAAGAGGAACCGGTGCTACTTACGAGATAATCACCAAACCCTCCTCCTACCAACAGTAGCTTGCTTAAACCAACTGAGAAAAAACAAATCACATCCTTGAAATCTGAAGAGGTACAAGAGCTTCAAGCATTTCATGTGTAACAGAAGCTAGACGCAGCTTTTCCACGGGGCCTTGTTTCTCTAAAAGATATTTCTCACAATTTTCTGCAGCCATAATCCCAGCAGAGTAAGCTCCATGCACAGATCCCTGGTTGTCCAAGCTTACAGCTTCTCCCCCAAAGAATAGATTGCCCAAGGGTGCACGAAGCTTATCATAAACATCAATTGGTTTTCCAACTAAATCATATGAGTAACATCCAAGAGAGTCTGGATCTGTTCCCCATCGAGAAACCAGATACTGAACCTGCAAAAGAGAAACAAAACATCAAGTTGGGATCTTCAGCAGGTGTAGACACTAGGGAAGCCAACTTTTAATAGAATGGGCTTACCGGCTCAGAAGCTTTTGGAAACATCTTTTTGAGCTGTTGCATTACAAATTTTGCTGCTGCCTCATCAGATAGCTTCTCAATGTCATAAGCAAACCTTCCAGCTACCATATAGACAAGAACAGGATGGCCTGTTGCTTTGTGAAGATTCAGAAAATAGCCACAGGCATAAGAAGTTGGAGCAACAGTGCCCAAGAGTTCTACATTTGGCCAAAATACTTCGTCAAATCTTAGGGCAATCTTATTTTCATTGCCCACACCAAGATCGGAAATTGCTGAAACCTTACAATCAGGAAGTTTTGGTTCAAATTCAATTAAATTGGCCTTCAGGATTCCAACAGGAACAGTTATGATTGCAGCATCAGCAACAAAGTTCCTGCCATCCTCGATCGTCACCATTACCTTGTCGTAACCACTGGATATCTTTTTCACCCTATATGGTGAGATTTCACAAAAAAGATCAAAATCGGGACAGAAATATTTGGGGATGTAACCCTATTTTCAAGCAAAATTAAATGAAATAAAACCAGACTTTGTTTTGTGGTGGCCTGCTGCCGGTCAACTCTCGGGTTACAGCAAGAGCAGTTTGGCTTTTATAAAGTTGAAATTAATTGTGAAACATTGTTTGTAATTATGGATGGGAAATCAATCAATGAACTACCAAGTATCAACAAATGTTTATTCAATCAATTGAGCCACTTAAACATATAAGTCAGAGAGGTGTCTGTCCATATTTTAAAAAATAAGTACGAGAAAAAACTACGGGTATATATGTTTTAACATATTCCTAACTAACAGAAATTTAACTTTTAACAACCAAAAAATAGTTCCCATGCTTATTATTCTCTGGGATCCAAGCATCAACTTACTTTTCTGCTTTGTTTCTCTATTTATTAAATTTTTGGTCAAATATAAGGAAAAATCACCGTGTAGTTATGTCAGGTACTAGATCTAGCAGGCATACCTGTGGTTCAAACGTATGTCAACATTTTTTGCGAGAGCTTTTATAACAGGATCATATCCTTGTACCATGAGTCCATGACCACCTGAGAGTACATGTTCCTACAATCAGGAAGCTCAAAAATGTAAGCACTAATTTGGATTATAAATAGTGCTGAGCTGATATTCGACATATAGAACACAACAATAAAAATTGAATCACGCTTAAAAACACTCATCTCCATTTTATGTAAGACAAATGTTCTACTTGATACTTGAAAGTGTACGACGGTTTCAATTTAGTCCTTGAATATTAATAAGTTAAAAATATATCTTTTACATTCATCATTTATTTTAAATATGCCATCATATATCACCATTAAAATGCAGTTTATATAGATGGACTAAATTTTTAATAATAAAAATGTAAAAGATTAGTTAATTATCATTGATGATTTATCTCTAAAATTATCTCTAGTTTTTTGACTAATTTCTAGATACGCTTAGTATATAATAATCAAAATGAAACAATACATAGACTATTCTATATAAATTAGCAATTTTGGATTTCTGCTTATCATAATCATCCGGAGATTCCATCATTAATTTCAACAATAACCCTAGGAAATGGTAGTCAATTAAGATTTTATGAATGAAATCATGGATAAAGCACAGAAACATTTGTTAAGAGTTTAGAGGCAAGAAGATATCATATATCCTTCCGCTTAGATTGGCACTTGCCTGATCCCAGGTTTTGAGTGAAATCATATCAGCATCAGCAGCAAACCAAGCTTCCATTCTGCATATAAACCATTGCATCACTTCATGGGCAAGTCCTTTTTGCCTGCAGAGAATTTGGGTCAATTGCAGCTCTAGATTGGAACTTACAGCCTCAGTGTTCGCACATAGTATTATCTAATCAATCAAATACCTTAGTTCTGGATGCCTATCTAGCACAACTGAAATAGCTTGAGAAATTGAAATGTCCTCAGGATGCTCATCCCTCACTTTCGCTGTCTGTAGTTACAGGTCATTAGATTCAAGATTGAGTTGATCAGAACTTCATTTAAGATTGAAAAGTACCACGTCATATGATGCTAAGTGAAAAAGGGTCTTACTTTTTCCAGAATTTTCTTAAAGGTGTCTCCAACTTCAATGACCAACTGTTGTGGAACTTGTTTACCGTCGATGTTAAAAAGCATATAACTGGAAAAATACAAAATACAGTTACTAAATAAGACACTACCAGCAGAATTGCAAAAGACCCAAATATTCTATTTGCATATGGAAGCTAACGCTTCATTTTCAGATATGGCAATGTCGAGCGTCCCAAATCATCTAGCCAGATCAACGAAGTCATGGACCGTAAGTTTGGAAGACCTCCAACAAAAAAAAATAACAAGTAATAGGCGCACGAAGGAAAAATGAAGATTTGAGGAGTGAGTTGGTTAAGCTCATTTATAATGACAATTAGGGAGTAAGAAGGAGGAGGGAGTCAGCTTTTTTGAGATTGCAGGTAGTATAGTGAGCTAGGAGTTTCCCTCTACAGGTATTTGCAGAATTCATCGGTGTGTATTCATCCTTTTTTTTTCAATAATACATCACTTTTTTCCTATTTTTGTTTTGTTCTAACACTGGTGATTTATAAGCGCTCTATGTTTAGAGAAAAGGTTAAGGCCCACAAAGGGTGACCATTTTGGTAAATTTGCAACTAATCATGTAGGTCAGTTTTTCTTTGGTAAAAAATCAAGAAGGTTAGTTTAAATACTACTAAAATATTAAAAAATATTTCTAAAAATCTGCATCATAAACTTCAAAAATACATCAATTTCAATGGAATTGTCATAGTAAAGGATTATTACCTTTCCAAATCATGGTCATATAGAACAGAGTTGTCACCACTGGTACGATATAAAGGAAGCCCCAGGCCACGTATTAATGGAGCCAATGGATTTTCATTACAAACTCCATGTAGCCTAAAAAGTAATCAAGAAAAAAACTAATAGCATGAGAAAGGCACAAATTTTTCACTCATTCAATTGACAATTCTGTACATTTAAAGGATAACATGGTCAAGACAAAAATAATGCATCTCACTCTAACCAAAACATCATACTTCATACAGATAAAATTTCGTTAGAGCAAATTGAACTTACCATGAGGCTCCCATGTCAACTGGACAACCAAATGAGAAGTCCGTATGAATGCGACCACCAAGCCTATCTCGTGACTCCAGTACAGTCACCTAAGCAAATGATGAAATAAGCCAAAGCAAAAAGCACAAAAAATCTTTTAAGGGCGCCTAATAAATGAAAATCAATAAAAAATGAAGAGGAAACTGATCATAATGATATGTCACCTTAAAAGATGCATCGTATAGACTTCGTGCTGCAGCAATTCCAGATATTCCAGCACCAATCACAATAACGGATGGCTGAGTTCTGTTTTTACTCTCAACATGTGAGGAAATAGTACCTGATCAACCGACACAAAAACCATCAGGAGAAAAATCATACTGCATAATAATGACAATGAACTACAAAACCACATAAAGCAACGTCAATATCCTGTTCTTTTTATCCATCCTTTTTTCAATATATAATATTACAACCATGAGAGTTTTCAGAAAAATGTTACAACCATCAGAAAGAACATAACACAACAATGGCCTTATAATTGCATTGTATATATCTCCACCCAAGATCCTGAAAAGACCCAAAAGTTGCAAATCTTACAAAATTTCATTCCGTTATATAATAATAAACTGTAGAAGAAAACACCCCTCAACTATGATCATGTGCTACCCAACTTACCTCCAATACAGGAATCAAACCATTGTAAATAGGATTAAACCAGCGAAAAGCATTTATGTTTACCAAAAATTAAAGGACCACAAAGATCCATATAGGATCCTGCTCAATTAGGAACAAATAGACCTTAACTATTCCAAAACTTCTTTGACACAGGCCTTCCGACTGGATTGCAATCATAGGCAGGACAACCATCATAAAAAAGACCGTTGTTCCACATGACATCACAGATTTTTTTTAACACAAACTAGCAAATCCCTGAACATCAACAAAGAATAACGTATACACAAAAACAATGCACCTATCATAAAATTGAAGAGGACAACAAAAATTATATGCACTTCCTTGAGTGTTGGGTACTAATAAAGGCTTATACTAAAAGAAAAAATTAAACTAGTCCTCTTATAAACTAACATTAATTTATTCACGAGCTAAATCAGATTTTGAAAAGGCTAGGCTAATAAGAACTAACAGTCTACGAAATGGTTTACGGAAAAGCTGATTTCTTTTGTTCTCTTATTTTTCTATCTAAAAAATATTTGCAAAGAAGTTTCTCCTGCACTAAAACATAAAGAAACAGCAAGAGTCTTGCTGCTTGAGGATAAATCAGCCCCTTAGACAGGAGGATGTCATTCAGCTCATTCAAAAAAACAAAGATTCATAAATAATCTAAGAAAATAAAACTGCAAGGAGAAGAACAAAATCGGAAAAACTGCAATAAAAGACTTGTCGGCGGAAGGTGAAAAGCAGAGGAGGAGAAAGCACAAACTCACCATCGAGGAAATGCGAGGAGAAGAGTTGATTAGGATCCATTAGCTTGGAGCGAATTGAAAACGAGAGAAAGGGAGTTTTAGAATGAGTATCGGATCTGATCGGATCGGGTCGGAGAGTGTGGTGTTGCGCAGTTTTGTCACAGAATCAAGGGTGTATAGGTATGGGGAAATTGGAGACTAACTGGAAGGAGTTGCAGAAGATTAACAGGAGGATGCCGGCAATGTAGCGGCTAAGGTGAGGAGAAAAACGTAGCTTCTCAAAATATATCATAATCTTACAATTCTTCCGATCAAAATCCAACCGGAGAACCTTCCTTGCATAAGAAATTTGATTGATGCGCACCCAAAATTCCGATTTCCAATTCGATCGCTTGAACGAACGAACACAACCCCTTTCTCTCTCTCTCTCTCGCTCTCTCTTTCTCTCTCTCTCTCTCTCTCTCTCTCTCTCTCTTTCTCTCTCTCTCTCTCTCTCTCTCTCTCTCTCTCTCTCTCTTTCTCTCTCTCTTCCTCTCTCTCTGAACGATTGAATGAATGGAATAGCAGATGATGATTCCTGAATTCTATGGCCACAAACACGCTATTTATACCTCACGGAACCACTTTCGCCCTTATTATTTAATTACGATTACTATTATTTTTATTATTGTATTTTAAGCGAATGGGTCTATTTATAACCCTTTTCTATTTGTCGAGGAATGGTGGAATAGAATCCTTTGGTTTTCCACGTCAAAATTTAGATATATGTGAATAACATGTTAATTGAGTTTTTGAAGGTGTTAGATTTTTGTATGTATGTGAATAACATGATAATTTAGTTTTTGGAGGTGTTAGATTTTCTATTTTCACCGTTTAAATTATTTATGATTATGCTTATCTTATGAACACTGAGCAATTATGGCCATCAGTTATAAGGAAAACTAAAATAACTTCCTTTCAGATGTTTAAGATCTTCTATATGTTTTTATTTTATAAATAAACATTGATTAAGTATATGTTTAAAGTAACAGAAAAAAAAATATGAAGGCATATATATTCATAGTTAAAATTGTGATACATATTAAGTTAATATTTTTTATTGATACGGTAAGTACATATTTTGTTATCTAACCTGGATATTTATTTATTAGTAAATTTTATTTAAGTATTTTTTTAATTTAAGTAATTAAAATAAAATTATTAGTAAAAAAATATTACAAAGTTGTTTAAATTTTAATTTTATATATTTTTATTTTCTAATTTAAATCTCCGTTATTTAAATAATTTTTTAAAAATTTACTTTAATATAAGTTATTTAAATTTCTCTTTTGAAAACATCGTATTTATTTGTATTAATATTTTATGGAATAATTTGGTTTAAAATATACTTAATTTTTTTAATTTAAACTTGTATTTTAAAGATTTATTTTAAAAAAATTAAAAAAAAAAGGCTTAAATATACATTCGGTCCCTATTTTTGTTGATTTTATTTAATTTGGTCCTTATTTTCGTTTTATGTTCAATTAGGTCCTCATTTTCGTTAAATTGTGGTCAATTTGGTAATAGTTAACGTTTTTGAACAGTACATGCAACGTGTCAGCTCCTGGTTTTTTTTATTTTTTTTAAAATTTTTTAAATTTTTTTTTAAAATTTTTTAATTTCAAAAAAATGGTCCACGTGTCAAGTCACAGTTGTGCCACGTGTCAATTAGTGCCACGTGTCAGCTTGTGATAGTATTATTTTTTTTATTTAATTTAGTCCCTATATTTGTTATCTTTGTTCAATTTAGTCCCAATTTTTGTTCAAATAAATCAATTTTGTCCCTTTGAAATTGACACTAAATTTAATATCTTTTATACAAATTACATTAATATATTTTCTAAAATTGACATTTGAATTTATTATTTTTTAAATTTAATTATAAATTATTAAATTTAATTATAAATTATATAAATTCTTATATTTAACTGCTAAATAGAATATAATTATTTAAAATATTATAAGAATATAATTATTTTTCTAATATTTGTATTCTAAAATATTTTTAAAATTGATATATACAAATCTTTTAAATATTCAAAATATTTTAGAAAAATAAACTAATATTTGTAAAAATAACATTTACATATAAAATATTTTTGATTTTAATATCTAAAATGCAATAAAAATATTAAATATTTTAAATTTAAATGTGAATTTTACAAATGTTAATATATATTTTTAAAATTTTAATAATTATATTTTAATAATATTTAAATAATTATATTCTATTTAACAATTGAATCTAAGAATTATATTCAATTAATAATTAAATATTATAATTTATAATTAAATTTAAAAAATAACTAATAATAATGTCAATTTTAAAAATTAAATAGTTTTATTTTAACAAATTTTGGGACTAAATTAAACAAAAATAACGAATATAAGAACTAAATTAAACAAAAATAACGAATATCAAAACTAAATTGAACAAAAATAAATAATACAACTACAAACTGACACGTGACACTAGCATTGACACGTAGCACAATTGTGACTTGACACGTGGACACTTTTTTTGAAATTAAAAAAATTTTAAAAAAATTTTAAAATAAAATTAAAAAATATTAAAAAAAATAAAAAAAAATTAAAAAAAAATAAAAAAAAACCAGGAGCTGACACGTGACATGTACTACTGTTCAAAAACGTTAACTATTTAGACACCGTTAGTGAAAATGACCAAATTGACCATAATTTGACGAAAATGATGACCTAATTGAACATAAAACGAAAATAAGGACCAAATTAAATAAAATCAACAAAAATAGGGATCAAATATATATTTAAGAAAAAAAAACAAAATGTAAAAAATTGTGGTATTCTTGATATCTTAAATATATATATATATATATATATATATATTTAAAAACTACGAATATCTTTTTTATATATATCCAATAAATAACCGAACAAAGTTTTTAAATAGGACGAATAAAAGCTAGACATTACTTATATTCGATTTGACCATTTTTCATTTATTTATTTTGAATTGCTCTTTAATCATAACATAGTTTAGGAATTTTTTTAAACCACTTATATTTTCTAGTTTCTTAATCTTATAAACTGAATTCTAGTGATTTTAAAAATAAATTAGCAGTACTTAGAAACAATCTTATATCATTATGAAATTATACATTATGAATTTGAAATTTAATGTACATTATCCATAATTGTCTCTATACATTTTAATTTTAATGATATAAGTAACCATTTATTTAATATGTCACACCGATTAAAATACTAGTTAAAAATTATAGATAACATTTTCTGAAATTTCCAAAAAATATGGATATTTTTTAATCAGGTAAGCAAAACTTTGAAACGAAACGTATCCTCATATTAATTTTTAAAGATAAAAAAAATGTTCCGTATGTACCTAAAATGTCAAATAACACATTCTTTAACTAAATTAATATAAATATTGATTTACAATTTAAGAAATAACACATTCTTCAACTAATTAATATAAATATTGATTTACAATTGAAGTATTCTTCTTAAAGACGGAATATTCCAATTTCGGTAACTGAAGATTTTTTTTCTTTTTCTCTAATCAAGTATGTAATAAAGTATTGACCTTTTTGAACGCGAATATTATTGATTAATTTTGGCGGGAAAATTTTGTCCTTTATGACATGATGAAGACAGTAACCTAACCAAAGCTGCACTTTATGTTGTCACGTGCTTTACTATGTGGTGGGGACAGTTTCATAGAGAAAAGAATATTCAGTTTTTTTTTTTCATTTCAATTTTTTCCATTTTTTCGTTTAGAGAACAATATTAAAATAAGGAAGGAGAATAATTACAATAACTATAAATATAATTAATTTTTAATATAATATATTATATAATAGAATTTTATTTATATTAATTTATTTAAATTTTATTAGTATTAATATAATTAATTATGTATTTATTTTTTAATAATAATTAATCATATTAATTTTTTAATAAGTATATGGGACTTATGTATAGTTAATCACATTTATTATTAACAGAGTTTAAATCAAATTAATACAATTAAAATATTATAATTTTTTATTATATAAAAATAAAAAATAAATTGTGTTAATATTTATTATAGTGGACATTTTTCTCGTAATGAAAGAAAAATTAATTGATTGTTATGTGCTCATAAATAATAACCTGATAACATAAATTCAGTGAAAATGTGTATTTGATTAGAATGTTCCAACTCAGATAATTTGTCAAGAATTTACAAGATGAACCTATAGCAGAAGATGTGGTTAATAATAATAATAATAATAATGATAATAATAATAATAATAGTAAATGATTGTATGGTTTTATTGTGAATGAGTGAATTGATTGATTTATGATATATGTCATTAGATGATAAAAGTAAAATTATGGGTTGTGCTATTGTTATTTTATGATGTGAATGAAAAATTGGTTGTGATTAAGGAACCATGTGAGAAGTGGGTATAACGGTTTGGATTTAATAGACTCATAGGACTAAATTTCACTTAATAAGTAGTTATTTTTGTCGTGGAAATGAGATAAAAATCATCTAGAATCACCGGTGCATACAGGTATATTTTACATAATTTTTATTTGGGTTAAATATGATTTTATCCTCAAATTTTAGTAAATTTTGTAATTAGTCTATTTTTAAAATTTTATATCAATTTAGTCATTTATTTTTAGAAATACGTGGATTTAGTCTTTCTTATTAAATTTTGTTAAGTTTATTTGACATTTTAAACATATTTTATGATAATGTTTGAGTTAGCATTGAAACGAAAATGTGTCAAACAATGTAAACAATTCAAATACTATAATGAAATACGCTTGAAACGTCAGATAACTTAACACAATTTGGTTAAAATAACTAAATTCACGCATTTTTAAAGATGAAAGACTAAATTGGTCAAAAATTTTGAAGATAGACTAATTCTAAATTATACTGAAATTTGAGAGACCAAAAACATATTTAACCATTTTTTATTTTATACATACTCGTTGGGGGACCCAAACCACGATTGGGCATGAAAGAAAAATTTTAAATCTAATGGTTTTAGAAGTTATACTCATTAAACGAGTCATAACTCACTGGGTGAGTTTAATAAGGCTTGGTCAATCGACGAGAGGAATTTCCTTGAGTGAGACTAAAACTAGAAACATAAGAACTCACGCTGCTTGAGGTTGTTAAGTGAGGGTTATGTTTGTTGGGTGAAAATGTTAAGAGTTTTGCTCTAGGGGAGGTCATTGGGCCAGTTAAATCCTTGTTGAGTGAAAGGACATTCTTTTTAAATCCAGAGAGCTCTAGAGAACTAGTCATTAAATGACCCATAGACTCTCGTTGAGCGAGTGTACCTCCTATAAGTAATCGTTGAGCGAGTAAAAAGAGTTACTGACACAAGCTTATTATTTAATAATGCTATTGTCTACTCTCGTTAGGCGTTCTAAATGGCGCTTAATGAGGGAGAAAAGATTTTGGAATGGAAAATGAGGTATTTTTTTAAAGAGAATGAGATAGCTATGAAGTATTTCCAAAGAGAAAATGCGTTATTATGTGACTTTAGGTGGTGTATTCAATACATGACTCCTTGACGAGATTATTCAAACTCTACTAAATATTTTAACTCACCTAAAGAAAGATATCCTGGTGGCGAAAGTCAATGGAGGTTCCTATAAAAAAATTTGGTATGAAAGAAAACCATTATGGCAGGCTACAGTGACTTAATCATGTTATGTGAAAAGAACCTAGTTCCTAATATATTTTGGACGAAATAGAGCCCGGGTGATAATTGTTAAAATGTAATGAGTATTACATGATAAATACAAAATATGTACTTATATTTATCGGTAATATGGTAGTTAGTTGCATGGTGAGCAATAATGTAATAGCTATTAGGGTCAATAATTATTAATGTATTTAATTTTTAATGTAATATATTGTGCATAACAATTTTAATTATATTAATTGATTTAATTAGTAATTTTGTATGATTTTTCTTTTGTTTTATATTTTTTATTAAGTTGAGTTCAATATTTTTTTTTAAAGACAATGGATCCCTCATGTTAAATCAAGGTTAATGGTGTTAAGAGATAGTTATCACATATGAGTCATACCTTTTTTTTCTCTCTCCAACATCTTATTTTTCATTGGATGACACAACTTCATCACCACCTTCTATGACAACACACACCACTATTTGATGTTGTTTTCAAGACTCTTGCCTCATAGTCATTGTTAGAACTCGCTCCTCATGCCTCCTTCATATTCAAGATTATTAGAGTTAAAATCATAGGTTCAGGTGATGACGAACAAGTTTGAATTGGTGATGTAAAGGTGGGTTAGGATTGGGAGGTCAAGTCGCACAAGAGCTCATGCTTTCACTTTTATTGCAACAATCCACTCCTTTCAATTTCTTCCATGTCTCGTTACCATAAGATCCAAGTCAACACAAATCAAATATGGGTTCAACCCAAATTTCAAAAAATAATTGGTAGTTATAATGGATACAAAACTTAATTTTTTTTAGTCTACTTTAGTGGGTGGGTCTCTGTGATTCAAACGGGCTGGCGTCACAAATGTATGAATTTTGAGAAGGGAATTAGGGATTTGTCCTTCATCCTGCCACTCCTATAACAACTGATGAGGTAGTGACTAACAGAAAAGGATTCGACGTGTGAGACTGAGTAAACATTATACTTTATGAAACATGTGCAAATTATACCTATTATGAAAAAAATATAAATAAATACATGGAGGTAAAATATCAAATCACTTATATTGTTCTCTATGAATCAAATTTAAATTAGCTAACTTATCAGTAGAATGATTTTCTTCACGAAAAACGACATATGTATGTTTACAAAAATTCAAGAATCAATGTCATCTCCCTCTAAGACTCCAAAGAACCACTCATTGGTCCAAAAAAACATGACACACTAAAGAGGAATTACTCTCAAAATCAAAGCCTTTGATAATTCTCCCTCAAAGCATGCTCCAATGTGTAAATAATGTCCATAAATTTGGCATAAACTACTCACATATTCACCCCGACTTCTTCTAAATTTAACAACACATGAAGTCAAATCAGGACAATCCCTAATTACATTATCAATATTCACCATAAACCAATTGGTAGATATTTTATCAATAATTTATGATTAAGACCTTCTAACAGAAATAATTTATCAAGAATTTACAAAATAAACTTAATATTATTTTCATAAATAAATATTAAACAATCTTATAAAAAATGTTACAAAATTTAACTAATGCTACAAGAGATAAAACTAGTTCACAGTATATAAAATCCACCTTATAAACTAATTTTATAAAATTGAATTATACTCTAATTCCTCATCTTAATCGAAACATTCATTACCCACTAATACTCAATGATTTAAACATGTCGGCTACCCATTTGCAAGGATGGCCCTCTCACTGGATCCCATGTAAATACACATTAAATTATTGATATAAAATATTTATGAATTTCATTAGTGATTAATCTTGACTCTAGAAAATGTGAGATCATCTAATTCATTCGTAAGACTAATACAGTGAATATTCAAACATCTAAAGAATCACTCGAAAACTTTGCCTTCTTGAGAGTTAAAAAATTGCTTACGTGATGTTTACAAACACGAATTGAGATATTTCTTTTGTAATATTTTAAAGAAAAAGAAGAATCAGTATTGTGTAGTTGGATATGCTTGGATTGGATTCCAGCGGTGTTAATTGGTCCATTGGGGGCATAGTGGAAGTCATAAGACAACGATGGAGCACGGTCAAAACACGTCATGTGACCTCAAAAAGTATCAACCACAACATGACACTCTTTTTGTCACTATTTAATAATTATTTATAAAGATTAAATATCTTAATACTTTTTAAATATATATTTTTTAATTCAACCACATGTTAATTTTGTTTTTCTAATTTGATATTTGAGTTGGTTATATAATTTATCATCTTTTAATAAAATTAGTGTAAAAGAAGAAAAAAGTACCAAATTTGTTGCCATTATCACTGACATCCTTTAATGTGTTATTTTGTTTTAAACTCTAATTTTTTTATCGCATAATATATCGTAGAAAAAAACATATTTAATGTTCACACAAAGATTTGTGTGAAATTTAGAGTAATTATTATAATAAATTATTGTTGTCAATTCTATCAAAATTAAGATTAATAGACAAATGTATCACATTTAAATAATTAATCATTTGAATATCTCATATTTGATAAATTTTTAACATTTTTCATTTAAATGTCAAGATGTAACACATAAAAAAGTTAACATTATTAAATTAAAAAAATATTTATTTATTTATTTTTAAAATTTGAAACAAAAACGATCAATGATTTGGCTTTCAAATTTAAAAAAATATATTTAACATTTTATATAACGAAGAAAGTTGACACTCGTAAGGAAGTTTGCAAGAAAGTGACGATGAGGTTCCTCCCACATAATTGCTGAAATTTGACCTACTTTCCTTTCTGCTTTTTATTGTCGTCACCCCACACGAACCAGCCCAACTAACAAAACAACAACAATATAATAATAACAACACTCACTAATTCATTGCTCATGTCAATTTAAAACTTTTTTGTATCAATATACAAATATATAATTCCAAATATAAAAGAAAACATTTACTAAACAATTAAAATACCAGTAAATACTAATTTTTAAAACATTTTAATCGTGACCAAAATTAAAGCCAGAGAAGCATCGAGACGTTTTCTTAAAAGAAAAAGCTAAACTAAAATTTTAGTTTTAATTAAATATTTAAATTAACATTTTAACTATTTAAGAGTTTATTATTTTTAAAATTTATTTAAATTTTCTCTAAATTTTATACTAAATTATGAAGCTAATTCTTGATATTTTATTTTTCTCATTATATAACACTAGGAGGAATTAAGAAGGTGATGGAATAATTAAGATCCTTTACGATTCATGAAAGTTTATAATAAAGTAATCTTATTTCGACTCTATACCTTTTTCTATAGTATTTTTTGAATTTAAGTTGAAATTTTATATTTTATTAGTTTCTAAAGGTAAGAAAATGATATCGCATCAAAATCAATGCTTAATTATAACGTTTTAATTAATGTTTCTTTAGATGATTGAAGTTTTCCGAAATATAACTTTTTATGTACCGCTTACTTTGGAGTAATAGAAGTTTTTTTATGTCAGGTGTCCTTCAACACCGAGACAAATTCATAGATGACTAAAAAGTTTAAAGAAGATATAAAAAAATAAAATGAATATTTTTTAAAGAGATAATGGTTTTTATAAAATAAAACTCCGTTAATTAATTTTTGGTTTAAATATACATTTGGTCCCTATTTTTGTTGATTTTATTCAATTTGGTCCCTATTTTCGTTTTATGTTCAATTAGGTCCTCATTTTCGTTAAATTGTGGTCAATTTGGTCCTTTTCACTAACGGTGTTTAAATAGTTAACGTTTTTGAACAGTACATGCCACGTGTTAGCTCCTGATTTTTTTAATTTTTTTTAAAATTTTTTTAATTTTTTTTAATTTCAAAAAAAGTGTCCACGTGTCAAGTCACAATTGTGCCACGTGTCAGTTTCTGCTAGTATTATTATTTTTGTTCAATTTAGTCCTTATATTCGTTATTTTTGTTCAATTCAGTCCCTATATTCGTTATTTTTGTTTAATTTAGTCCCAAATTTTGTTAAAATAAAACCATTTAATTTTTAAAATTGACATTA